>WBZO01003220.1_pt1 | contig 19531 bp, 21 predicted proteins | sample 5204261 | NCBI WGS metagenome assembly WBZO01 (sample SAMN12412400, study PRJNA552823) | activated sludge metagenome | isolation source: activated sludge from anammox sidestream of wastewater treatment plant... | place: USA: North Carolina | collected 2017-09
CTGTTGTTGCCATAGATCCGGCAGTGCTTCTATTGTTGCCACACACGCCACCCCAGCCGGCAAATTTGCCTGCTCCAGCAAGCCACGCAACCACCCGGCCTCTGTCGCTGTACATCCCACCATCAAAATTGCAAGAGCTCGCCTCATAGCCTGTTTATTCCTCACCAACCGGTTTGGTCAACAATCAAATTGCCACGCCTGCATGAATTAAATTTGCTTTACCCGGCAAAAGAATCATGTGCAAGCACACACCGCAAAGATCCTTACTTATAACTGAAAACCTCAGGAATGTGGTACCTCAAAAGTCAAATATATCCCATTTGCATCCAGGACAGATATAGCGCCAGCTTGCCAAAAAACGGGGAAACATGGCCTCGCTTGAAATCAGGCAGGAAGGCGGTGCAGTAGAACACCTGCCGGAAACTGATCAGCTAGAAGAAACAGAACGAGAGGGATTGATTCTGGCCGCATCAAACGACCAGATCAAGGAAACAGGGTGTGAATCAAAGCCGCTCAGGGCTCAGTCAGCAGTTTTTTGATATTTTCCGGCGGGCGCCCCAGCACGGCGCTATCGCCACGAACCACGATCGGGCGTTGAATCAGATCAGGGTTGGCTGCCATCAACCTGAGCAGCTCCTCATCATCAACCGATTCCGTTCCCTTCGCCAGCGGTTCATCTGCACGCAGCAGATGCCTCACCGGAATACCGAGCTTGCGTACCAGCTCGCGCAAGCTTTCAACTGTCAGGCGGTCATCATAATAGTTGATGCTGTCGAAGGGCTTGCCACTCTCATCGAGAATGGCCAGCGCTGCACGACACTTGCTGCAGGTGGGTTTCTGATAAATGGTGATTTTATCGCCCATGATTCCGCCTTATTTAATGCCGCATTCCTTGGAAATAGCCGTGTAAGCTGCAGTTGAGCCCTTCAGGCCAAAGGTATCGGTTGTGGCTGTACCCTGCGAGGAAGTACCGTTCACCACCATCTGGCTACCACTGCGTATCGCTGCAATTAACTTGTTATCCGTAGCCGAATCAGGCGCCCAGGCAGTCTCACTCTCGGTAAACAGTTTGAAACGCTGGCTGCCGATACTGACGGTGACTTCACTGTTTTGCTTGTAAGGATAGCCCGCTACAAAACTGAATACATTCTTGCTTTTATCAGCGGGCCGGTGGGTGATCAATGCATAGACGGCGCCACGCTTGGTGTAGTTACCTTCCTCTTTTTGAGGCTTGCCAGCCATGTAACACACCTTGTTACCGCCTTCCGTGTATACATAGGCAATCCAGTCACCAAATTCCCCAATTGCCTTGGGATCGGCTGCCTGAGCCACATTACCCGCCATCAGGGAAACGGCTGAGAGCATCAGTGCCTTTGCAAATATCCGCTTCATTGCATCAAACTCCATAGTTATCGGCATAGACTGGCTCACACCAATGGGGTGAGCCATTTACCCGTGATTGATCAGTTACACCCTTCCATCTTGTAAATGAAATAGCCGTTTTGTTTAATCGCTTCAATCACGTTATCCGGTGCTTTCTGGCTATGGCAGAAACGGCATTCCTCACTGGTTACAGTTGACCCTTCCTCGCCAATCGAGGCCAGCCATTCCTTGGCAAATTCAACTGCTTTTTTGTCATCCCGCACGTCGGTAAACACATCAAAATGCATGATATGTCCGTCTTTAGCCTTGACATAGGTATCGTATACGTGGATTTGCATGAAAATTCTCCGTGGTAACAAATGGTAAAAACAGAAACAGCAGAAAAATCGGCCTTATTATGCCATCTTTCTACGAGCCACGATAACGCCATCGCGAGTGGGATTGATGAAAGCATCGAACTCCGGATCGGTTGAAATCAGCCGGTTATGCTCCCTGATTGCTTTTGTCGAACCTGGTTTAGGATCAGCAGGATCTTCCCCGGCCACTTTGCCATGCCACAATACATTGTCGGCAATATAGAGGCCACCCGGACGAATCCGCTCTCGCGCCATCAGCCAGATATCGGGATAACTGCCCTTGTCCGCATCGTTGTAGCAAATATCAAAATTTCCATCAATCTGCTGAAAAACATCCTGAGCAAGGCCAGTACAGAATGTCACCCTTTCCCATAGCTCCACAGCTGATAAACATTGCTCCGCCTTTTCCCGGTTAAGCGGATTGCTGTCTGTGCAGATCACCTGCCCGCCCGGCCCCACCGCCCGGCCAAACCAATAGGCAGAATAGCCATACCCGCTGCCAAACTCGAATACCCGGCGTGCTCCGATCATTTTGGCGTAAATCTCCAGCGAGATGCCAACCAGCCTACCGACAATCGGGAAATTTTTTTCCTGCGCAAATGCTTCCATTTCATCCAGAACCGGATGTGCAAACTGCTCCGCAAGGTCGCGCATGTAATGTTCAATCACCGGATGAACGGGCGTTATTAACTCTGAATTATCAGCACCCACTTTTCTTACCCTTGTTTCAGATCAACTGTATCAGAGGTATTTTGGTATTTTTGCCAGCCAATGGTGATCGCTGTCACTGCAAGTAAAAAAGACGGGATTCTGCTGTATAACAAAAACGTGTCCGTCCACCCGGCCATGAAAACAAAACACACGATCGCACTCCCTGGCAAAAGCAGATTGTGCCGCTTGAATGACTGAAACCAGCTCCACAATAAAAATCCGAAAGCCAGTACCCCCAAGATGCCGAGATTCATCCCGATTTCGATCAACTCGTTATGATAGTGCGCAGTATTTTGAAATTCCGGCAAATCCCGGTAAATCCCCTGCTTATAGGTCGCGATCGTATCTTCAAAATATTTTTCTGCCATACCGGAGCCATGCCCCAGCAACGGTTTTTCAGCGATGCCATGCAGACCGACATCCCACATTGCCAGACGATAGCCCGCACTGGTCGCATACACCCCCTGCTGGAAGGATTGCAAATCTACATGCACTTGCTGCAATCTCTCCTGAAAAACATCACTGTTGGCAGCAAACAATCCAACAGCCAGCATGATAAATGTCAGGCCGCCCGCCAACCTTTTCCATTCCCTCCGGTAACGCAAAACAATCATGAGCAATAGTGCCGCCAGTGTAGCAATCAGCAACCCTCTTGCACTTTGATTCAACTGGAGAAACAACAACAATAGCGCTGCGAACCATAACAAAACTGACTGAATTTTTTTTCCTGCCGATAAAGCCTCCCAACCCAGAAAAACAGCCAGAATAACGCCTGTTCCCAAGGTTGCCGAATAGGATAAATACGACATATCAAGCAAAGGAATCCCCTGCATTCCCTGCGCAACCCATTGATAACCCCCCAAAACCACCATTCCCAGATACCCGGAAAGAAGTGCCCCGGCAGCCCAAGGCAAACGCTCCCTGTTCAAGAGTGAGAACAACGGGATGAATGCCAGCAGGAGGAAATACTTTCTCCATTTCCCCTGGGTAATGGCAGCAAAATCGCCCCACAACAAGCCAAGCAGCCATATTGCGCAAAAAACCAGAATACCGGCAATCAAAGGCTCTTTAAGCAACCCGGAACATCTGGACATCCCTCCATCCACCAGCCAGGCGAAGGTCAGCATGCCAACGCCCAAATAAATCCCACCCTTGGGCCAGAGCGCAAGACAAAAAAACACCAGTGCAAACCGCACTAACAATTCACGCCAGTTCAAGGCAATCCAGTTGTTCAAAAAATTCTTCTAAAATCAAATTTATCGCCGTGATCTCACGAATCATTTTTGTCCCGGCAGCATTACATTTCAGCCATGTTCTTGATATTGCTCTTCAGAAGAAAATGGAGACTCAACACATAACAATTTTTTTATTTCCAGTTTGAATATACGACTCCAAATAACAAGAAAGCCACGCAATAAAAACGGCGTGTCATCCATCATCCAGATCGCCGAGATTCGTCTATCCGCGCGTCGCCAGTTTTTAAGCGTTGTCCAGATTATCTCTATTAAGCGTAGCGGCTGACTATACATCTGCAAGCATAGCAATGCAGGCGATGGAGCCGGGGTAAACCAGTACACATAACCTCCTTTACGAAACACATTTTCAATTGCCATCCGAACATGCGAAGGAAAGCTTTCCAGTTCACCATGGGTCGAAAACAACAGAATATTTTGTCGCGCATCAGGGTAGCGCGAAAGATAAAAAGCGCGGTTACGCAGTGCAAGTTGTTTCTGTGATCGCCCTGTACCAAACGAACCGCCTCTCTCATGATAAATACTGGCGCCAGGGTGTATGCCGAAGCGCCATCCGTGCAAATCAAGCCGGCGGCCAAGGTCAATATCTTCGTAATACCCTCGCCCAAATGCCGGATCAAAGCCTCCGATTTCCTGAAACACATCCCGGCGGATCAGGATGGCGTGTCCGCGCAGGTAGTAATTGGGGATATATCCCCCTTCCCGCAATCCATAGCGGGCAAGGTCGTACCGGGAATAGCTGTTACCGGCAGGGACAATAGCTGCCAGCTTAGGATCAACATCAAAAGTTGAACATAACAATGGCAAGAAATCCTGGTTGACCACGGTATCCGAATTCAGGATAAATACGTAGAAGGCGTCAGATCGGTTCACCGCTTCATTCACTGAAAGGCCAAATCCCTGGTTTTTCTCCGCATGGTAAACATCAACACAATCATACGGCAGGCTCTCCAGCATCTCCCTCGTCTCACGGCCTGATGCATCATCCTGAATGATAATGCGCCGGATGGATTGACCAAGATGGGTGACGATGGAATCAATACAACGCCGGGTCAAATCAGGAGCGTTATAAACTGGGATAATGACGTCTATTGTTTTATCAATGGAAATTCCAGTTTTATCGTTATTTATCAATTCACTATACCTAATAGTTATACGTCACGGAAAAACCGGATCCGGAGGATTTTTTGTCATCATGTCTTGCGCAGTCCAACAACATTTCAAACCGGGCAACCGGTGAAAAAGCCGACAAATAAACCTGTGTTATGATGCAAAAACACTGACAAAGCGGGATCAGGATTGCCTGCAAAGGTAGCAGCATTATACAGAGCGCAAACGCAACCATGATCCATCAAACCAGCAGAAACACATACTGCAAAACATTCGATTTCCTACATCAGATTCCATAAATTCAGTCATCACCCCAATAATTCACCATCATGAAAACTATTGCCATCATTCCGGCTCGCATGGGATCTTCACGCTTTCCCGGCAAGCCACTGGCCCCGTTACTGGGGTGCTCCATGCTGGAGCATGTATATCAGCGTGTCGCCATGAGCCAGTCGCTGAACGCAACTTATATCGCCACTTGTGATGAAGAAATCCGGCAGGCTGCAACCGCCTTCGGCGCTCCTGTCATCATGACTTCCGATAGCCACGAGCGAGCCAGTGACCGCATTGCGGAAGCCGTTGCACATACCGATGCTGATCTGATCGTCATGGTGCAGGGTGATGAACCAATGGTGCTTCCTTCCATGGTCGATGCCGCTGTTGCACCTTTTCACCATGATCCGGAACTGGAATGTGTCAATCTGACGCGGCGTATTGATGATGAAGCCGACTTTCGCAGCCCCAACACCATCAAAGTTGTCATGGATCAGCAGGGAAATGCGCTGTACATGACCCGCCAGCCCATCCCGACACTGGCTGCTGGCGGTTTTGGTGCGACCGCAGCTTACAAGCAGGTATGCATCATCCCGTTCACACGCGCTTGCCTGATCGAATACAGCCAGCTGCCGCCAACACCACTGGAAAAACTGGAATCGATCGACATGCTGCGCCTGCTGGAACACGGACGCCGCGTCAGAATGGTGGAAACCAGCCATGACACGCAGGCAGTCGATACCAAAGCGGACCTGGCCCGTGTCGCAGAACTGATGACGAACGACCCGCTGCTGGCCCATTATCGGAAACCCTGAATCCTCCATCAAAACTGTTATGTCACTAAAAACCCGACTCGCCCGACAGGAATTGACCATCGGTTCCTGGATTACCCTTGGACACCCCTCGATTGCCGAGATCATGGCCAGAGCCAGTTTCGACTGGCTGGTCCTCGATACTGAACACAGCGTGCTGGAGCTCGGCGAAGTACAAGCCCTTATCCAGGTGCTGGATGGCCAGCAATGCCCCGCCATCGTGCGGCTGACCTCCAATCATCCTGACCAGATCAAACGCGTGATGGACGCCGGCTCAAGCGGAATCATGGTGCCCATGATCAAATCTGCTGACGACGCCCGGGCAGCGGTTGATGCGGTCTACTACCCGCCCGAAGGGACGCGTGGTGTGGGGCTGGCCCGCGCCCAGGGTTATGGTTCCGGTTTTCAGGCATACCGGCAATGGTTGCGTGACAACGCAGTCATTATCGCGATGATCGAGCATATTCAGGCCATTGAAAACATCGATGCCATTCTTTCCACCCCTGGTATTGATGCCTACATCATCGGCCCCTATGATTTATCAGGGTCGATGGGGCGACCGGGCGAACTGGAGCACCCCGATGTGCAGGCAGCCATCCAGCAGATTTTGCAAGCAGGAATCCGTCATCGCAAAGCAGGGGGCGTGCATGTCATCGAACCTGATCCGGCCATGCTGCAACAACGCATCGAACAGGGTTTCACTTTTCTGGGATACAGCCTGGATATCCGCATGCTCGATTCCCTTTGTCGCAATCATCTGAACATCATCCGGTCATCCTTATGAGCAAAATCGTCGTTTCCACTTCATCCTTCGGCTTCGATCACAACCCGGTCATACAGCAACTGCGGGCGCGTGGTTTCACCATCACCGGCAACCCCCATCAACGCAAACTCACCGAAGATGAAATCATTGCCTTGCTGGGTAACGATACGGTTGCTCTGCTGGCGGGTATCGAACCCCTTACCGAGCGTGTACTGACCAGCGCCAGCGCCTTGCGTGTCATCGCGCGCTGCGGCACCGGTCTGGACAGCGTCGATCTGGAAGCTGCACGACGGCTGAATATCGCCGTATCCAATACACCTGAGGCTCCGGCCCAGGCGGTTGCGGAACTGACACTGGGGCTGATGCTCGACTGCCTGCGCCAGATCAACCAGATTGATCGCTCCGTGCGCCAGGGAGAATGGCCACGGTCACAGGGCAAACTGCTGGCTGCGCGCACTGTCGGCATTGTTGGACTGGGTCATATCGGCCGACGCGTTGCCGGATTGTGCCAGGCATTCGGAGCCAGGGTCATCGCGCATGATCCTCATCTGCAGCAGGCGCCCGAAGGCATTGCGCTCGTTACGCTGCCGACCCTGCTCGAACAGGCCGATCTGATTACCCTCCATTTACCCTATTCCCAGGTGGTTCACCATTTAATCAATGCGCAAGCCATTGCCCGCATGCAGCCTGGAACCATCCTCATCAACGCTGCCCGTGGCGGTCTGGTTGATGAAACGGCATTGTGCGCTGCTCTGGAGAGCGGCCATATCGAAGCCGCCGCACTGGACAGTTTTGAGCAGGAACCCTATCAGGGCCCGCTATGCGGAAATCACCAGGCCGTACTGACTTCCCATGTTGGATCGCTCGCGCGGGAAACCCGGCAGCGCATGGAAATCGAAGCAGCTGAAAATTTATGGCAGGGAATGATCAAGGCAGGTTTGATCAATGAGTGAAGCCATACAACCCGGAGAAGTCGCTGTTGTACTGGGTGCGGGCGGCTTTCTGGGCAGCCATGTGGCCGATGCCTTATCCAGTGCGGGTTATCGGGTGCGCCTGTTTGATCGCAACCCTTCACCATTCCAGCGACCCGATCAGGAAATGATCGTGGGCGATCTGATGGATCTCGATCAGGTATCCGGAGCGATCCGGGGTGCAGCCGCCGTCTACAATTTTGCCGCCATCGCCGATATTGATGAAGCGCAGGACAATCCCCTCGGCACAGCCAGCATCAACGTGCTTGGCAACATGCATGCGCTGGAGGCTTCCCGGCTTGCGGGTGTACGCCGCTTCATCTTTGCCAGCAGCGTTTATGTCTATTCGGAAGCCGGTTCCTTCTATCGCGCCAGCAAACAGGCAGCCGAGCGCTTCACCGAAACCTATCACGAACGCTACGGACTGGATTACACCATCCTGCGCTACGGATCACTGTACGGCCGCCGCTCGGACCAACGAAACGGCATCTACCGCATGTTGCACGAAGCCATACAAAACCGCTCCATCACCTACCACGGCAGCGGTGAATCCATCCGAGAATACATTCACGTTGAGGATGCTGCACGGATGAGCGTACAGATACTCGCCCCGGATTTTGCCAATCGCCACCTGATCCTGACCGGGCAGGAAAAACTGCGCATACGCGACGTCATGACCATGATTTCCGAAATACTTCCCTGGGAAGTCAGCCTGCATTTCGATCAGGACAGGCCGGGGCATCATTACCAGATTACGCCGTATGCATTCCAGCCACGGGTCGGTCGCAAACTGGTGCTGAACGAGCATGTTGATCTCGGTCAAGGGTTGCTCGACTGCATCCAGGAAATTCACCAGCATGTCAGCCATGACCGTGAAGAAAACGATGTTTCTCCCTCACCAATGGATAATCAGGCATGAGTATAACCAACCACCCTGCTGACTACTGGCAGGCCATCATCTTTGATTTCGATGGTGTCGTCGTAGAATCCGGAGACATCAAGTCACAAGCTTTCGCAGAGCTGTACCGCCACCATGGCGAAACCATTTCGCAAGCGGCGGTTGAATATCATCGCGCCAATGGCGGCATGTCACGCTACCTCAAATTTCATTATTTCCAGCAAAATCTGCTGAACCAGCCTCCACTCACCAAAGAGGAAGAACAGGAACTGGACCAGCGTTTCTCCGAGCTGGTCATGAACGCAGTCATCTCCTGCCAGCCGGTGGCGGGTGCGGAAGGCTTGCTGAACAGAATGGCTGAACAGATTCCTCTGTTCGTCGCCTCCGGCACGCCGGAAAATGAATTGCGTGTGATTGTCGAACGACGCGGGCTCGCCCGTTATTTCACCGAGGTACGCGGCTCCCCAAGGCTCAAGGAATTGCTGGTGGCCGATATTCTGTCCGCTTACCCACTTGCACCCGAACGCGTGCTGATGATCGGGGATGCGCTGGTGGATTATGAAAGTGCCCACCAGAACGGTATTCCGTTCCTTGGCCGGGTCCGCCCGGGGGATACCAATCCTTTTCCGGAATCTGTCGAAATCGTGCCGGATTTATGCCAGGTAACCATGTAATCGAGCGCCACAGCTTCAGTGATCTGACCACGCTGTCAGAGGCATTGGCACAAACCGCCGCCACCACGCTGCGCGACGCAATCAGACAACGCGGCCAGGCCAGTCTGATCGTTCCCGGCGGGCATACCCCCGCTGTTTACCTTCCCCGGCTGGCACAAATGGATCTGCCCTGGCAGCATGTATTCATCACATTGAGCGATGAACGCTGGGTGGAACCATCCAGCGCGCTTTCCAATGAACGGCTGATACGCGAGTGTTTCCTGCCATTGATACCATGCCAGCCGCATTTTATTCCGCTCAAGACATCCCACGCGCATCCGGATCAGGCTATGGCCGACATCAACGAACGTCTGGCCGGGTTACCCTCGCCGTTCAGTCTGGTTATCCTGGGAATGGGTAAGGATGGACACATTGCCTCCCTGTTCCCGGGCATGAATCCTGATCCTGACAGCGATAGCCTATGCCGGACGGCCACCCCTCCGGCAGCGCCTTCATTGCGTATCAGCCTGAGCCTGCGAGCACTTATCAACAGCGATCGCATTATTCTGGTGATTACCGGAAAAGAAAAAAGGCAGCTGGTTGATCGGCTCGTCGCATCACCCGACCAAAGCATACCGTTTTCCCGGCTCATACAAGCCAGATCGGTAGAATTATTTGAAACGGATTAACAAAGTACCAAGCGAACTGAATGTTGAAAAAATTTCTTTTTCGCCAGCTGTATAAAGCGCCTGTCCGGAAACTTGCTGCACAAATCAGGTCAGCTGTTGATTCCCTGGAAGGTGCTTTGCCAATCATGGTTGTGTCCTATAACAATGGTATTTATGTCGACCACTGTGTACGGCAACTCAATGCACGATCCATCAAACCGATTATTATTGATAATGCCTCCGGGGATACTGAAACACTCGCTATCCTTTCCGGAATCGCCACTACAGAACAAGCCTTTGTCGTACGGTCTGCAGTCAACATGGGCGCACGCACCGGGTTTCAGGGGCCGATTTATGATGTTTTTCCAGATATTTTCGGCTATACCGATCCGGACTTGCTGTTTAACCGGCAGTTGCCTGCAGATTTCATTCAACAGCTGATCGGTGTTTGTGATCACTTCAAATGCTTCAAGGCAGGTTTCGCCCTGCCCTACCAGACCGGATATGAGCTGACTGGCCGCCGCATGAAATCTTCCAGCCTGGGTAAAATCGTTCCTTACGAAAAATTTATGACCGTACCACAATGGGAATCGCGATTCTGGAACAAACCGCTTAAACATGACTGGCTGGAAGTGTACGCCGCACCAATCGACACTACTTTTGCGATCTATCATAAAAAATATTATCAGGGAGACTTTTTCGATGCAGTCAGGGTAGCCGGTCATTTCTCCGCACTGCACATGCCGTGGTTTCCCGAGCTGGATCTCATGTCATCCGGCCAGCGATCCGCCTACCTGAAAGGCAACAAATCATCGACCTGGATCTAAAACCAGTTTCACTTTTGCCATTCCACTGTCTCTGTTCTGATGGAACGAAATGCAGCTACTAACCAAATACCGGATACACCATGCGCGAGATCGGACTTACCATCGGACTGCTGTCAATCAGCAACATTTTCATGACATTTGCCTGGTATGCGCACCTGAAGGATCTGGGCAGCAAGCCATGGCTGGTGGCTGCCTTGATCAGCTGGGGAATCGCCTTCTTTGAATACATGCTGCAAGTGCCGGCCAACCGCATCGGCTTCAGTGTGTTATCTCTTGGCCAGCTCAAAATCCTGCAGGAAGTAATTACCCTGTCGGTATTCGTGCCTTTCAGCCTGTTCTATATGAAGGAACCGCTTAAACTGGATTATCTCTGGGCGGGATTATGCATCCTTGGCGCGGTGTACTTCATTTTCCGCGGCGAGATGACAAACGCGGGAAGTTAGGAAATCTCTGAAAAACGTCAGCGAGGCAGTCAGTTCAAGGCAAAAATCGGAGAAAAAGCGGAGTTTATACGTAATAAATGAGCATTTTGATGCCGATTTTTAACGCAGAAATGACAACACAGGTAGTTTTTCAGAGGTTCTTTAGCTTCTCGATACCAACTTCGCCTGTAAAGGCTATTTTCCTTCCTGCCCGGAACCTTCACTGGCAGATGGCTGCGATGAGGTCATTTTCAGGAATCGCGCCATTTTCATCAGTAATCCCTTGATCAGCTTCCACAATTTAGGCAGCAGCCAGATCGACAGGCCGATAAATATCAGAAACAGCACGATAAACAGGATTGGGTGATGCAACGCTGTCCACAATCCGCCAATCACCATCAGATCTTCACTGATCGAGGCCGTCCAGTTGGATACGGGCTCGGGTGAAGTGTTGATCATCAGGCGCGTGCCGGTTTTGGTGGCATGACTGGTCGCCGCCACGCCTCCGCCGAGGATACCCGCCGCAATTTCCAGCGCGGGTGATACATCTCCCACCGCACCCGCCGCCAGCATGGCACCGGCCGGGATACGTACAAAGGTATGTATTGCATCCCAGGCACTGTCCACACCCGGTATCTTATCGGCAAAAAATTGGATCAGGTACATGACAGCTGCCGATCCGATTACAAACGGGTTTTCCAGCATAGCCAGCTCATTTGGCAAAGTGATGTTGCCGGTAGCGCCCCCCAGACCCAGTATAAACAGCGCGGCATATAAATTGATTCCGCTTGCCCAGGAACTCCCCATGGTCAAAGCCAGTGTTGCAATCAGGGTTTCATAACCGTTCACTCTGTCCCTCCTCCTGCTATTCCTCTGTTTTTACAGCAGATTCATGCCTGATTGCCGCCGGATGTAGTCTGCTGCTGCAACATGCGTTGCGCGAGCAATCCGGCACCCAGCAGGCCGGCCTTCGGATTCATCACCACATACACCGGGATCTCGCTCACCAGCGCGCTATATCGTCCCTTGTTGCAGAAGGCTTCGATGAAACTGGGCTGCTGCAGAATCCGGATGATGCGCGGGGCAATCCCTCCAGCAATGTAGACGCCGCCCCGGCATAACCCTGCCAGCGCGAGGTTGCCTGCGTAGGTGCCGTAAATCTCCGCAAACAGATTCAGTGCTTGCAGGGCAATCGGGTACTGATGCTCGAATGCCAGGCGGGTTACGGTGGCACCATCATCGGTGTTCAATCCGATACTTTGCAGGTGATCACCTTCAGTAGCCTTGCTTTGCAAAAAATTGAAGATATGAGTCAACCCCTGGCCGGAAAGCAGCCGCTCGATCGAGACCCGGTGATAGCGCGTCATCAGGTAGCGGAGCAATTCGATCTGAATAGCACTGGTTGGTGCAAAATCAATGTGCCCTGCCTCGGTTGCAAGTGGTTCGTAGTATTGCCCGCGTTTCACCAGCCAGGCAACCCCCATACCCGTACCCGCTCCCAGCACGACACGCATTGGCGAGGAAGAAGGGGTACCGGTTTGCAGGGTAATCAGATCATCCACTGGCAGAATTTCAATGGAAGCAGCCGTGCCTTCGAAATCATTAACGATTTTCACCGCCGGAATCGAGAATTTTTCCGCGATGGCCTGTGCGTTAATTACCCAGGGCAAATTGGTCAGATGCACCTGCTGTTCCACGATCGGCCCGGCAATCGCCAGGCAGGCAGCAACCGGCCGACAGCCGGATCGTTCCAGAAAATCCCTCAGAATAGCGTCAAGACCATCATATTGATGGCTGTCGTAGAGATGCTCGTGATGGAATTCAATTCCTCCATCTCTTGCCACGACCGAGCGCAATAATGTTTTGGTTCCACCGATATCGCCTGACAGCAAGTACTGATCCATTTGTTATTTTTCTCCCCGGTTCAGCAAACATATCTTTCGATTGGTACAATAGGCCGCCTGTTTTTCCAGTATTGCCGTCATCAGGCCGGATCCATCATCTCCAGCAAGGTCGGCAGATTCACTCCGGACATGGTTTCCGGGCATTCTTTCATCATAAAAAGAAACGGGGGTATTGTGACAGATATCAGTGTTGCAGGCGATTTGCTGTTAAAAAGCACGCATTTGCATATCGACGAAGTTGTGGCGGAATTGCATGATGTTCGCACCACTGCACTTCTCAACCGGCAAGGCCACCTCAGACCACCCCGGCTGCCTTCCCGCAAGATTCTGGCCGGCATTATCGAAGGCCTGCGCACGGCTTTGTTTCCCAACCGGCTGGGGCCGTCCGATCTGGCCGCAGAAGGGGTTGATCACTATGTTGGCCATATTCTGAATTCGACGTTGCGTGCCCTGCTGGTCCAGATTCAGCACGAGCTGCACTTCAATTCCGGAGCCGGGGAGCTTGATCAGGAAACCTATGAAAAAGCAGCTGAAATCACCCAGGCATTTGCCAAAAGATTGCCGGCAATACGCCGCCTGCTTGATGAAGATGTCCTCGCTGCCTATGAAGGCGATCCTGCTGCCCGAGGAATGGATGAAGTGCTGGTCTGCTACCCTGGCGTGGCTGCCGTTACCTGGCATCGCCTGGCACACGAACTATATCAATTGGGGATGCCGCTGATCGCCCGCATGATTTCGGAAATTGCCCACTCGCAAACCGGCATCGAAATCCACCCTGGTGCGCAGATCGGCAAGCGTTTTTTCATCGACCACGGTACTGGAGTCGTGATTGGCGAAACCTCCATCATCGGTAACAATGTGCGTCTGTATCAGGCTGTCACTCTGGGTGCCAAGCATTTTCCGGTGGATGAAAGCGGTGCACTGGTCAAGGGAATCGCACGTCATCCCATTGTCGAGGACGATGTCGTCATTTATGCCGGAGCAACCATACTCGGGCGCATTACCATCGGACGCGGCTCCACCATCGGCGGCAATGTCTGGCTGACCCGTAGCGTGCCACCCGGCAGCCGGATCACCCAGGCACAAACCCATAGCGATTAGAACACGCAAGCCTTGCTGCTGTGCCCGCCGGTCATGTTCCGGAGCCTCTGCAAAACTATCTGCGTTGTCATTTTTTTCGCAGATTTTCGCCTTGAACTGACTGCCTCGCTGACGTTTTTCGGAGGTTCCTTCCGTTTTTTGCCCGCCGGTGAGAACCGGTTTGCAGTCGCATGAGATTACGCGGATGAAGACAACACTCTCTGGCAACTGGTTTGCCCGGTTTCTCCCGGGGGAAACCAAAGCCTATGCCCACCAGTGGTTTTTTACGGCAGCATGCATTTACGCGGTACTCATCATCCCACTGGCCATGCTGGCAAGATATGGCTCCGGCCCTGCTGCACTGGCCATACCCACCGGGCATGCTTTTGAAATGCTGTTCGGCCTGACTCCGGCACTGATTGCTGGCTATCTGCTGGGACCCATGCCTGCCCAGCGGCTGGCGTGGTATCTGGGTTTATGGTTACTGGCAAGAATGGCAGGCCTGATTGCACCTTTTGCCTGGCCGACACTGCTATTCAATGCACTATTTGTCCTGTTACTTGCCCGGCAACTGCTCCCCCGCCTGTGGGCTGCAAAAAAATGGCGTAACCGCTCGCTTGTCCCGCTGATCGGGCTGATCTGCGCCAGCACTGTCGCAATCATTCTGGCTGGCCGACTGGATGATGTTCTGCTGTACCGTTACCTGATCGATGAAAGTGTGCTGTTGTTTGTATTGCTGATGCTATTCATCGGGGGAAGAATGCTGGCCCCTGCTGCCGCTGGAGAATTCTATCGTCAGGGCAAGGAGTTGGAAGCACGGGTGCAACCTAATATTGAAGCGGGGTTGATCCTCACCCTTGCAGCCGCTTTTCTACTGGCGCCTGTCGCTCCCCTGCTTTCCGGCATTCTGCTGGTCATTGGCGGGATACTGGCTGGCATACGCCTGTTCCGCTGGCAATTATGGCACTGCCTGGCGCGCCCCGATCTGATCTGCCTTGGACTGGGCTACGGCTGGCTGGCGCTGGGGCTGATACTGCTGGGCTGGGCCAAGCTGGATGGCGGCCATTATTTCAGCACGGCAGTACATGCCATTACTGTCGGCGCGCTGGGGACACTGGCGACCAATGTCATCGTGCGCGTCACGCTCCTGCACGTGAAGCAATACCCGTCACGCATACGATTGATTGTAACCATGACGGGATTCATGTCGATTGCCGCTGTCGCACGCATCGCGGCCGGTCTCAGTGATTACCGGGAAGAATTGCTGATGGTGGCAGCCACCGGCTGGAGCATTGCCTTCCTGTTTGCGCTGTACGTTGTGCTGAAAAGCCGTGGCGTGCCGCGAGGAAAACCCGCCGCAACCCCATCAGTCGATACCGGCAAAACCGTATCCGGCGAAGCTCCGGCAGACAAACCGGGCAGTGCTCACACTTCCTGAAACGCCTGCTCAATGTCGGCTATCAGATCATCAATATGCTCGATGCCGACACACAAACGCACCAGATCGACGCTGACTCCGGCTTTGGCCAGTTCTTCATCATTGAGCTGACGGTGGGTAGTCGTGGCGGGATGGCAAGCCAGCGTTTTGGCATCGCCGATATTGACCAGCCGCTTGATCAGCGCCAGTTTATCCATAAAGCGGGCGCAAGCCTCACGTCCGCCCCGGATGCCAAAGCTTAGAATCGATGAAGGAATGCCGCCATCCATGTATTTCTGTGCCAGCGCATAGTCACGGTTATCCTCCAGACCGGCAAAATTGACCCAGTTGACCTTGGGATGCTGGCGCAGGTAACGCGCAATCGCCAGCGCATTGAAACAATGGCGCTCCATGCGCAACGGCAGAGTTTCAATACCTTGCAGAATCAGGAAGGAATTGAATGGTGAAATCGCTGCACCCATGTTACGTAACGGCACCACCCGTGCACGGCCGATAAACGCTGCCGGGCCAAATGCATCCACATACACCACGCCGTGATAACTGGGATCGGGCTGGTTGAATTGCGGGAAACGCGGATTATCTTTCCACGGAAATTTGCCGGAATCCACGATGATGCCGCCGATACTGGTACCGTGACCGCCCATGTATTTGGTCAATGCATGCACCACGATATCGGCGCCATGTTCGAAAGGTCGGCACAGCACCGGGGTTGGCACGGTATTGTCCACCACCAGCGGCACACCTGCTGCGTGCGCCACTTCAGCGAGCGCTGCGATGTCCACCACGTTACCCGCCGGGTTGCCCAGTGACTCGCAATACACCATCTTCGTCCTGTCATCGATCGCATCCGCAAAAGCAGCAGGATTGCGGCCATCCACCATACGCACTTCAATTCCCTGATTGGGCAGGGTATGGCAGAAAAAATTGTAGGTGCCGCCATAAACCTGGCTGGTGGAAACGATATTGTCACCCGCCCTGGCCAATGTCTGGATACAGGCAGTGATCGCCGCCATACCGGAAGCCAGTGCGAGTGCGCCAACGCCACCTTCCAGTAACGCCACCCGCTCTTCCAGCACCGCTGTGGTCGGGTTCATGATGCGCGTGTAAATATTGCCCTGCACCTTGAGGTCAAACAGATCCGCCCCATGCTGGGTATCGTCAAAATAATAACTGGTCGTCTGGTAAATAGGGACTGCAACGGCATGAGTCTGCGGATCCCCCGCAAAACCGCCATGAATGGCAAGTGTTTCCCGTTTCATTGTTTTTCCTCGTCGATAGGTTGAAGTACCAGTGGCAGGCTGTATTTCAAGGTAGCCACAATAAAAACAGCATTTGGTGATACCTGGATTTTACCGGAGATACCATAACGCCTGAATGCCTGAAGAGATTCCGGTATGTCATTGGCAAATATTCAATAACAGCCAGTGATTTCCATGAAAATTTTCCATGGATAATTATGCGGTATTACCATGGCATCAAGCAGCCAGGAAAATCTCGACTGTGAATACGGAGGTACATAATAAATTCACATAAAACAGGAGAAAAAGATGCTGAAATTCAACAGGATCGCCTTGGTTTCACTATTACTGACTTTCTCTCTTCCGGGAGCGTATGCGCAGGAATCAGATTGGGAAGAAATAACCGTATCCGCACAAACCGTTACGGATGATGACGGCACAAGTAAAGCAATCAAACCTGGCTGTGCATTCAGTCATTTGCCAGATGAAGCCGGTTTGCCCAATCAGCCGTTTCATTTTTATTACCGGAAAGGAAAAGAAGGCGTAGCAAAAACGCTGATTTATTTCAACGGCGGCGGTGCTTGCTGGAATGGCGCCACATGCCTGACTTCACTGAGTGTACCAATCACACCCACCACCCGGCCTTCCTACAACCCTTCAATTGAAACCGAGAACGATCCCAACGTTGCCGGTGGAATCATGGATTCCACGCACGCAGACAATCCACTGAAAGACTGGAATATGGTGTTTATTCCCTATTGCACGGGAGATGCGCATATAGGCTCCAGGGATAAAGCCTATACGGATCCTTTGGGAATCATCAATGCTGGCAATCCTGTCATAGTGCAGCATCGTGGCTTTGATAATTTCATGGCAGTACGTGAATGGTTAAAACAACGATCTGATCAATCCACAACCACACAAGTACTGGTAGCCGGATCCAGTGCAGGTGCTTATGGAGCGTTGATGAATTTTTCACGGATACACAGCATTTACCCGAAAAAAACGAAAATTTCATTGTTGTCCGATGGCGGAGCAGGTGTCTTTACCAATCAATTTCTGGATACGGTATTTGAACCCGGCGGCCCCTGGGCAACGGAACGTACACTCGCACGCTGGATACCAGGGATCAGCAATATCAGCAGCTATAATGCCCTTAATTTTTTCACTAACGTAACAGCCGGAATAGAACACCACTTTGCCAGCAGCAAGTTTGCTTATGTCACGACTGCCTGGGATGGTGTTCAAATGCTATTTCTCAATACCATGAGACAAACGGATCAAGGACAAAATAATCCTTGGCTATGGCTTAATTTGACGCCGGCAACTGCAGTGGAATGGAATTTGAGAATGCTGGCCACACTCAATGCCAACAGCTTGCTTAACCTCAATGCGAAATACTATATCGCTGCTGGCACCGGGCATGTAACGTTACTGGATGTATTTACCCCAAGTATCTTTTATACCGAAAAGAGTGCTGGCGGTATTTATCTGAAAGACTGGGTCAATCGGCTGTTGACTGATGACAAAAAAAAGCCATTGGTGAACCTGATGTGCAGTGGTCTCTGTGGTGCACCGCTTTTCCCATAAAACAGATCTGGAATAACCGGCAACAGATGGCTGCAGGTCTTATCCTGCAGCCATTTCCATATCACAGGTACCACACCGGCTTGTTATTTACCGGCAGTCTGCCGCCTCATTGGGGTACAGAATGTTTACGCAGCCATTTTTCAAGCTCCGCTGCGGGTACGGGTCGATGAAACAAGTATCCCTGGTAGTAATCACAGTCATGCTGACGCAAAAACTCCAGCTGCTGCTCCGATTCGATTCCTTCTGCCAGTACATCCAGTTTTAGCCCGCGCGCCATGGCGATAATCGTTGCTGCAATTTCGCGGTCATTGGCGTCATGCGCCAGGCCATGCACAAAACTTTGATCAATCTTCAGCTTGTCGATGGGAAACCGTTTCAAATACGTTAATGACGAATAGCCCGTACCAAAATCGTCGATCGCCAACCGCACCCCCAGCGCTTTCAGCTGATTCAAGGTTTCAATTGAACGCTCTGCCTGTGCCACGAACATGCTTTCGGTCAATTCAAGTTCCAGATATGTTGCCGGAAGGCGTGTTTCCTCCAGCACTCTCTGAACCATCCCGACCAAATTTTCAGACTGGAATTGCCGTACTGAAAGATTAACGGCCACCACCAGCGGCGGGATTCCGGCATCCATCCAGGCACGACTTTGTTCACAGGCGGCACGCAGCACCCACTCTCCCAGTGGCACTATCAGGCCGGTATCTTCAGCAATGGGAATAAATTTTCCCGGTGAAATAATGGCTTCTCCTGGAGGTTGCCAGCGTGTTAACGCCTCCACCCCAACTACATGGCTCGTATGCGCATCAATCAGGGGTTGAAAATGCAGAACAAATTCTCCGGCAATGAGAGCGTGGCGCAAACGGTTCTCCAGTGCCAGGCGTTCGTTCGCAGCGATACTCAAGGCTTCCGTATGGTAACAGTAGGTATAACGCCCTTCTTTTTTCGCCTGATACATTGCCATATCGGCATACTGAATCAATTCAGTCACGTTGCTGGCATCATCCGGGAAAAGACTGATCCCGATACTGGCATTGATAAAAATATCATGACCGCTAGATAGTGTAGTCACAAGATATTTGCCCATAGAGCGATACATCTGATTTGTACGGCAGCAAGAAAAGAAGCGGTATTTTTAGCATATCGTGTAGCAATACCACGCCATCTTTTTAGATGAAGGA
>WBZO01003221.1_pt1 | contig 19529 bp, 16 predicted proteins | sample 5204261 | NCBI WGS metagenome assembly WBZO01 (sample SAMN12412400, study PRJNA552823) | activated sludge metagenome | isolation source: activated sludge from anammox sidestream of wastewater treatment plant... | place: USA: North Carolina | collected 2017-09
CGGCTGCACAGGACGGCGATGCCCGCCGGGTGCGTCCGGGCGAACCGCGTTTCCGAGCCAAGCTTTAATCCAATTCCGGGATCAGAACTGAGTTCACTCACGCTCCGCCAGAGGGAAAAGAGTTCCGCCGTGGTGAGGTACACTTTGTCCTGCTGAAAAAGCGTGACAGGTAATCCGGCCCGGCGGAGCAGTGCCGGGACCGACAGCTTCTGGTCAGCGAAGCGTTTGCCCCACGTGTTTGAGATGCGCAAGCGATCACTCATGGTTTGCGGGGTTCACGTTTTAAGAACTGAACGGCTGGCGAACCCGGTTGGATTCTAGTCGTCATCATGGTTTCAGCTTAGACCACGCGAAGACCGTGTCACTCGCCAAACGCGCCAATCCATCTGCCAAACCCGCCATCGCGCCATCGCGCAAAACCAGATGATCGCGGCAACCTCCAATTCACGGATGGTTGTGAATCAACTCGTCGCGCTCCCTTCTTTTGATTCTTGAGCCGTAAGAACATATGCCCGAATCCGGGGATTTTGCCGCCAGGCCAGTCGTCATGGCGGCTCTGGTGGTTTTCTGGAAACCACGGCGTGGAATCTTGTTTATTTTACCTTTCGAAGTCGGAGCGCAATCGGCACCGCGAGACCGGCCGCCACCGCGCTCGCGATGAAAATGGAGCGCAATCCAGCCGCGCCGCCCAGCCAGCCAAGCGCCGGACTTCCAAGCCCGAGCGTGACATCAAGAAAGGCGTTGTAGGTGCCCATCGCGAGGCCCTGAGTTCCTGGCGGCGTGCGTTTGACGGCTTCCAAACCGAGGCTCGGAAATACCAGCGAGAATCCGCCTCCGCAGATGGCCGCGCCAGCAATCGCCAGCGTTCCCGAGCCGGCAAAACCGATCATCGCCAGACCAGCAGACTGGATCACGAGGCAATAGAGCGCGACCCTGGCACCTCCGAACCGGTCAGGGAGATGACCCCACAACACCCGCGCGACGATCAACGCGATGGCAAACGTGGAGAAGGCCAGCGTTCCATGCGCCCAACCGCTCACGGCGAAATAGAGCGTCAGGAAGGAAGTGATGGCCCCAAACGTGATGCCGCTCAAGGCGAACCCAATGCCGGGCCAGGCCACGGCGTCGAGCACGGCCGAGAGACTCACCTTGCGGGCAACCTCCGGGACGATGGCCGGCAGCTTGCGGATCAAGACGAGCGCAGCGATGGGCGCGACCGTCGTAACGAGCGCGATTCCGAGGAAGGTCCATTTCGCAAAGACATAGCTGCCGATGGGTGCGCCGACGGCCAGAGCGGCAAACAGCGCCATCCCCACCCACGCGATCACTTGCGCGGATTTGTCCGACGACACAAGGCGGAGGCCCCACGTCATTCCGCCGGTGATCAGCAAACTCTCCGCGCCGCCCAGCAGGGCGCGCGCAATCAGGATCAACGTGACCGACAGGACGGGCCACTTCAATACGAGCAGCGAAGCCAGATAAAGGATTCCGCCGAGGATCGTCGCGATCAGCCCGAGAAACACGGCGTGTTTCGCGCCCCGCGAGTCCGAGAGACACCCCGCCCTCAGTCGGGAAGCCAGGGCGGCGGTGAATTGACCACCCGCCACCAAGCCGACGATGAACGGGCCGAAACCCAGCACGTCGTGGATGTGCAGCGGCAGCACCGGCAGCGCCATGCCGCTGATCATGAACGAGAGGAAGACGACCGCCATCACCGGTATCGCCGGGCGCAGTCCGGCGTCCTGCGGCGCGACTCCGGCAAGTTCATTCACCGTTGCGGCGTTACTGTTCATCGTGAATCTCCTTTGCTTCGTTTTCTATTTCGATTCCGAAGGTCTTGGAATGAACGGTCTCAGGACTGCTCAATCCATTTTGTCGGGTTGGCGCCGGGGTTGTTGTCATCATGCACCCATGCTGCCACGGATGGAGGACGCCTGCTCTCGCGATCCTGCGCCGCCTGTCGCGATTCTGCGGTGAAATCACAATCCACGAATGTCCACCCGGAGGGATCGGCCTGCCGGGTGAGTCGGCTCACACAAAGGTTTCGGCGGCGTGGCGCAGTTCCTCGACGAAGACGGCGAGCGGCATTTCAGCAACGCGAGTGGCACGATGGCCGGCGGCGATGCACAAAGGCTGCGGCGGGGCGGACAGCATTTTCAAACGCACGCGCTCCGGGATGAGCCGGGCCGAGTTCGCGGCGACCAGAGCGACGCCGAGCCCGGACTCTACCGCTGCGAGCAGGCTGTTCACGCCGTCGTATTCGCCTGCGATGGCGGGGCGCTGCCGGTGTGCGCGCAGCCAGGCGGTGATGACGCCCCAATACTCCGGGTAGTCGCGCTGACAGAAAACGAGCAACGGTTCGCGCGCCACTTCCTGCGGCGTCACGCGGGAGCGCCGGGTCAGCGGATGATGGCGAGGCACTGCCAGTTGCCACGGGGCGCGCACGAGCGGCGTCCATTTCAATCCGTGGCTGTTCCGATTTTGCCCAACCGTGATCGCGACATCCAGCGTGTCGTTCTCCAGTCCGGCCAGCATTTCCTTGGTGGAAAGGTCGAACAATTCCACACGGGCCTTCGGGTGTTTTTGGGAAAAATTCGCCACCGCGCCCGACAAGAAACCGCTGGCGAGCGAAGGCGCGTAGCCGACGCGCATCCGCACGGCTCGTCCGGCGGAGCGCACCCGATCCAGCATCTCGTCGGCGCGTTGAAGGAGCGCACGCCCTTCGTGCAGGAGCGCTTCGCCTGCCGGGGTCAGGCGGATGGAATGTGCCTGACGTTCGAGCAGGCATTGACCGATCTCATCTTCGAGCGCCTTGATTTGCCGGCTCAACGCGGGCTGCGTCAGAAATAATTTCCGCGCCGCGCGACTGATGTTGCCTGTCTCGGCCACGGCCACGAAGTAACGCAGTTGGCGGAGTTCCATACGCGCCAGCATAACCAGAAGGCAGGCTCAGGCCAAGAAAGTAGCATTGGTCGGCAGCGGCCAAGGGGAGCATTCTGTCTGCATGAAAACGACAGAAACGACTTTGACGATCAGGCTGGCGAACGAGCGCGGCCACGCCGACCACGGCTGGCTGGATTCGCATCACACGTTCTCCTTCGCGGACTACTACGACCCGGCGCACATGGGCTTCCGCTCGTTGCGGGTCATCAACGATGATCGCATCGCGCCGGGACAGGGTTTCGGCACGCATCCGCACCGCGACATGGAGATTTTCAGCTACGTGCTGGAAGGGGCGTTGCAGCACAAGGACAGCATGGGCAACGGCCGTGTGCTCAAGCCGGGGCAGATTCAACTGATGAGCGCCGGTCGCGGCGTCACGCACAGCGAGTTCAATCCCAGCCCCAGCGAGCCGATGCGGCTGCTGCAAATCTGGATTCAACCCCGGCAGCGCGGCCTCACGCCGAGCTACACCGAGTGGCATCCACAGCCGGGTCACGCAGAAGAGCCGAAGGTGCTCGTCATCTCGCCGGACGGACGTGACGGCTCGGCTACAATTCATCAGGACGCGGAGATCTATCGCATCCGCCTCCAGCCTGGCCAGGCAGTGACGCACGAACTCAAACCCGGACGCGGCGCGTGGCTGCAAATCGCCGAAGGCGCTTTGATGCTCAACGGCGTCACGCTGACGACCGGTGACGGCGCAAGCACGGAAGACCCCGGAACACTCACACTCACCGCTTCCAAAGCAACTGAGGCGTTATTGTTTGATCTCGCCTGAACCCATTCCCCGTAAACACGAACTAACACACACAACAAACGAAAAGACAAAACCATGAGTGCATTCAAATACAACCGCTTGGACAAAAATAATGTCGCTGTGTTGCTGGTGGACCATCAAACCGGCCTTACCAATCTCGTCCAGGATTTTTCGCCGGACGATTTCAAGAACAACGTGCTGGCGCTAGCCGACGCGGCCAAGTATTTCAAGCTGCCGACCATCCTCACCACGAGTTTCGAGGACGGTCCGAATGGTCCGCTCGTGCCGGAATTGAAGGCGCTGTTTCCCGACGCGCCCTACATTGCGCGCCCCGGCAATATCAACGCCTGGGACAACCCGGACTTTGTGAAGGCGGTCAAGGCCACGGGGAAGAAGCAACTGCTCGTCGCGGGCATCGTCACCGAGGTGTGCGTGGCGTTTCCGGTGCTGTCGGCGCTGGAGGAAGGCTTCGAGGTGTTCGTCGTCACGGACGCCTCGGGCACGTTCAACAAGACCACGCGTGACGCGGCATGGTTTCGGATGCAGCAGGCGGGCGCGCAGTTGATGACATGGTTCGGTGTCGCCTGCGAACTGCACCGCGACTGGCGCAACGACATCGAGGGCTTGGGCGCGCTGTTCTCCAATCACCTGCCGAACTACCGCTGCCTCATCAACAGCTACCTGTCCACCAGCGCCAGGAAGAAGTAATCTTGCACGCCAGAGTGCCAATGCGACCACCATTGCCGGCGTCCCGCGGCGCAACTCCGGCAAGTTCATTCATCATTAACTCGTTGCTGGTCATGTTTCATTTCCTCTCAAAACCACTCTCACTGCACCGTGTACCAGTGCCGCGGACTCGTTTGCGTGGGCATGGCGGTCGGTTTCCTCACTCATCAATCGTGATCCGGTACGAGTTCCGGTCGAACGTTTCCGGATTGCCGCCGGCGCGGACCCCGGTGTCCAGCGCATCAATCGCCGCGATCTCCTCGGGCGCGAGCGTGAAATCAAAGACGTTGAAATTCTCGGCGATGCGTTCCGGGCGCACCGACTTGGGGATCGCCGAGAAACCGTGTTCGAGATGCCAGCGGATCACGACCTGTGCGGGGGTCTTGCCGTATTTCCGGGCGAGTCCGGTGATCAGCGGGTGCGTCAGCGGACTGTCGGCTCCGCTGGTGGCGGCGTTCTTGTTGCGCAGGTAGGTGCCGCCAATGGGCGACCACGACTGGGTGACGATGCCGTGACGCTGGTTCGCCTCGCGCACGGCCCGCCCGGTAAAGTAGGGGTTCAGCTCGACCTGATTCACCGCCGGGACGGTGTCGGTTTGGGCGATGAGGTTTTCCAGGTGCTGGGGTTGGAAGTTGGAGACGCCGATCGCGCGGGCGCGGCCCTCGGCCAGGAGCTTTTCAGCCACTTGATAGGACGCGATGGTCGCCGCGAAATCCGTGGGGACCGGCCAATGCAGCAGATACAAGTCAAGGTAGTCCAGTCCGAGCCGCCGCAGGCTTGCGTCGAACGCACGCCGCGCCGAATCGTGCCCGTAGTCGGCGACCCACAGTTTCGTGGTGATGAAAATCTCGTCCCGCTTGATGCCGGAGCGGCGGATGCCTTCACCGACCTGACGCTCGTTGTTGTACGCCGCCGCCGTGTCAATGAGCCGGTAGCCTCCGGCGATGGCACAGGCGACTGCGTTGGCGGTTTGCTCCGGAGACGTCAGAAACACGCCCAACCCGAGGGCGGGCATGGGGACGCCGTTGTTCAATTTGATTTGCCGGGTGGATGTCGAGTTCGTTGTCATAACGCAAGCATTTTGCCACCGATTGAGTTGGACTGCTCTCGCAATTCTGCGATGCCTGTCGTAATCCTGCGGGAAACACAAACCCGCAATCCGAGGTAGCGGCGAGCCTCCCGACTTGCCGTAGAGCCGGGCTTCCCAGCCTGGCGGAAAGATTCGCGCGCCGATGCCGAACGGGATTTAACGCAAAGCCGTCAAGACGCGGAGACGCAAAGAGTCAGGCAGCGCCGTAGGCGCGACATCTTTGTAGCAACCCCCGATCGGCAAATCACAAGCCCCGTCAGGGGCGCCATTGTCTGCGATGACGCGCTCGTTCAACTGATCCAGCGGTTGCGGTCTGATGATGTCGCTCCTGACGGAGCTTCGGAATCATTTAGCGTTTGGTTCTACAACGATGTCGCCCCTGATGGGGCTGGACTAGAACGTTTCCAGGAATGATGTAGCTCCAAACCATTCGTCGCCCCCTCACCCGGCCTATCGGCCACCCTCTCCCCATCAGATGGGGAGAGGGACGGGGTGAGGGGCGGCGGGTGAAACAGCGCTACATGGTTAATGGAAATGCTCTAGCGTGTCGGACTCGTAATCACCCTTCAATTGGCTTGAAGATATAGCGCTGGTCGTATGACACCTCGAACTTGTTCAGCAGCGCGGTATATTCGTCGAGAAACGATTTCTTCGCGTGGTGCTTCTGCTGGTTCTCGATGTAACGAATCACCGCGCCGAGTTGAGAACGTGAATAGGAAAACGCACCGAATCCTTCCTGCCATGAAAACCGTCCCATCACCCAGCGCTTGTCATTGATGAAGCGAGAGGAGTTCGCCTTGATGTCGCGCACGAGTTCCGAGAGCGCGGCATCGGGCCGCATGCCAACGAGCAGATGCAAATGATCCGGCAGGTTATTTATCGCAATCAGCTTGTGCCTCTGACCCGAGACGATGCCGGTGATGTATTTCTGGAGCTCGTCATTGTGCTCGGACGCAATAAGGCTTTGGCGGCCTTCGACGGCGAACACGACCTGGATGTAGATTTGGGTATAGGTGTTGGCCATGCGCGGAAGATGCCGCTCCTGACGGAGCTTGGGAATCTTCTTTTGGTCGGGATCTACAAAGATGACGCACCTACGGTGCTCCCGACGACGCGTGCAGGACAAGAATCATGCACCTGCGGCGCTCCCGCCAACGCGCGAGGGCGTAATACCGGACAGCGCCGCAGGCGCGACATCTTTGTAGCAACCCCCGATCGGCAAATCACAAGCCCCGTCAGGGGGCGCCATTGTCTGCGATGACGCGCTCGTTCAACTGATCCAGCGGTTGCGGTCTGATGAGGTCGCTCCTGAAGGAGCTTCGGGATCGTTTTGCCTTCGGTTCTACAACGATGTCGCCCCTGACGGGGCTGGACTGCGGCATCGCGGATGATTTCGAGCTTTGTCGCTTGCACAGATATTTCCGGGAACTCGAAACGGTGGAGACCGCAGCGCCGTAGGCGCGACATCTTTGTAGCAACCAGCACCGCCAAATCTCAAGCCTCGTCAGCGGCGGCATCGTCTGGGATGATGCTTTGGCTCACCCGAACATTCTGCGCCTCGCTGATGTCGCTCCTGACGGGGCTTGGGAATCGTTTCGCTTTCGGTTCTGCAACGATGTCGCCCCTGACGGGGCTTGCATCCTTACGCCGCTGTTCAGCTTGGCGGCGCTTCGCGGCCGACCATCGCCATCTGCTGCGGCGCGTAGCGTTCGCCCTCGATGGGGATTTGCGCTGCGGCGTTCTCGATCTCACGCAGATCGGTTTCCGAAAGCGTGACCCTGGCGGCGCCCAGATTTTCTTCAAGCCGGTGCAGCTTGGTTGTGCCGGGGATCGGCACGATGTAAGGCCGCTGCGCGAGCAACCACGCCAGCGCGATCTGCGCCGGGGTCGCGCCCTTCTGGCCGGCGACCCGCTGCAACAAATCCACCAGCGCCTGGTTCTTCTGCATGGCGTCGGGCGAGAAGCGCGGAACGCTCTTGCGGAAATCGCCGTCACCCAGCTTGAAGTCCTTGCCCATCGCTCCGGTGAGGAAGCCCTTGCCGAGCGGGCTGTAAGGCACGAAGCCGATGCCCAGCTCGTCGCAGGCGGCGAGGATACCGTTGCTTTCGACGGCGCGCCACCACAGCGAATACTCATTCTGAACGGCCGCCACCGGCAGCACGGCATGGGCGCGGCGCAGGGTTTGCACGCCCGGTTCGGACATGCCGAAATGTCTGACCTTGCCCTCGGCAATCAACGCCTTGACGGTGCCGGCCACGTCCTCAATCGGCACGGTCGGATCCACGCGATGCTGATACAGCAGGTCAATCGTCTCGATGCCGAGCCGCTTCAGCGAACCGTCCACGGCCTGGCGGATGCGTTCCGGCCGGCTGCAGACGCCACGGTTCTCACCGGTTTTGAAATCAATGTCGAATCCGAACTTGGTGGCGATCACGACCTGATCGCGGAAGGGTCGCAGCGCCTTGCCAACCACCTCCTCGTTGGTGAAGGGGCCATAGACCTCCGCGGTGTCAAAGAACGTCACGCCGCGCTCCACGCCGGCGCGGATCAGCGCCACGCCTTCCGGCGTGGACAACTTCGTGGCGTAGCTGAAGCTGATGCCCATGCAGCCGAGGCCGAGGGCGGAGACTTCCAGGTTTCCCAATTGTCGTGTTTGCATGGATCAGTCCTCGATGGTGTTGGTGAACATCTTGGTATCTACCAGAGTAGGATCGGGCCCGCCGCGCACGCCGGTATCCAGAGCGTCAATGGCTGCAACTTCAGCGGCAGTCAGCGTGAAATCGAAAACGTCAAAGTTCTCGGCGATGCGCGCCGGCCGCACCGATTTCGGAATGGCGCAGAGGCCGTGTTCCAGGTGCCAGCGCAAAACGACTTGCGCCGCGGTCTTGCCGTATTTCGTTGCCAGGTCGGTGATGACCGGATGGGCCAGCGGGTCCTGAGTGGCCGGCTTGTCCTTGAAGTAGCGGTTGATGCCGCCGATGGGCGACCACGACTGGGTGACGATGCCGCGCCTGGCATCGACCGCGCGCAGCGCCTTCTGATTGAAGAAGGGGTGCAGCTCCACCTGATTCACAGCCGGCGTGATCCGGCTTTCCTTTGCCAGCGCGTCCAGGTTCTGCTCGGTGAAATTGCTCACGCCGATGGCGCGCACGCGGCCGTCGGCCAGCAGCTTTTCCGCCGCCTTCCAGGATTGGACGGTGCGTTCCCAGGAGGACGGCGCCGGCCAATGCAGGAGATACAGATCCAGATACTCCAGGCCGAGTTTGCGCAGACTCCGGTCAAACGCGTGCAAGGCCGTGTCATAGCCATAGTCACTCATCCACAACTTGGTCGTCACGAAGAGTTCGGCGCGCGCGACGCCGCTGCGTCTGAGGCCCTCGCCGACCTGTTGCTCGTTGTAGTAAGCCGCCGCCGTATCAATGAGGCGGTAACCGCCGGCGATCGCCGTGGTGACGGCATCCACCGTCTGCTCGGGCGGCGACTGGAAAACGCCGAGTCCCAGCGCTGGCAGGTGGACGCCGTTGTTCAATTTGATGTCTCGAATCGAAGTCGCGTTGGTTTTCATAACACCCACATCCTGCCTTTTATGGAGGAAGCCTGCTATCGCGATTCTACAGTGCCTGTCGCGATTCTGCGGAGAAATGCAACCTGAACACCGAGCTTGGGGCGAGATTTCCATGACCGCGGGTGGAATGTTTCGCGCCAATCGCCTGCGAAGTGCTGGCGTGATTTCTCGCAGGCATCGCTCCCGACTGCGGCTTTATGAATCACCGTGCGCTGGAACAACTGGGCCGCAGTCGCGCGCAGGTCACAACCCCAAGAGCGCGTCGGCGCAGCCGGACAACCAGGCCGACTTCCCCATCGTCATTGCCGATTCGCCGAGCAACACCGAGGCTTGCTCTACTCCTCGTAGGTCAGGCCGAAAATCGTATCCGTGAGCCAGCGGCGGAAGCTTTCGTTGTCTTGGAATTGTTTGAAGAGCTGCGCGTCGTCCTTGAACATCGCGGTGATGACGCGTTTGAGCGCCTGGTCGTGTTCGATACGCGCGTTCTGGCGGTCCGAGTTTTTCCGGGCGTTCTGATATTTCGCGTCAGCCAGCACTTTCGGCGGGATCACTTCGATGATGCGCTTTTCGACGGCCTTGGGATCGTTGAAAAGCCCTCCAAATTGATCGTTGAACGCCTTGATGATGTTGGAGAGCCTGTCCATTTCCGGCTCGGGTTTGTGGCCACCGTTGCCGGTGGGGACAGGTTCAATCTCGGCATTCGCGTCCGGCAAGGCGATGGCCATCGTTGCTTTCTTCTCGGCGCGATAACTGTCCATGTCAATCGCCTCCAGAATGCCCTTGGAAAGATCCTCTTCCTTCGGCGCGGGCAGCCTCGAGATCAGGAAGTTCAGGAAGATCGAAAGCTTTTCCCATTCCTGCACCCCATACGGGAGAATGGCGGCGAGAAAATCGTAGGTGCGGCAGAACGCCTTCGCCTTGCCCTTGAAATCCACCTGTCCGTCCTCATCCAGTTCATCCCGATAGGCAGCCACGCAGGCGTCGAGAACGGGGTCGAGCTTTCCCCGTTCAGCGCCGCTGAGATACAGCGCCACCAATTCGTCGACCTGTTTGGGCGCATACACCTGATACCCATCCAGCTCGCTCTTCAGCGTGTGGAGCTTGTTCGGGTCGGTTTCTTTGCTGAGAATCGTCGTGCGATAATACGCGGCGAACGCCTCCTCGATGGCCTTGGTGTCGTTCTGGAAATCGAGCACGAACACGTCGTGCTTCTTGGGGTGGGCGCGGTTCAGGCGGGAGAGCGTCTGCACGGCCTTGATGCCGCTCAACATCTTGTCCACATACATCGTGTGCAGCAGCGGCTCGTCGTAACCGGTCTGGAACTTGTCCGCGCAGATGAGGAAACGATACGGGTCTTCCTGAATCCGGTCGGCGATCTCACCGCTGGGAAAGCCGTTGAGCCTGGCCTCGCTGACTTTCTCGCCCTTGAACTCCGGCTCGCCGGAGAAGGCGACGATGGCCTTGTGCGGGCTCTTGATCTCCGCGAGGTAATCACGGAACGCGAAGAAATACTGGATCGCGCGCTCGATGCCGCTGGTCACCACCATCGCCCGCGCCTGCCCGCCGATCTTGTTCTGGCCGATCACCTGCTCGATGAAATGATCCACCATGATCTCCGCCTTGTCGCGGATGGCCTTGCTGTGGCTCTCAACGTAGAGGCGCAGTTTCTTGCGCGCCTTCTTCACGTCGAACTCCGGGTCGCCCGGAATGGTCTTGGCCAGCCGGTAATAGCTTTCGACCGGCGTGTAATACTTGAGCACATCGAGGATGAAGCCTTCCTGAATCGCCTGCTTCATCGTGTAGCTGTGGAACGGCCGGTGCTTCACCTCGCCGCCCTCGGGGGAAGGCGCGCCGAACATTTCCAGCGTCTTGTTCTTCGGCGTGGCGGTGAAGGCGAAGTAGCTGGCGTTGCCCAGCAGCTTCTTGGCTTTGATGCGCTTCTCCAACTCCGCGTTGATCTTGTCCTCGGTCGTTTCCTCGTCGTCACCCGCGTTCTCGTTCAAGGCCGCGCTCATGGCGGCGGCCGTGCGCCCGCCCTGGCTGCTATGCGCCTCGTCAATGAGGATGGCAAACTTCCCGCCGCGATGCTCCGCGCCGATGGCGTCGAGCACGAACGGAAACGTCTGCACGGTGGAAATGATGATCTTCTTCCCCTCCTTAAGGAACTTCGCGAGCTGTTCGGTCTTCGACGTTCCGGCGCCCTCCTTCACCGCGCCGATGATGCTGCTGACCTGGGCGAAGCCCTTGATCGTCTCGCGGATCTGTTTGTCGAGAATGCGCCGGTCTGTGACCACGATGATCGAGTCGAATACTTCTTTGCCGTCCTTCCGGGCACTGATGAGCTGGTGTGCCAGCCAGGCAATGGAATTGGATTTGCCGCTGCCCGCCGAGTGCTGGACAAGGTAGCGTTTCCCGGCACCGTTCTGGCGCACATCGGCCAGAAGGTTTCGCACCACATCAAGCTGATGGTAGCGCGGAAAAATTTGCACCTGATTTTTCTTCCCGGTTTTCGGATTCTCCTCCTCCACCACCTGGGCGTAGTTTTCCAGAATATCGGTGAGGCTCGCCGGGGTGAGAATGCGCTTCCAAAGATAGTCCGTCTTCAGGCCATCGGGATTCGGAGGATTGCCCGCGCCGTCGTTCCAGCCCTGATCAAACGGAAGGAACCAGGATGCCTTCGCCATGCCCTTCGTTCCCCGGAGTGCCGTGCACATCGCCACTTTCTGGTCCTCCACCGCGAAATGCACCACGCAGCGGCCAAACTGAAAGAGCGTCTCGCGGGGACCACGGTCGCGTTTGTATTGCTCGATGGCATCCTCGACCGTCTGCTTGGTGAGGCTGTTCTTCAGCTCGAACGTCATCACCGGCAGGCCGTTGACAAACGCGCACAAATCCAGCGCCCGCCTGGTCTCCTCGCGGCTGTAGTGGAGTTGACGAGTAATGCTGAACCGGTTCTGCGCGTGACGTTCGACCGCTTTCACGTTTTCTGGCGACGGCGTGCCGTAAAACAAATCGAAACTCAACGCGCCGTGCTTGATGCCCTTGCGCAGCACATCAATCGTGCCGCGCCGGGAAATCTCGCCCTGCAACCGCGCGAGAAATTTCTGCCGGGCGATGGCCTTCTTGTCCTTGTAATTGCCAATGCCGAGCTTGGCCGTCTCTTCGGGTTGGGTGGCTTGGAGAAAGGCGAAAAGCTGTTCCACATCCACCGCGAACTCGCGGTCGTAGCTCTCCGGGCGACCGGCGAGCCACCCATTGCCGCCCTTGAACGGCTTCGCCTCCGCCAGCGTTTCGGATTCACCCGCGGCAAAGCCGGCCACTCCGGTCAGATGGCGCATGATCAGCGTTTCGAGGCCTTTTTCGGAGGTGTCGGTTGTCATTGTGGTGGATTGGGCAGACGCCCGAGCGGTCCGCCTGGCTGCCCCATGTCATTGAGAATCTGTCCGGCAAACCTGGGCAGACTTCTGCCCAGATGGATGATGACATCTTCCAGCTCCGTCTTACGGTCACGACTGATGGCACTTAATTTGGCCATGACCACGGCCGGGTTCATGGAATAGAGCGTCAGCAAGTAGTCTTGCGGATGCACCGCCTCGATTTTCCACGGTTGCAACACAGCTGCCGGGAAGTGCCGCAGATTGAACGTCACGATTACGGTGACTCCCGACTTGATCGCTGCGGCCAGCACATGGCGATCGCCTTCATCGTTGGTGAGCGACGGAAAGAGTTCTTCATAGCCGGTGACGGCCGCATCGGGGAAAAACCGGGTTACCGCCTGCCTCCAGGAATCGGCGACCGCCACCGGCCAGGCTGGCTTCAACTTCTCCAATTGCGCGCGGCGGACTTCGTCAAGAATGGCTTCCGACCATCGCGGCACGATCAGCCGCGGCGGCTCTGCCAGACGCAGGAACAAGTCGCCTACGCCAAAATTGGCGAGCACGCAGGCATCCAGCAGAATGGGGAAATCGGCGGTCATTCCTCCCCGGTGTAATCGGTGTCGTAGAGTCCGGCCTTGTTGACCTCGTCAAACAACTGCTTCAACCCCGTCCGCCGCTCCGCATCCCGCTTCTTCGCGTAGTCCCGCAAATCCTTGAAATACACCCGCCGATGCGAGCCCACCCGGTGAAACGGAATCTGCCCCGACTCCAGCAACGTCACAAAATGCTGCCGCGACATGCCGAGAAAATTCGCCCCCGCCTGCGTCGTGAACGCCTCATCTTCCGGCATCAGCACCACGGCTTTGCCGTGTCGCATATCCTGAATCACCTTCACCAGCACTTCGAAGATCGGCTGCGGCAGCGGAATCTCCGTGCCATCCGCACCTTTCAGGCTGGGATGTTGGTTGCGTTGCGCCAGATCCAGCAACGGCTGCAACAACGCCCGTTCCGCTTCAGTCAACAACGAGGCATCCACCCGGTTTTCAGTCATATTCATCCCTCAAATATCGGCAACTTCCGGATTAAATCAACGCTATAACCGCAATAACCGCCATATCCGCAACTCCTCTTCTTCCCCGGTTTCTGGCATTTCTGCCTCGGTGTGGGCGATAGCTGCCGCACGCCCCAAAGGGGCAGGGCCATTCCTGCCCAGGGCAACGCCCTGGGTTGTGGAACCCCATGGATCAAGCCCTGAAGGGGCGTGCGAACGGCGCGGATTCGGCGCACGAAAATGTTCCGGTTGAGCCGCCCTTTCAGGGCTGGGGAATCTTCGGCGGATCGTGACCTGAGGCGATGCCCCAGGCTGATATGGTGTCGCCCCGTTGGGGCTTCGGGCCTGATTTGGAACCAGCGCCATCCCAAGCTGGCATGGGGTGCCCCGTTGGGGCGCATGTGGGTCGTGGTCATTCGGCCTCCTCTCCGGGTTCCTCCGGTGGTTCGTCGGCAGCGGGTTCGGGGGTGGAAGGCGTGAGGTCTGGCAGTTTGGCGGCGGCTTCACGCACATCCAGTTTGCCCGTCACCACGTCCGCCGTCAGCCGTGTGCGGTATTCCTGCATCAGCGCGATCTCGCGCTCGGTGCGGGCGATGGCGGTGTTGAGGCTCTTCAACTCGTCATCCAAGTAACTGGCGATTTGTTCTTGCTCGTCGCGTGTCGGGAAAACGAAGCGGTGTCGCCGTAGCTTTTCACAAGTGAGGTGGGCGATGGTGTTCTCATTGCCATCGGCAGCGAAAATGCCAAACGCCACACAAAGAAAGAGCTGATAGAAAAGGAAGCGTGGACAGTCGCGATCTGGAGATTGGGCGCGGACTCGGTGAAGTGCCTTTTGAAAACCGCAGACTGGCAACTCATCGTTCCAAAACGCGCACCGGCCTACCTGTCCACCTTCACAGACGAGAAGGTCGCCCTTCCTCACCGTGTATCTGTCATGCTCAGAAGGCAGGATGTCCATTCGTGGAAGCTCCTCCACCAAGATTCGATCCCATTGAACATCCCGATTGCGCAGATACGGGACAAGGTGGTTGCCAGTGATGCGTTTCGCATCAAGCATTTTCCCCAACTCGACGGAGTAGCGCATTCTGAGAAAACACACCTCCCAATGCGCCGGAATCTCGCCGAGCCAGGGGATGCCGGAGGGTTTGAGGGGTTTATCCACAGATTGCGCCGATGGGTGCCGATGGGCAGTACCTGCTTCCTCTGCGGAAATCTGCGAAATCTGCGGACGATCCAAGCCGCGAGTGACGGCGCGGTGGATGATGGCCTGCTTCTGCTCATTCAGCAGCCCGATGAGCTTCCGCTTCGCCCGGATGAACCCGTCGATCTTCCGGTTCGCATGGTCCAGAAACCGCACGATGGCCGCTTGTTCGTCGGGGGGAGGGAGTGGGAGTAATTCCGCTTTCAGCTTCTCCATCGGAATCCGCATTCGGTGAGCAAGAATGCCGTTCCCAATCCGAATCAGGCTTTGGTGAAACGGCCTATGTTGGAAAAGTAATTCGAGATAGCGCGGGTCATTCTTTGGGTCACGACGGCGAAGCACGTAATAAACCGGACTCAAGCAGCCGGTGTAGCGAGAGCGTCCCAACGAGCCGATGATGACGTTCATACAGTTCACGACGAGATCGTCGGGCTGAACGATCTTATATCTGCCAATATCGTCGGAGGCTTTGTTTCCTATGCGACCTTTCTCCGTATACGGAATGACTCCACGATCCTTGAGAACCGAAAGGATGTTTGTGACTTCTCGTCGCTCGTTAGTCTCGCCCCGTTCTCCAAACAGCGCCCCAAGGCGATTCACTGCCCAATGCGAAGGAACATCACCAAACCAAGGCGCAATGGAATCCCTGTATTCCGGATACGGTTTCAAACCCTCGATCATGGCTGGCCTCCTTTCGGTTTGCGGCGTTTGGGCAACTTTTTCACCTCGGCGTCCAGCAGGCCGAGCAAGTCGGCCTCGCCCTGGGCTTCGAGCGCGGCGCGGCGGCGGGCGGCGAAGCGTTCATACTCCGCCTCCGCCTGCTGGCGGGCCTCTTCGCGGCTGACCTTGCCGGCATCGGGCAGGATGGCGCGTTCGTTCAGGGTCAGGAAGTCGTGCAGGCGGGTGAGCCAGTTCTGGAGGAAGATTTGTTTCCGCCGTCGGGCCTGATCCTCCGCGAAGTCCAGGAACATGACCACGAGGCGGTTCAGCTCCCCGATCTCGTCCTCGCGCAGGTAGTTTTTGGCCACGGAGACATCACCCTTTCGCACCACGCCGCCGTGCCAGGTGGTGAGGCCCATGTTAGGCTGCGAGGCATCGGCGCGTTCCGCGATGAGTTCCGCCGCCGTCTTCCCCGTGGCGGCAAAGTGGAGCTTGTTCTGGATGGTCTGGAAGAACACCTGCGTCTCGGCCTCGCTGGCCTCGTAGTCGGCGGCCAGGGCGAGGATTTCCCGCACGCGGAGATAGACCCGGCGCTCGCTGGCGCGGATGTCGCGAATGCGTTCGAGGAGTTCGTCGAAGTAGTCAATGTGCCCCTTGCCCGGCGGGTTTTTGAGCCGCTCGTCGTCCATGGTGAAGCCCTTGACGAGGAATTCCCGCAGCCGTTGCGTGGCCCAGATGCGGAACTGGGTGCCGCGCGGCGATTTCACCCGGTAGCCGACGGAGATGATGACATCGAGGTTGTAGTGCTGCGTGTCGTAGAGTTTGCCGTCGGCGGCAGTTATCCGGAATTTCCGGATAACTGAATCGGCCTGCAATTCCCCCTCGGCAAAGACGTTCTGGATGTGCTCGTTGATCGTGCGCACGTCTTTTTGGAACAGCTCCGCCATCAGTTTTTGCGTGAGCCAGACGGTCTCGTTTTCGAACCGGCACTGGATGCGGGTGCGGCCGTCCTCGGTCTGGTAGAGGATGAGACTGGAGGACGGTGGCGTGGTCTCGCTCATGTTGCCGCTCCTTTCGTGATCTCGCTGAGCAGTCCCTCGGTTTCCTGTTCCAGCTTGAGGATGTCGGCGCTGATCTCGGCGAGGGTGCGGAGCTGGGGCGGTTGGTAGAAGTGGCGGGTGAAGCTGATTTCGTAGCCGATCTTGGTCTCGGCCTCGACGATCCAGGCGTCGGAGGTGTAGGGCAGGACCTCGCGGCGGATGAAGGCTTCAATGCCGCCTTCCTCCAGCAGCGGGATCTGCTCGAAGTCGCGGAGTTCGGGGTCAGACTCGTATTCGACCACGGACGGACGGCCCGGCGGTCCGTCCCTACCTTCAAACAGGCCGCGCAGCGGGTCGGGCTGCACTTTGCCGGGTTTGTGGATTTTCTTGATGACGGGCGGAGCGGATTCATCGCGCCAGCTCACGGCGGCGATGATTTGCTTGAGGTCGGAGGCGCCGGGCTTGAGGCCGAGCTGCCTCAGGGCGGCGTCCACTTTTTCCAGGAAGACGTTGTGGTCCGGGTAGAGGTCGCCGCCGAGCGTGTCGCGGAGCTTGGTGGCGGTCTCGACGAGCGCGGCGTCGCGCTGCCAGGTGGCGGGATCGAGCAGCTTCTTTTTCTTCTTTTCGGGCAGGCCGGACTTGCCGCCGCTGGTTTCGCCGTCTGCTTCGTCGTCGTCGCCTTTGCCCCAGTCTTCGAGGAGTTTTTCGAGGTCCTGGCGCACGGAGGCGAAGTTATCAAAGAGGGCGTCGCCGAGTTCCTCGTGGAGTTTGGCGCGGATGTCTTCGTCGCCGCTGGCGTAGCGCAGGGTTTCGATGCGTGGAAGGGTGAGCTGGCTGTGGAGGCGGAGCGGGCGCTCGACCTTCACCTTCCAGTAGCCGAAGGCGGCGTTGGGGAAGATTTTGGACTGCGGCGTTTCCTCGAAGGCGAGGAAGGTGTCGCAGATGCGCTGGATGTCCTCCGGGGCGAGTTCGCAGTTTTTCTTGCCCATGTTCTTGCGCAGCGGGCGAAACCATTGGGTGGCGTCGATGAGCTGGACCTTGCCTTTCCGGTGGTCCGGTTTGCGATTCGTGAGCACCCAGATGTAGGTGGCGATGCCGGTGTTGTAGAAAAGGTTCAGGGGCAGCGCGACGATGGCCTCCAGCCAGTCGCTCTCGATGATCCAGCGGCGGATGTTGCTCTCGCCCTGACCGGCATCGCCGGTGAAGAGGGACGAGCCGTTGTGGACCTCGGCGATGCGGCTGCCGAGGGGCGTGTCGTGCTTCATCTTCGCCAGCATGTTGGCGAGGAAGAGCATCTGGCCGTCGCTGCTGCGGGTGAAGAGGGAATACTCGGGGTCGTCGGCGTGCGAGATGACGAAGCGCGGGTCTTTGATCGCGCCCTTGCCGCCCATGCGTTCGAGGTCGGCCTTCCAGCTCTTGCCGTAGGGCGGATTGGCAAGCATGAAATCGAACTCGCGGCCGCGGAAGGCGTCGTTGGACAGGGTGCTGTGCTCCGAACCGCCGACAATGTTGTCCGCGGCTTCGCCGTCGCCCTTCAGCAGCATGTCGGCCTTGCAGATGGCGTAGGTCTCGTCGCTGATTTCCTGGCCGTAGAGGTGGGTGGCGATCTGTTTGCCGCGCTGCCTGGCGATGTGCTGGAGGGTTTCCTCGGCCACGGTGAGCATGCCGCCCGTGCCGCAGGCGCAGTCGTAGAGGAGATACGTGCCGCTCTCGATGCGGTCGGCCACGGGCAGGAACATGAGGTTGGCCATGAGCCGGACGGCGTCTCGGGGCGTCCAGTGTTCACCGGCCTCCTCGTTGTTCTCCTCGTTGAAGCGGCGGACGAGCTCCTCGAACATCGTGCCCATGCTGTGATTGTCGAGCGCGGGCAGGTCGCCGACAGGGTGCGGGCTGAGGTTGATGTCCTTGTCGAGGAACTTCTCGATGAGCAGGCCGAGGGCGTCGGCCTTGGAGAGCTTGGGGATCTGGTTGCGGAAGGCGAAGTTGTTCAGGATGTCCTGCACGTTGGGCGAGAAGCCGTCGAGGTAGGCCTCGAAGTCGTCCTTGAGCTTCTGCTGGGTGGCGCGGGACTTGAGGTCGCGCAGGAGGAAGGGCGAGGTGTTGTAGAACGCCTGGCCGGAGGCGGCGCGGAGGGCGTCGTCCTGGTTGGTGACGCCCTCCTTGTCGAGATGAGCCTTCATTTCCAACACCGCCTGCTTGGTTGGTTCGAGAACGGCGTCGAGGCGACGCAGGACCGTCATGGGCAGGATGACGTCGCGATATTTGCCGCGCACATAAACGTCGCGGAGGATATCATCGGCGATGTTCCAGATAAAGTTGGTGAGCCGGTTGAGTTGGGCGGAATCCATGAAATCAAAGGGGCTGGAAGCGGGTCTGGATTTTGGCGGTCATCCTTTTGCGGCGCCGGTCGAAGCAGGCAACGAGCTCCTTGTGGATGAAGCGGCGGTGGGGGCGGGTCCTGGGTGCGCGGGGCATGAATCTATTCGGAGTTGTCGGGTGGTTTGGGGACCTCAACGTGCTGCAAATCTCAAATTTCCGGGACGCGATACGCGGCATGGCGCTGATGATGAACAAAAAACACCTGCCAGGCCACCCGAAACAACGGACGAGGATCGCGTCGATTCCTTTGATCCGCTCGCACGGTTGCAATGCGGGTTGTCAGCGGCTTGACGCATCATGCGGCTTTGGCGAGGGGGTGGTTCGATTGCAGTGACAGTCGAGACGGCGCGGAGCAGGGCGCGGGTCGCGGGGACGCTCGCTTCATCGAGGATTCGGCACGCATGGGACGGGACGCCCCGGCCGACGCGACCCTGCAGCGGGCGGAAGTCCTGAGAGCGGAAATGGAGGGGCCGCAACTGAATGAAGAGGTGGAGGATACGGGACGGAAAGAGAGACGGAGCGCGTGGTTCGCGGTGCTGGTGGAGTTGCGTTACCAGTTCACCTGCGTGCCGGCAAGGCGGTGCTGCAGGGTGACGGACGGCCCGGCGTTGGATTGAAGTGGTCTCAGGGTGAGAGACTAACGCGGTAGAATTGGCTTGGCCGATCCACCACATTCGAGTCGGTCGCTTCGAGCAGGCCGCCGTTGCCCGCGAGGTTGGAGATTGCCAACGACCAGTGTG
>WBZO01003129.1_pt2 | contig 19528 bp, 20 predicted proteins | sample 5204261 | NCBI WGS metagenome assembly WBZO01 (sample SAMN12412400, study PRJNA552823) | activated sludge metagenome | isolation source: activated sludge from anammox sidestream of wastewater treatment plant... | place: USA: North Carolina | collected 2017-09
TTTGCATCAGGAGTAAGCAGTGGGGTAATCAGCGCCCTCCGGCGTTCGGAGAGGGTTAAGAGGATATCGACGGCCTCATCGGGATCGACAAGTGATAGAATGCTTGCCGCATGTTTGGGGTGAATACTCCGCAACAGTTCCCGTTGTCTGCTTACATTGAGGTTTTGGATCACTTCCGCTTCGTATTCGTTGGGCAACAGATCAAGGATTCGGCGGAGGTTTTTGACGGATAATCGCTCCAGATGATCGGCCAGATCCTCGGGGGCGAGTTTTGTGAGCTTATCCTCTTCGCGCTTGAGCTGAACTTTCCCCCGGGAAAGCTCAATCGGTTGGATATTTTCCCACGGCAAAAAATCGCTCCGCAGGCTAGTACCGAAGCGCGATACCTGTCGGTTCAGCCACTGTTCCAGTTTGAGCCAGCGGGCAATTCCCAGTATGCCGACATCGACGCCCGCTATCACAAAATACGGTTTATCCTGGATGACGACGTCGTTGACCCGCACCACTTTATTACCCTTAATATCGATTATCTGCTGGTCCAGCAAATGAATGCGGACGGAAAGTTCATTTTCGGCTACCCCCACTGTCTCATATCCCGGAGAGAGGGCAATGGTGTCGTTAATGGATCGCATACTCGATACGGGAACCAGGATATGACCCACCTTCGTATCGATCCGAAGCTTTGTGATGAGCGGTTGATCGGTGGCAAGAAAGGCAAAATCGGTTAATTTCCCGATGGTTTTGCCGTCGGCACTTACCACTTTCTTGTTTGCCAGTTCCGCAAAATACAACATAGTTAGATTGTGACCCTTACGCTTGCGAGAAGTCAATAATCGTGTTCGGGCTTATGCGGGGGGTTCTTCTTTTTCACGAAGGAGCGAGAGTACTCTTGCATGGATTTCGGGGGTGCGACTCACGACAAACGGTATGCGGAACGAATCTCCCTCATGTCGTTCAATCATCCTTCGTATCCCTGCGGCAATATCAAGCGGATTGCCGTCTTTGTCTGATACGGAAAATCCTAATTGTTCCGCCGCCTGTATCCAAATTGCCACCTCATACCAGGGATTGCCTTTAAACGGGTCGACCACGGCATCAATCGTGCCTTCGGCAAGTCCCAAAATGCTGTAGCCGCTCGTGCAGTCCATTGCCCAAATGCCCTCGTGTTCGGTAAAAAGGGGTAATTGTCGCATTTTGTGCATGCGCCGGGTCAGCGTCGCTATCCGGAGCGGTCGGGGGGTATCGCTTGTTTCGTGTTGGTGTTGTGCATCGGCTTTAAAAACGCGCATGGTTCCGCTCTCGTTTTCCAGGAGGAGGAACCCGTGGTCGACGAGACTGGCGATACCGACCGCCTGCACCTGGCCGTTTCTGTCGTAAATGGCGATACCCGTGGTTTGCACGCGGTCCTTTTTCTGGATCGAACTCGTCATATCCAAAGGGTCAATCACGGCGAAGCGCTTTCCCTCTTGTACCTGTCCGTCTTCTTCCTTTGCATTCTGCCATTTGGCGCTTTCTTCAGAACGGATCCATAATCCCGGGATATCTGTGTTTTGCTCCGCGAGTTGTTCGGCAATAATAGTGCCGATCTCATCGATGCTTCGTTCGGGATTGTATTCTGCGCCTCCTATAGGGAGAAGAAAATCAGCGCCGATTTTCTGTAAGTCGTCCAGTACGGGATGGAGGAGTCCTCTTGTGGCTAATAGGTACGTGGCGACGAACTTTCCTTCGGGTGTTTTTGCCATTTCCGCCGATTCGGCTTCTAACTTGGCGATGGCGATAGCCTCGGGCACGCGGCGGATGATGCTTTCAAACGTCATCTGCTCCGGCTCGATCATCGGGTGCAGTCGCTCGGCATGAGAGTGCATAAACGGATTATAGGCCTTACATGGCCTATAATGCAAGTAGTATGATATGGTTTGAAATATTTGTGGCTCCTATCGGTCTTATGCCTCAGGGGATTCAATATCGGTGTGGTGCACCCTCCCGCGGAGCGGTCGGGGATTTCCCTGATGCCTGCGAGGCTCGCGGCTGTCACTTGTTCCCGATGAGAGCAGGAGGGCTTCATCTGATACGGCAATAGTATGTCCGCGATCGGTTACCGTACAAAACCCGATATTCATTTGTGCGAGGTTACGTACCTGTTTCCAATGCACGCCAAACATATTCGCTACGGCGTCCGTGTCCAGCGTACAGCCTTGCTGGCTGGCAAGATACGCAAGTATTTGTTGGCTTTTTGACTGTTCCTTTTTCATCGTTTGATATGCCAATTCCAGCGCTTTACGCCGTTTGACACACCTCTTCCGTCGCCGTTGTCCTTATCGGGTTTTACCCGGTGGGTATTGCTGATAAGAAGCGCATCGGGAACGACTTTTATCCGTCCGTTTTCAATATGTACCTGTCCCGTCTGTTCCTTGAGCATTTTTTCGAGGGTGAGTCGGTGTAATCCCGTCAGTTCGCCTGCGGATTGGTAAAAAATCTCCAGATCCAACCCTTCCTGATCGCCCGCGTAATTTTGGAGAAGCGATAATACCAATCGCTTCATATGTTTTGGTCCCGTTTCTTTACTCATAGATGAGAAAAGTATTATACTACAGGACGTATTATGAGGCCAGAGAGGGAACAATCATCGCCGTCGATGCAAAAAAAAGAGAGCGTATCCGAACATCCGATACGAGTTCGGCTTTGGCGTGCGTTGGAGCAGGCAACGCTCGAAAAAGCATACACCCCCGATAAAGAACGGCAAAAAACCGTATTTGACCGCATCAGCTGGGATACGTTCGTTGAAGAAATTGCCAAAGAATCAACCGGGACGGGTGAGGGAGCGGGCAAGCGGTTACGCGGGAAGCTTTTTGAAATGCTTATCCAGGCGGATCCCGCGTTCGGTCAACGCAGTGCGCTCGAAAAAGAACTTCTGGCGTTGGCGCACAACCCCGACGCATTCGGTTTGGGACGGCTCCTGGGGCATCACCGAAATCCCGATATGGCATTTCTTCTGGTTCAAAAAGGAAACGGCGTGGAAATAACGGGCGTAGGGGAATCAAAGTTGGGATTGTTAAATGAACGTTCCTATAAACAGCTTTCCGAAACAGGGTTTGCCCGCGGGGTAAAGGCGCTCGTATCGGTCGTCAATACGCTTCCTGATCCAGATCGCCACGGGCTCATTGAAGTGGCAAAAGCAAGGAAAATAGTAGGGGAAAATACGCCGCTTCTCACCGTTTCTCCCGAGTTCACCCAGTTGTTGGTGGTGCCGGCAAACCGCAATATCGCCTGGCATAGCAGTCTCATAAATCGCAAGGAATTTTCCTTGGAAGGAAGACAGCGGTTCTATGAACTCTTAAGCGATATTCGCCATGTGCGTACGGCAAACGCGGCGTTCTCGACGGCGGAAGTGAGTGCAATGGCAAATGCACTGAGGTCGGCGGACATGCACTGAGTTATCGCCGCCTTTTTCCGGTGAACAGCAGAAAGGGGTGATCACCGCGAATGCCTTTTTTCTCGGGAATTTCCACGATCTGTTTGGTGACGATCGTGAAGCCTTCCTTTTTTGCCGCATTTATCACATTGGAATTTTGAAGTTGCGGAAGCGGTGAAAACGGAAAACTATTGGTGCATACCGTCAGCCCGCCGCCGATCCGTAAAATTCTTCTTGCCTCTCCGAATGCCTGGCTTGGATTACCGAAGAGGATGCTGTTGGCAAAAAACACATGATCCACCGATTCGTCATCGAGTCCGATATGCGCCATATCCGCGGCCACGCCGGTACCGATTTTTCCCGCTTTGCGTCCGGTGCGGATGGCCAGAGAGTCTATGTCCAGGGCAATCACGGTTGCGCCGAATGCTGAAAGAGCCCGGGTGTCATCGCCGACGAGCGCTCCTACCTCTACGAGCGATCTGCCTGCCGCCGCACGGGCGACATCGGTAATGATGTTACTCCACGGACGTATTTCAACGGGTTGCGGTCTTCGCCGTTCAAAAAACCAGCTCATGGTTCTATTATACCCTATAGTATAAAAAGCGCAATTTGAAACTGATTTTGACGGGTCCAAAGAGCTATCTTGCGATATGCCGATTGTGTCGGTATACTCCCGTGGGAGGTAATGCCTATGTCAGCAAAAGCCGAAGTTACCGAGACGATACGAAGTGCCGTACAAAAACTTTTTCAGCAAGAAGGAAGGTCATTGCCGCATGGTGAAGCGTTTGATCTTCAGGCAAGTGATCTCGAGGATTTAAAAGCGCGCGGTTTTCTCCGACGTAGCGGATCCGGTGCGGGTGACGGGTGGGAGATTGATTCGGAGGTTGCGGCAGAACTAGGGTTGTCCGAGTATGATTATTCCTGAAAAAACGTCGCGGCTTCTTCCCTGGCTAATTTGATTCGCGCACGGAGTGCTGCCTGTCGAAGACAATGTGGCAGGACGTTTTGTTCTTTTCTTTTCAGAAAGCCCTCGATGCCCTCCGGCGTTTGCTGATGGAAATTCCCGTTTAATAACATCCCCATCTGGTCGTTAATGTCTGCTTGTCCCAAACAAGCTTCATCGGTTCCTCTGCAACCGAATTCTGATGTACATGTTTCCGGAGTCGTAGCCATAAGGCGAATTATAGGCTATTTTAAGGATAATAACAAGGATAGGTAAAAAATATGGGCCTCTGGTCGTATGGTTACGACTAACAGGGAAACGGAAAAAGAATCGACGCAGTATTATGATGCCACGCATGGTAAAATAGCCCCATGTCCGATCAGTCACACATCAGAAACTTTGCGATTATCGCGCACATCGATCACGGTAAATCCACGCTTGCCGACCGCCTGTTGGAAATGACGGGAACCGTTGCCCGTCGCGAGATGCAGGAACAATTGCTCGATAGTAATCCTATCGAACGGGAACGGGGGATCACGATTAAGCTTGCTCCCGTCCGCATGGAGTGGCAGGGATACACCTTAAATCTTATCGACACCCCGGGACATGTGGACTTTGGGTATGAGGTGAGCAGATCGCTCGCCGCCTGTGAAGGAGCGCTTCTTGTTGTCGATGCTACCCAGGGCGTACAGGCGCAGACGCTCGCGAATCTTCATCAGGCGCGACTCCACAACCTGACGATCATCCCGCTCTTAAACAAAATAGACATGCCGCATGCCAGGGTAGAGGAAACAAAAGGGGAACTCCGTGCATTGGGCTTTGCCGATGAAGAGATGATTGAAATCTCGGCAAAAACCGGCATGAACGTTGACAAAGTGCTGGCCGCAGTGCTTGAACGAATCCCTCCGCCGAGCGGTAATCCCGCAAACCCGCTTCGGGCACTTATTTTTTCATCCCACTATGACACGCATAAGGGAGTGGTAGTTTTTGTTCGCATTGTTGATGGTTCGATACGGTTTGATCCGACATTGCGGGTGCGATTTATGGCGACAAAGAGTGATGTCGCCCCGATAGAACTCGGGGTCTTTTCGCCGGCGATGCATGCGGTGAGCGATCTGAAATGCGGTGAAGTAGGCTACATCGCCACGGGACTCAAGGACGTCAAACTTGCCAAAGTGGGAGACACGGTGACGGTGGGGAATATGAGCGGTACCAAAAATGAGCATCTCGTTGCCGCGAACGAGCCGCTTGCCGGGTACAAGGAGCCCAAGCCGATGGTGTTTTTGGGCTTGTTTCCCATGGCGGCCGATGAATACCAGGATTCCCGTGAGGCGATGGAAAAACTCCAGTTATCCGATAGCGCATTTACCTTCCGTCCTATCTCATCGCTGGCGCTCGGGAACGGATTCCACTGCGGTTTTTTGGGGCTTCTCCATGCCGAGGTGGTACAGGAGCGGATCCTGCGGGAGTTTGACCTCACCATGCTGGCGACCAGCCCGTCGGTCGAGTATCGGGTGACGCTCAAAAAAGGGGTGGATTATCATAAATTGGGATTTACCCATAATCACCTTGTCTCCCATGTTGATGATCAGGTCACCGTCAGTATCCAATCGGCAACAGAGCTTCCCGATCCGACGTATATCGAAAGGGTAGAAGAGCCCATGATGCAGGTGTCTATCTATAGCCCCAAGCGATTTGTGGGAGCCATCATGCAACTTGCCGTCGAGAAACGCGGCGAATATGTCGATTTAGGATATGTGGGTGATCAGGCGCAATTTACGTACCTTATCCCGCTTTCCGAGATGATCGTGGACTTTTTTGACCGGTTAAAGTCGGTGACGGAAGGGTATGCGAGTCTTGATTATGAATTTTTTGAATGGAGTACGGCCAAAGTCGTAAAAGTGGACATCCTGGTCAATAAAGAAAAAGTGGATGCGTTTTCCTTCCTGGTGCTGGAGCAAGCCGCGGTAGTGCGAAGCCGTGATATTGTGGACCGTTTAGCCGCGGTCATTCCGAAACAGCAATTTGAAATCCCCATTCAGGCGGCCATCGGCGGCTCGGTCATCGCGCGGGCAGACGTCAAGGGTTTTCGCAAAGACGTCATCCAAAAACTCTACGGAGGTGATAGAACCCGCAAAGATAAGCTCTTAAAAAAGCAAAAAAAAGGAAAAGCGAAGATGAAAATGATAGGGGCTGTGGAAATACCCCAAAGCGCATTCTTTGCTGTATTGAAAAGAAGCTGAGAAAGATGTCCCGATGCAGTGTGCGAGTCAGCGTTAGCTGAGCGAGCACTTACTGCAACGTGGATCCCGCTATAGCGGGAAAAATGATAGGGTCTGTGGAAATACCCCAAAGTGCATTCTTTGCGGTTCTCAAGCTGGGATAGTCGTCCTTTACGATAATTTATTGCATTTCGATATATTTTGATATAATTATGGGATATGCCGGCAATTGAAGCGCGCGAACCCATTCCCGGAGCATCGGTCAGAAAAAAACTTGACGGTCTGCGGGTACAGCTTGGAAAAAACCTCGGATGGTTTGAAATGCCCTCCGGAGTATCCGTTGTCATGCATACGCCGGTCGAGATATCGCAGGAAACGGACGCATATGAGTTGCTTCGTATTCTCGGGCAGTCGAATCGGTTGGAACTTCCCTTTGTCTATCGGATAACCGCGCGCCTTCCGCATGCGACCTGCGAACTGAGTGTAGGCACCTACGGTTTCCATGAAACGGAGATGCTCAAGTCCTTTTGGCTTACCCATAATCAGGATATGCTGATAACCCCTACGAGTGCGGGAGATGAAGTCTTCTACAACGACACATTGATGGAAAAAGGGTTTTCGGTTCCGTCGCCCGGCACCAAAACGGTCGTATTTGAGGCATTGAAAATGCTTTTGTAACGGTCGCTTTTGCAGACTTCGGATGGAAGGGAGATAGCTCATAGGCGATCGTTGCGGTTTCTTGTATGGTGGCGGTATGGCATGGCAGAAAACGGGAGCATATGGGATCAAACGGCACACAAAAGCGTAGTCATTGACAAACGGTGCGGGAAACGTAAAGATAATATTTAGGCACTTATATGGCAACCAAATTATTGCCCTCCATGAGATTCTTCGGCTTGTTTGCCTTGTTTTCATTTGTCACCGGTTTTGTTCTCATTGTTGCGTCGCAACGCAATACCGAGCGTCGCTCACAGGCATCTAACGGACCCTATGCGTGTGATGTCGTATGCTCTCCTGCCGCGGGGGGGATCGGAGGAGCGGCATGTATCGCCTGTATGCAGGCACAGACAACTCCGTCAATCAGCATAAAACCGTCAGCCAGCCCGACACCTGCAGACAAATGTCCTTACGCCTATAGGGAAAAATGCTACTTAACTATGGGACAGGTTAATAATGCCAGGCACAACTATAATAACAGTCAGAACGTGTTATGTTATCTTCCCGGTTATTGTCCGCCAGTTGCCGAGCCGGTACCGCTGGGGCCGTGTGAATACATATACGGAGGGCGTTGTTACGCGAGTGCGGAAGATGCGGAAAGAGCCGAATACCTTGCGACAAAAGGCCCCAATGATCCCCCGATAGAGGCTCCCGTGCCGATAGACCTCAATTAATACGAGATATTTGATCGCAAGCGGCAAAGTAACGCTTTGGCGTTAAGTGCGTTTCCAGAAGAGGAGGGGTCGCGGTCGGCGAAGAAATCTTTTTCGTAGCACAAATCCAAGTGAGGCATCGGTCGGCTGTTCACTTCGTACGCCTTCCATCCAACCGTCACCTTCGGGGTGCAGGATTTCGTATGTAACCTCTCTTCCTTCCGTAATACCGATGATTGCTGCGGCCATCTCCGCATAACTTTCGGGTGAAACACTCGGATGAAGCGTGATAATTGCTTCGTCGGATCCGCTGGTCGTGGGAAGTCCGCGAACTCTGATGCGGGATCCCTGATGCGTGATGTTTCCGTCTTTTTCAACAATCGGGAGTCCGGGAGTAAGCACTTCTATGGAAAGCTTGGATAGCGACATACGTTATGGTGAATTATATCCTATAATATAGTATTTGTGAAGCTGGAATTATAAGTGCTCAGCGGGACGCGGGTTGTGTAAGAACAGTCGGGATGTTCCAAGATGATGAGTAGTGCTTTTCTTATCGTATCAGTCGACGCTTGGTGAGCGACTCCACCAGCCTGATGGAACCCAAGGATATGAAAAAAAGTGTCAGGTTAAGAAGCGCCACATACCCCAGGATAACTCCCGTTGAGCGTAAAAATTGCGTGACCCCGAACAAAGTAGTCTCCGTGAGGTTAACGCGAATACCGATAAGAAAGAGCGCAACACTAACGAGGGCAATTACCCCGACCACCGGCCAGAATCCCTCCAGGTCTTCGGGCGAAGAAAACATGGTGTTTGATACGGCAAAAAACGCGTACCCCATAAGCGCGAACAGATACACGCCGTAACTCGTCATAAGAATGCCGTTTTGCGCATCAAGGACTACCTGCTCCCATACGCCGGGAAGAAAGTAGGAAAGTAATCCCAGAACGCCCAGCCCCACGAATACGGGAGCAATACCGATGATTGCCCGACGGATCGGATCGGATTGGGCGATTGATACACTCCCTGTCCGTACATTTTTTTCTTCGATACCCTCGGGAACAAGGGTTAATCCGCCGGTGCGTACCCCCAGAATCTCCGCGGTAAATAAATGTGCCAGTTCATGAATGACCGTTCCGGGAAAAAAAATAAGAGAAAGAAATCCCACGGCAACGGGACGCGATTTGGTGAGCAGAAAAGCTGCAATAAACAGGTTTTGGGTGAGTTTGCGGGAAAGAATATAGAGCCCGATAAGCTCAACGCAAATGATGACGATGAAAAAAATCATTGCCATTCTAGTATATGCGATTTACGGTTCGCTGTGATATAGTATCTCGCAATATGCGTACGGTTACCCTCCTCATGGATCCCCAAAAGCCGACATATAATTTACGGGTAATGGAAGATGACGGTGCCCACAACCACCTTGGTGAGTGGCCAACGCAACAGGGTGCACGTCGGCGTCTCGCCGCGGTGGTAGGGGAGGGGCATACATTGCGCATCGGTTTGTTTGAGGGGGATCGTCTTTCCGCGGTTACTTCCGTTACCGTTACCGACGGACGTGTTGTGCATAACGGGGAACGCGTTTTGCCGGTGTTTGGTACCACCTGGGAAGGATTATTTCAGGAAGTCCGCATCGTCCCATCGCTTTTTGCAAAGAAAGAAAAATAAGCCGTCATGTTAGTGACCGCCGGTGTGTTCAGCCGATTCGGGCGTGGCGATTTGGATAAACGCCTGCAAGCCCACCGCGGCATAGACGATCCCCATGGTAACCTGTTCGGAGAGTTGACTGGGAGGCTTTTCCGCCTTTTTTACTTCGCCAAACATTTCTGATGCTTTTTTCATATTTTCAGGAGTTTTGGGGATACCCGCAAGATCCAGCATAACATTCGGGCTGGGGGACAGCTTCGTAAATCCTTCTACGCCGGTCAATTGTTTCCAGGTCATGGCGGCAAGCTCGTTGTTGGTCTGTAACAGTTGTGCTACCGCAGGAACACTGTCCCGTGATCCGATCCTGATGCTATCGGCAATATCGGGAGGAAGCGGATTTTCCGGGTGCAACGTATTGTACTGTTCGAGGATGGGCAGTATCGCACTTTCCTGCGGATTCGCGGGCGGCATGTTGAGGTTATTGATTTTTGTTTGCAATTCGACAAGTTTGAGTGCGGTATCGGAAGGCAGTCCCTCCGTTTCCATGGCCGCAAGTGCGCGAAGAGCACCCATTTGCATTTCGTTGCCGAGCGGCGTATCCGCCGCTTGCGTCGCGATGGCATTGACCAGAAGCCGCATATCCTTAAGCTCCAAAAGAATGGTATTTGCTTCGGCAAGCAGTGCGGTTGCGGCTTCCCGGGAGGGCAGTGCTTCCGTTTTTGCCGCGGTTGCTTCAAGCACGGGAACACCTTTGGCGATCTGTTCTAAGGTACCGCGTGCCTCCGATTTTCGCCGGTCATTACTTTTTACCGTGCCCAATGTTTTCTCTTGCGGTATTGCGGGAGCGGGTTTGGGTGTTTCGGGTTTTGGTTGGGGAGGGAGTCCTTCCATTTTGACGGGTTCCGACATATAGCAAGTATAGACTGATGGGGTGGCCATGCGTCAAGTAAGGTGCATGCGCAGGGGGTTGGTCATGGAGTACAATAGGAACATATGGAACGGGGGAAAGTCGGTGCCGTCGGAGCGCCGCGTGAAGTATTGGTGACAAAGCCGATAACAAACGGGCAACAGCTTCTTCGCGAAGTTTGGTATGGTGTGGGAAAAGCCGTAGAAAGTCAGACGCCGGCGGCCTGGAACGAGCGCATCATCCGTACGATAAACACAAAAATCATTCCCAAACTCACCCCCGAACAACATCAGACCCTGTACCGGTACAAGAAGCCGATTGAAGTTGCCGCTACGGCGGCAGGAATCGGAATTAGTACCGTCGAAATGATCGCCGCAGTCGTGGCATTCAGATGGGGAGTGACGAAGCTTCGGTCACTCCATGAGTCTGCAGTGTTGAAAAAGGGACTCAAGAAAATAAACAAATACAAGGCCGCCGAGTATGTCCCTCTGCCGGTAAAATGGGCAACCCACCCCGACTCGCTCCTGGAACCAGCATTTGAAAAGGCACTGCAGTCTGCATATGCGGATCCTCTTGCGCCGTGGGAACGAAGCATGAATGCGTTATTCCGCGAAAAATTTCCAAAACGGGAGCAGGATGCACTCAGGTTTAGCATCACCATGAAGCGTATGGCGGAGCAGATGGCCGAAAATAATAGGATACGACCAGCATGGGAAGCAACCATGCATTTTGCATTGGGAGGCAAGAAACCGGAAGCGCTTGTCCGTGTGCGGGAACAGTTTGTCAATGCATTTGTAGAGGCGACACGCGCGTTTCCCGACATGCGGGGATTATCGGATGATGCGCGCAGGCTTTTCGCCGGGGAAGCGTTCCGTGTGTGGGCAGACGAGTTCCAATTCCGCGGACTTGAGGATCTGTTTTTTCGCAGTCAACAAACGGAACGGGTACCGTTTGCCGTAGCAAAAAAAGCGGCGGTACGACTCGGCGGGCATCGCATGCCGATTACCCTTGATGAAATACTTGCCGCATACCAATCGGCAACGTCAGGAGGTCCGGTGCCTTTTGAACAGGCGTTGGGAGACAGGTGGTGGGAAACGGGACAATCGGCGCTTTGGGACATGCAAGGACACGAGAAAAAAATGGCGGAAATAGGAAGGCGCATTGATAAAAAATTGGGCATTACGCGAAAAGATCCGAAACCGGATACTCATCGCTTTTTGGATAGAAACGGTCACATCATTCGTCCGGGAAGTGTGCCCGCGCCCGTGAGCTTCCAGGAATCCGTCCGTCAGGCGGTGGACGAAAATATCCGACAATTTGTCGCAAAACGGGACGGGAAAATACGGCGCATCCATGATACAGCCGCCCAGACGCCGCAGAAGATTCGGAAGACTGTCGATCGTGTCACCACGGTGCGGAATTTGGGTACTCCCGAAATCCGCCTTCATAATGCGCTTGTTGCGGGATTTTCGCCGAATGAACCAGTAACCAGTGCTTCTCACGGGCTTTTAGAATCACTGCTCCTTCAGGTGCAGATGCATCGCGCCGATCCGAACATTCAAACCGTCTTGGGAAAGCTCGGTAAGCCTGAGTCTCAAGTACCGGTAGCGGAAAAAACGAAGCTCGCCGCCTCGTTATTCGCCGAGATGTTTCCGAAGTTATCCAAAGCACAACAAAACACACTCGGATTTGCCCATGACGGCACCTTATTTTCGACCATGAGTGCAAAGTGGGTGCAGGAGATGCGGCTTGCCGGGCTCAACGTGCTCACCAATCGCGATATTATTGAGGCGCTGACACTCCCCAAAAAACCGATAGCGGAACGGGAAGTGCTTTCGCAAACTAAGCAAGTAGAGGAATTAATCCGTGCAATCACCAAAAATTTTTGGCGTCCGAACATAGCGGGCGCAACCGCAACGGTTGCGCAAAAAGGCGCATGGAGACAGTCTCCTGACGGCAAAGAACGTGCCGGTTCAAGCGCCCTCTACAACTTATTTCATGAGGCTATGGAGTATGTGCGACCCGAACAGTGGGAGAAATTCGGCGCACACGATGAGATTTCCCGAAGACTTATTGAGGATGCGAGAAAACACGGCAAAGGGACAACCAAATATTTAGCCATGGAGCTTGCGGACTGGTGGGTGCAACACGATGCTCCGGGGCTTTCGGCGTTATATAAGCGGTTGCGCGGGAAGCGGTAAACGGCTACTATTTTTATATGAACTATAAAGAACTTTTTGAACGGTGGGTGGCGCTTTCGACAATGGATGAAAAAGATCGCCAGTCACTCGTCGAACGGATTCATGAGGAAGTAACCGTCGGGGTACAGGCGCTTGCGGGCGTTGCCGCACAGGAAATGGAAAAAGTGCTTGGTGAGGCAAACTACGGGAGTAAAGAGACATATCTTAAGCTTGCGGCACCCGTGTTGGCGCTTGCGGCATTTGACGGCTATCTGATGTCACTTATGGAACGCGGCATTAATCCGCAAACGGCAAGTCTTACCGAAAACGAACAAACAAAAGGATTAGGCGAACGGTGGTCTGCCGCATACCAAAAGGATCAAAATACATCATACATACAAAAAATAGATCCGATTATCAGTTTGCTCCTGCATCGCATGCAGGAACTGCGGGTGAACCAAATCCTGTCGTTCCACCCTGAGATCGTGGATCTCCCGTACAAGACAACGGAAAAGCTCAACCAGTATTTCGGATGGGCGGTGTACCAGGGATATGTCATGGGAGCGATGGAATCCGAACAAAACAGCGTATGAGCGGCGAACACCCGACGCCCGACGTCATCAAAAAGAGTATCACCAACCCCGAAACAGGCGGAACCCTCACTGTTGTCCATAGACGCGATCAGTTGGCGGCAACGGCCGGACATCTTTTCGGATTGCCGTTGGAATTCATGGTGGGACCCTGGAGCGCTGTTGGGAAAGAGCCGTCTCCCGAAATGATCGATCAGATATTAGATCGATGGAAGGATGTTCCGTGGAAAGGAGAAGTCGTCGTGAGGCTTGGGCACACGGATCCTAAAGAGGAGTGGGAACGGACGAAGAAACGGCTTCAGGAAGAAGGGAAACTGAACTGGTTTGCCGATAAAATTTCATACCCCGTTTTATTTGCCCATTCGCTAAAAAATCGCCTCAGCAGAATAAGCAGTTTTAGCCCTTTCACCCGTACGATTACGGTCATGAATGCTGATTTGGCGGTTGCCATGCACGAGCTGGGGCACGCAGAGGATTTATTAGGTACGGGGAAAAAACTTCGTTTTTTTGATCAGATTCCGAGGGAAAACCGCGCGTCACACAACGCAATAAAGCGAATGAAAACCGACGATGAACGGCTTCATGGGATGCGTGTTCTTGAACCGAGATTCGCAACCTATGTTGGTGGTGCGGCACAGTTAATCGGCACACTGTTGGGGCTTCCCGTGTGGTCAAAGGAATTGTATGCAAAGGACTTGATAAAGACAACCAAAGGCACCGTGCGATTTAGGATACAAATTCCCTATGCCTATCTGGGATCCATAGCACTTGCGCATATCGCCTCCCGTCTTCCCTGGCGAAAATCGTCATTCGGGTATATATTTTCCGGCGAAGCCGGATCTGGCTCTGGCAGAGAAGGAAAACATCCGGAGCCAATCCTCAAGCCGCATCAAGTGCTTGTCGCAACCGCAGGCGCAAAAGGATAAGATGATTATATGCCCGAAGCCGTCGTAGGAGCCACCACATCGGATATTGTCCATCAGCAAAAGACCAAGGAAGGATCGCTCACGATTGAGTATCATACGCATGATACGATCGCCAATACGATCGGACATATTCTTGCCGTTCCCACAATTCATACGCTTTTGTGGACATGGGGAAGCGCGTTTAAAAATCCTCCGAAAGAATTGGCGGACCAACTGTTTGACCGGTATAAGGACGTGCCGTGGAAAGGCGACGTGTTAGTGCGGGTTGGTCACGCGTCCATTATCGGCGACATGCAACGTGCCCTTGCCCGGAATGAGTCGGTGCGGGGAAGACCCTGGCGTCTTAAAGATATCCCGGGAAGAGTTGCCGAAACGGTCGGTAAGCTGGGAATAGCATTTTTTACTTTTTTCTCCACTGCGGGGGCAAAGTTTTTGCGCACCGACTTTTATAATCCTTATGCAAACGTCGCCACGGTGTATCATCCGAAGCTCGGTGTCGGTATGCATGAATTGGGGCATGCGGAGTTTTTTAATCAACGGGATAACGTAAGCAGGGTGGGACTCCTTATTATGGATTGGCTGGGGCTTAATGTGGGAAAGGATATTGTGGTGCCAGTACCGTTCTTCCGGTCGTTCACCGAATATAAGGCGAGCCAAATTGCAATGAAACGCTTCAAAACCGATGAAGAACGGCGAGAAGGACTCAAGGTATTGGAAGGGGCATGGGCGACCTATCTTTTCGGGGATGTGTTGAGCCTGTCCTTTTTGCCGAAACCTATTACCGAAGCGATCGGGTCGGTATTGTCGTACCCCGCTTCCGTCGCGGGGCACCTGATGAACCGGCTCTATCCCAAGAAAGACCAGCGGTTCGGCTATATATTTGAGGGGAAAAAGAATAAAGCCCATAAGGCAATGGAAAAGCGTAGTAGCGAACAATCGAAGCCGCATCCGAAGGAACTTACTGCCCATCAGGTGTTGGTTGCAACCGCGCGCGCGCCGGGAAATGAGGTCGCTGTTGAAGGAAAGGGGGGGCGTCAATTCACCGACGAACCGTTAAAAAACGGCAAACGACCGCTTCATAGCAATACCAGCAGGATTACGTTTTAACTATGCCCGAATCACCCAAACATCACGAAAAACACGCGGGAAGTCCGTCCCTTGCCGAACGTATCCGCTTGCTTGCTCGGGGGTCAAAACTAACTGAACATAAATCGGCAACGAGGCCTGTTACGGAAGCGACAAAACAATTATCAGGCAAAGCCCGCAAACCGACCGAACCAATTGTTCGTCAATCAGCCCCCGCTCGTCCCATCGAGCAGGTGCTGGTAGGAGCCTGGAACGCGGTGCAGCCCGAAAGCCAGGGGAAAGCGATCGTTCGTGTGTTTGACCGGTGGTTTGTGCCCAAGTACAAGACGGAAGAGGAGAAAAAGCGGGCTGCCCTGCTCCGACCGAAGATCGAAAAGGCGGTGGGGTGGATTGCCGTCGGTGCGGAAGCGGCACTTATCACCGCAGGTATCGTGAAAGGGTATCAGATGTTGCGACGCACGGATCGGTCATCGTTGAAGAAAATAGGCGATAAAGTGCTCCCCGTCGACGTTCCGTCGAAACCCGTCACCCTTGCCGATATGAAACGCCTCACGGTGCCGAGCAGAAGAGAAGAACTCATACAGCAAGGTGCGCTGGAGGATTATCGGATGTTTCAGGTTGATACCATTGTTCCCAAAGAACGCGTGCCGTATATGAAAGAAATCCTGCCTACGATCACGGTTCTTGCCGACAGGATTCAAAAGCGCCACGCGCTTGTTGACGAAAAAATCGTGAGTGCGCTCGCCCGGGCACAGTGCGGATTTTTGGGGGTGCCGAGGGATATGGAAAAAGACGCCGCGCTCCTTGCTTATCTTGGAGAGTGGGTTCGCTTCGGCGCACGCCCCGATGACCCCGAAATTCTTCACCTCAGGCGTCTTTTGCCGAACCCGAACACGTGGGCATTTCCCGCTCCCGCCCCCGACGTACCGCTGAAAGCGATCGAAGAGCTGTTTGTTGCGTTTGATCGAAAAAACTCTTTCAATGCCGCCCGCCCCGAGAAAGTCGGTGCCTTCTCCCGATGGGCGAATATCGGTTTCCCTGCGCTCGATAACTTGCTGGGATTACACGGTGCGGAACGTGTGCATGGCGAGCAACGGATGCGCGAGCTCTATGACGCCTGGAAAGCATTCGGATGGCTCTTAACGAGGTGAATTGCGGGAGGGTATATGATTTGTATTTTCCTGTATCGTATAGTACGATGATCGTTCCCCTTATCGGGAACCTATGGCACATCACGGAGAGCAGGAGCCGGTCGAAAATAGTAGTGAGACAGCTGAACCGACGGAGCACGCCCCGCATGCCGAGCACGGCGGAAGCCATGAGCCGCTGCGCACGAAAGAAGAAGCACACCACAACAAACATCACCGTCAGATGCATCGGACACTGCGGTGGCCGATCCACAGTAATACACCCCGGATTACCTTCTAAAGAATAATGACGCTGTTATTTGCACCTCATTCGGTATATTCCCTGCCGTTTTAGCAATCTCATATATCTCACTGCTAATTAGCACTCTATTATTCTATATTGATAGTACAACGACTGCCGTAGATACACGGCTTCTTATTCCTAGTCGTACATGACTGAAATGGTATACAATAGCGCTATGAGCAAGATCGTCGCGCGTTGGCTTCGTGCGCATATCGGTTTGGTCTTTCTGGTCGGATTTCTTTTTTGGATCACCGTTACCGGTCTTCAGCCTGATTTCCTACTTATCGGATGGGATAATTATTCCTCGTATCTGGGCGGCACCGACGGGATTTTTCGTACGATTTTTTCTACCTGGCGCGCTTATCGGGGGATCGGAGTGCCGGGGGACAGTGAGAGTACCGACGCGGTGCGGCAGATTCTCCTTTTTGCGTTGACTCCCTTTGTCACGGAGCCCATGCGGGACCAGGTATATATCATGGCATGCCTATGGGTGGGCGTGCTCTCCCTGTATGTGCTTGTAAGGCGTTTGGCGGGTCGTTATATCGAGGCAAACGAAGGTGTGATAGATATTGCGGCGGCCTTTTCCGGATTTGTGTATGCCGCCAATCTCAACACCATATCCACATTTTATTTTCCGATAATTACCTACATCACACGATATGCTTCGATACCCCTTCTCGTGCTGGTGTTTGATAAGGTTCTGCATGAACGACCGCTTGGGATATGGACGAGTGCATTCTTTATTGCGGCGGTATTGTTTTCTGCAGGAAGCTTTATTACCGCTACGGTATTTTTTACGACCGGCATCCTATTAGGGCTGTATGTGCTATTTCAGGGTGCAGGCAGGCGCGGGTTCCTTTTATTTTTTGTATTTGTCTGTCTTAATGCGTTCTGGCTCGTGCCCTTTGCCAACTATACGAGGGAAAAATCGGCGAGTCTCAGGCTTGCGCCGGTGTTTATTGACACCAACGAAGCCCAGTTGAACCAATCACCCCAATCATACAGCCTGTGGAAACAGCTTATTTTGTATCCTAATTTTTTCTACACCCGTTATACGAAAGTGAGTGACGAACGGAGTGCTCCCTTATTTCCCCTCACGGAATATATTGATAGCGCTCAGGGGCAGACGGTTTTGGGCATTTTCCCGGCGATAGCGCTTCTTGGGGTGGGGCTGATACTTCTTGCGAAGAGAAAGTATTACAGGATATTTTGGATTCCCGCAACATATCTGTTATTTATTATACTTTCATCGCAGGAACAATCCCCATTGGGATTTATTCCCGCACTTTTAAACAAGATTCCTTACTTCAAGGTGGTATTCCGGTTCGGTGATACCAAGTTCCATCCGTACATCGCTTTTGCGGGGAGTTTAGCAGTCGGCATCTTCACAGTGCTTACTCTTCGTGGCGTACGACATATTCGTCGGGCGGCAACTACTCTCTCGGCGGTGCTTGGGATATTTCTTGTGGTTGTTCCTCTGGTGTCGGTGTATCGCACGTATTTGACCGGGGATTTTCTTCCGAAATATCTGATGGTGCAGTTACCGCAGGCATACCGTACTGCGGCAACACGTATCAACAACGATCCTGCAGGCGGGCGAGTTCTACACTTGCCGTATGATCCTCAACTGTATTGGCGTTCACACACCTGGGGATATATGGGATCGGCATTTGTCCAATATATGCTCAAAAAGCCGTATTTGGACAAAACATTTGAGCCGGCAAGTCTGGAAACAACCGGTATGTTTTCGGAATTGTCCTCGATCATCCGGGATGCGAACCAAGTGGTGGGAGAAGCATTGGAAAAACGTGCGGATGCGCTTTTGGCACACTTGATTCGTCACCGGGTTTCCTGGGTCATGTTTGATGAGTCGGTGAGTCCTGAAATGCGGATACGGAATATGCGCTATTGGGGGTCATTTAATACGACCGATGCGGCAATACTTCTCGAAACGCTTGCCTCCGCCGGCAAGGTTACCCGGGTGGCGGAATACCCGATTGATCTCGAGCCGATCGCAAAAGCATACACAAGGCTCCTCGGACAGCAACCGCAGGGATCGCTCGGGAAGCCTCGTCTGATTTTGTATCGCGTGAATGACAACATGACGACGGTAGAATTTACCGATACGGCAGTTGCCGCCGTTCCTTCGACCGCGGGTGTGCTTCCTACCGGCGACAATATGGTAACCCTCCAGCCGAGCGTTGAATCCGATACGTTATTATATCCATTGTTATATAAAGATGCAGTTATTGAACCTCGTAAGGAGGGGATGCAATTGGCACATCCTGAAGATTTTCTCTCCACGGGAACCGGTAACATGCTGGCGGTAGCGTCGGGGTCCGGTGCCGCGGTTGAAGTCCGTATGAAGAAGGAGGGAGAAAACGTACTTCTCACGTTTTACAAAATCGAAGCCCCGAATATCGGAGTCCGTTCATTTTCGACCCTTCTTACCGCAGTTCGTTTGCCGCTCCGGCTTTTCGGCGATGCTTTTGAGGCGGGGAATGATGCGGCGGTGTATCTTGCAGACTGGCATATTCTCGGACATGACCGATTGAGCGATATCCGCCTCATGATCGGCGATGTCGTGCTTCCCGTGCCGGTATTGATGAGTGAGGAAGAGCAAGTAGTCGGATCGGTATATGTGCCATCGTCATCGGTAAATGTTACGGTACTGCGCCGCAATAAGCAGGTTGCGATGGATTTGTCGGCATTGCATCTTACCGATACGCCGAATTGTTTCGGTGACCGAACCGGCGGGTATGAGTATGAGGTGACGGGAACCCAATCGGGTCAGCTGACCCTGAGAAGTCAGAA
>WBZO01001709.1_pt1 | contig 19524 bp, 22 predicted proteins | sample 5204261 | NCBI WGS metagenome assembly WBZO01 (sample SAMN12412400, study PRJNA552823) | activated sludge metagenome | isolation source: activated sludge from anammox sidestream of wastewater treatment plant... | place: USA: North Carolina | collected 2017-09
ATCGGAACGGGTTTTTCCATGTGCTGTCCAAATTTGACGCGCTAGTGTGGTCTTGCCACACTGTCGTGGACCAAGTAAGCATACAATCCGATTGACGCGGAATGCTTGTTCAATCTGGTTTAATAAATCATTTCGTTGGATTAGTTGCATGTAATAATTTCCTAGTATTAGGAATTTTACCATGAAATTTTAAAATATGGTTTTAATTTTTCATGGTGAATATCTTGAGGGTTGCTTGGATTTATTCTCTACTGGGGAAACTTGCGTAATAGGCGCAAGATAAATGCGGATAGTATCTTAGCCTTAATTAGTTCTCTTGGACGTGTGTTTTTTGTTTATGCTTCTGCGTTCGTGATCAAAAACCCAGCCATATTTATTAAAATAGCGCGCCATGTTTTGAATATGAATCCAGAACATTTTTAGGCTACGGTATGATTCCTGATTATGCTCATGGGTAACTGTTACATGTGGATAAAACCATGCCTTACCTTCGTGATAAAAGCGGCGAGTAATATCGGTATCTTCGAAATACATAAAAAATCGTTCATCAAATAAGCCAATTTTTGCCAGATCAGCAACTCTAAATAACATAAAACTACCCGATAGATACGGTACTGGCATTATGTTTTCGTATTTTGTCCATTGCATGGTGTAAATATAGTTCATCTTCTTCACGTATGACTTAGGCATAAAGCGGCGGGCAAAAATATTAAATGGCGTTGGCAATAGTTTGCAAAGGTGCTGGATGGAGCCATCAGGGTAGCAGACTTTTGGCATTACTAAACCCGTATGCTGGTTTTCTTCCATAAATGAAATCAGTTTTTCTAATACGCTATTCTTGAAACGAATATCTGGGTTTACTACCAGATGATAATCTATACTATCACTAATTGAGTGTTGGATTGCTTGATTATGGGCTGTTCCATAGCCGGGGTTATGGTGCGATGGTAAATAGATAATCTTGTTATTTATCGAGGTTAGTGACTTCAGTTCATCCGTAGGGGAGTTATCTACCAGATAAACAAGATTGATTTTGATATCTTGGCTACCAAAGATATCATTCAACAGGTTAGTTATCTGTGTGGGGTTATTTTTATAGAGTACTATTGATATGTTAAGCATTTACTTCTTTAAAACTGATCTAAGCTGATTTTTGAGTATTCATAATGATGCTACCACTGTATTATTATTTCTTGTAATAATGAGAGGTTTTTTTAACCCCTTTAGGGAATAGCTTTCTGATAAACATTCTTAATTTTATGTCAGCTTGCAATATAAGATCTTTTATCTTTTCTTCGGGTCTACCGCGAAATGAAGTGATATGAAAATAGTCTTTATCTGCTGCTGGGTACTGTGAGAAATAGTAATTTGATACGCAGCATCTGGTTTGATTTACCATAACCCTTGAAACTGAATGCCATGAGTACAGGTTGGTTACCATTACTACCAGCCTATTAAACTTACTTTCTATCGTAATTGGTTGTTTTTGTGGTCCATTTGGCCATAGTTCCAGATTCCCCCCATTTTCGAGTTTCCAGTTTGGACTGACATAGTATAGGAGGTTTAGTACCCGGTAACGATTACGATCTTTATCGTGTGAGTTATCCAAATGTGGATTTAGGAAATGGTCTTTAGCCATGGCAGACACCCCACCTGCATATAATAAAGTATCAGGTTCCAATTTATCCAAACCAGTAATTTTTTCAATTATTTGTACTATTCGGTGATCCTGAAAGGCGTAGATGATCTCCTCTAGTTGGGGATTGTATTTATTCATTTGAGCTGCAATGTATTTATGCTCACGCATGCTTTTTTTAATTTGCATTGTGGATAAGTCACTCGGAAAAGCGGTATGGATTTCTCTAGCAATTTCTTCAGGCAATAAATCATCAATTAGAAAATAATTAATTGCCTTATGACTTAACCATGACGATCTTAAATTATCTTGATTATCTAAAAGCCTTTTATAAATATGTTTTGCTATGCTAGTTCTATTGATTAACATTTTTACCTAACTTATATGTAATTTGGTATTTAATAAATCCTGCGATTCTTCCTACTAACGAGTAAACTCTTCCTTTTGCTGTAGGTTTCAAAAATATAATATCACAGATGGCTCTTACAATAATAAAAAAATAGATTCCCAGAAAAATTGGTATAATTTTTATGCTCCAGTGTTTTGCAAAAAAAGCACCCCAGCCAAGACTGTAATTATATGCTTTTTTAGGGTCCAAAAATACGGATATTACATCTGGGTGATTAACCATAATATTGGGAGTATAAATTAATTGAGCTCCTCTGCCAAATATTCTATAGCATAATTCAATGTCTTCACATGAGCCGAATTGCTGATTTACACCAAAAACTTCATCAAAAAAGTATTTCTTTGAATTTCTCAAGAATATTGTGATGCAGCTCGAATATTTTATTATATCCAATATGCGTTGTAAATGGAACGGAGTATTTGCCCAATTTCTCATAACATTCTTTTGTCTATCAAGGTCGTAGATTTTGCCATAAAGCAAATCAGCATTGGAAGAATTAAAGTTTGATATAACATTAGCTAACGTATCAGGATAGTAAGTGCAATCATCATCTGGAAAACCTAGGATCTCGCCAGTAGCTGCTTTGATTCCCAAGTTACGATTAGTTGATGAGCCGAGTTTGTCAGACTTAATATGAATTAAATCTAATTGTTGCTGATAATTTTGGCATATATGGTTTATTAAGCCATTTTTATTCTGATCAACAATAATAATCTCAAAATTTTTATAAGATTGTGCTACTAAGCTCTTTAATAATTGCTCGAGCTCAGTTGAACGGTTATAAGTTGCACAGATTAGAGATATTCTCATATTCGTTTGTTAAGGATAATTTTATTACTTAAAGCATTTTTCAGTTGACTAGCTACATAACTCGGGCTAAAATATGTTATGCCTGATTTCAGATTGTTTATTTGTTGGGGGTCATCTTCTTTATCTTGATTCGCTGCTATTTTTTTTATTATATCAAACATTTCGGTTAAATTATTTACCAAATATCCGATATCACCTATTTTGTTAAATATATATTCAAAGTAATTATTTCTTATTGCAATAATTCGTTTTTGACTGGCGATGGCTTCTAATAAAGCTCCGCTTGCCGATAATTGATAGGAATTCGAGGGGTAAAAAAATAAAATATAATCTAACCCTAAAACTTTATTATCATACTCAACTTCAGATAAGTATGTTTTAGTATTAGAGTATTGAATTAATGAATCGTTCGGAAAATCAAATTCGACAATCCCTATATGACTTAGTTCTATATTATCTATTTTCGTTTCCCTAATAAATTTTTCAACTTCTAATAGCTGCCTAGTACCTTTTGCTGCTGTTCCTAATCCAATAGTTCCCAATTTATATGTAGTTGATTTTGATTTAGGATTTTCTTTAACTGGTTTGATTATGTAAGGATGGTCAATCCATATTAGTTGTTTTTTTAAGTAGGGGATTCGATAACAAAGATTCTGGTAAATATTTTGCCCTAATACCAAATAATAAAAATTAGCTTGGTTTAAATTTAGTTTAAATACAATCGGGTAATAAGCTTCAATTTTGCGATAATTGGGTTTTTGAATAAGGCTTTCAATTTGTCCGTGTAAAATAAAAATTACTTTTTTACGCCTTAGTAAAAATCTGCTAAAAAAAATAGTATGTGGCCATGCGTTTGTAATAAATATAAGATCACTATCGTGTTTAGCAATTTGTTTTAAATTTTTAAACTCATTCCATAGAGCCAATATTTTATTAGTTTTAGAGTAATCTACAATAACTAAAGGAGTAAATTTAATTGATTTAAAAGAACTATTTTTTAATAAGTCTATTTGACTACTGCACCCATAATAGTGAATCATCCTTTCTGGATACGATATTGAAACTGTACGTAAAAATGCTCTATTAAAGTCAATGTGTCTTACATTTTTAGCCCATGGTTCATATACAGTAATCATTTTCTAAAGCTTTATTCCATTTTTTACTGCTATTACGACAGTCTTTATTTGCCCTAAATTGAACCTTCCTAAAATAATTTTGGCAATTAAATAAGAAATTAATGATATTATATAAAGGTATTTTAATGGGGTTGAGAAGTTTTTTCGTAAAAAATATATACGGTTACTAATTAACATTTGTAGAGTAAAGTTGGATAGAATACCTTTAGTTAAACTGCTTACTTTGTGTTCAATAATAACTTCTGGTGTATACAATAAAAGTGCTTTTTGTTGTATTGCTTTAAACATCCAATCAGTATCTTCATAATAAAGGAAATATTTATGATCTAAGATGCCAACTTTTTCTTTATTAAACAGTACGGATTTTATTAATAAACAACACATTGGTGCAAAATTAACAAATTTCTCTACATCATATTGCCCCATGTCTAATTCATGATTTCCATAATGGGTGCTTGTGGGTAGCAGACCTTTTGTAAAACCCCCTCCAGCATACCATAATTTATTGCTATTATAATATAATATTTTGGGGCTTATCATATCAGAACTTTTTTCATCAAGTTTTTTAACTAAACTCAGCAGTACTGATTTTTCGAAAATAGTATCATTATTTATCAACCAAATTAATTCACATTTTTCTTTAATTGCTGTTTGAATACCTAGATTGGTAGCTTTGGCAAAACCAAGGTTTTCATTTTGAGGCATAACTCTTATCTGCTCATGGTTATATTTGTTAATTAGGCCTATAGTATTATCTTGGGAAGCATTGTCAATTATGTATAAGATCCAGTTTTTATATGACTGACTCAAAATAGAATCAAGGAAGTCCGTTAATACAAGGTTTGAGTTGTAACTTACAGTTATTATTCCAATTTTTTGCATTAATGATACCGCAATAATGAGGTGGAGTTATAGCTTTTTGGGTAATGTAATATAATATTAAATTGATATAATACTTTATTCATTGGCATTTAAGTTATCAAGGTTATTCAAAAAGTAATTCAATTTTATATAATACCATAAATAAGAACCAATATATAAAAGAATTAGCTGCAAATGCTATAACTGCCCCATTATTTCCAAAGTAGTTAATGCATATTGTAGATAAACCGACGAAGCTTGCGCCAAAAATTATTTCGGTACTGATTAAAATCCTCATTTTATTTTTGGCTAAAAATGCATAGCTGAATATCCAGCTAGCTATCTTAAAACAGTCTCCTATTAATTGCCAGGAGTACATTGTTTGCATTGGGTAAAAGTCAGGAGCAAATAAAGTATGGGTTATCAAATTACGCAATAAATAAATGCTAAATGAGATAAGAATTACTATTGGCATTAATACCTTATAGCCATTTACTATTTCTTTTTGGATTAGCTGCTTTTCATTTAAATTGGCTAACTTTGGGAGGTAGTATGTACCTATTGCTGTATATGCAATGCTAAGGTAATTATTGGAGATTGATTGCATGCCTTGCCAACAACCGCCAATGTCCCATGATGTTTTTGTAATTAAATAACTTCGAACAAACATTTGGGATAAAGGAAGTGAGCACATACTGACAAAAGCCATAAGGCTGTAGGCAAGTAATTCTTTACACACTTGCTTATCAAATTTATCTATAAAGCTAGATAATCTTAGCCATGGTTGCCTAAATAAAATGATAATAGTTATTGCTAAGGAGAAAATTTGGTTTACTACCAAAGCAACTATGGCTCCATAAAGACCAAAATATTTTACTAATACCAAAGTAACAACAAGGCTACAAATAGCATTAAGTATATTTATAATATTATAAATCTTTATAAGGTGTAAGCCATTTGTAATGCTTGTTAATAATTGGTTACACGCGTACAATATAATTGTAAATCCGAATATAATTATTATTGTAGAATATTCAGGCTGTTGTAACATGAGTCTGGCAATTATTTGACTGGAAAGTATCAATAAAATACCAACAATCAAACTAGATATTAAAATTAATTGTCCGGCATTAGCCCAGTACTTTTTAAGTTGTGAATAGTCATCTTTAAATTTCGAGGTGTATGTTATGACAGCAGTGCCAATACCACTCATTATCAAGGAAAGTACTATTGCTATTAGATTATTGAATTGTCCGATAATAGCCACGCCTTTAGGACCAATAATAACGGCTACCACTTTTATAGATATAAGAGCTGTTAATATTCTAATTGCTGAGGCTAATGCAGACCAAGAGACTGTAGTTATTAATTTCATTAGTATTTAATAAAAAATTTTTTAACTTTCTTCATCAGGCTATAGATTTTGTAAAATCTACTATCCCGTTCAATGAAAGCGTAAATATCTCTACTTTTTACTAAATTATTAAATTCTACATGAGAGATCTGATTTAATAATTTACCCTGGTTCATCAAATTATATATAACGTCAAGCCCCCATTCTATTTGAGATTTGCATTTTTTAGGGTTATTAATAGCAATAGTTGCTAAATTAAAGTGAGCCTCTTCAATAGTTGTATAATTGGTAGTAAATATTTCGTTTAGTTGCTTAAGGCTTAAGGCTAAGTATAAATCAAAAATTTTTCTTAATTCATAAGTAGAGCCTCGCCATTGACGAGGCGTGGAGGCACTGGCATTTTTCTCATGATTAAGAACTCTAAATTTTACCAATGGCTCTTGAAGGATATGGATTTCATATTTTGAGCATATTCGTACCCACATTTCAAAGTCTGGTAAAGCAGCCATTAGCGGATTATATAAACCTACATCTTCATAGACCGAACGTCTTATTAAAATAGATGGGTGGCACAAACAATTATATTCTGTAAAAAAGTATCTTAGCCATTCTTGTGAAGTGCGGTTTGGTTGGGAGAATACTTTTTCAAATGGGTGTTTAATATGGTTTCCATCTTCATCGATAGTAATTGCATGGGTAAATACCGCGGCATAATTGGGATTTTCATCTAAAAAGCGAACTTGTTTTTCAAGTTTATCCGGCATCCATTCATCATCTGAGTTCAGTAATGCTATATATTCATGTTTGGAATTTTGAATCATGCGGTTAACGCTATAATTTGCTCCCATATTAATCGAGTTTCTACGAATGTTAACTCTTTCTTGACTTTGGAATTGCAACAATTGGCTAAAGGTATTATCAGAAGAAAAATCATCTATTATAGAAATCTCAAAATCTTGATTGGTTTGCTTTAGCGCGCTGTTTAAGGATTGATTAATAAATCTTTCATGGTTATATGAGGGGATTGCTATTGTTGTTTTAGTCATTGTTATATGCTCTATTTTAGCAATACTTTTTCAAGTAATAAAGAACTCTCTGTTTCTTTAATTTCTAGATATCCATTGCGATGATAGAATTCTATCGCTCTCTTATTTTTTTGTTTAACTTCAAGTCTAATAAATGCCATGTTGTTTTGATGAGAATACCGTTCAGCAATTGATAATAATTGCTTACCAATATTGCGTCCTTGATAATCTGATTTAACTGCAATCAAGCTGATAAATGCAGTCTTGGTTTTATAGTCATTTATATAAATTGCAATAAAACCAATGATAGCATTGCGTTGATTGGCAACAACAACTACCGCATTATTAATCAATTGTAAAGCAAAGTTATCAATATCCGGTTTCATTTCTACTAGTGGTGGTGAGAATCTTTCACTGAATCCCTTTAATATGTCTTTAAGCAGTGCTAAATTGTGATTGGTGTTTTCTAATTTTGTATAATTCACAACCATGTCAGATTTCAATTCTATAATGATTTAACATCTTAATAATATCAACTTTACTATTAAACATTAATATATCAATAATGGATAATCCACTGGTAAAATCCTCTGTAAACTGTTTGTATTGAGTAATATTACTTTGTAAGAAAGTTAATCTTATTTTTTCTTTATTAAAAATTTCTTCTGAATATAATTTTCTTCCTCCAATCATATTGACATATTCAGTTGCGTTTAGTAGCTTGCAAATACTAATTATCTTATCTTGTGTATTACCATCCCTTTGATATGCAAGTTTTGAGCTTAAGTAAAAATCCTTTTTAAGTTCAAGGAAATTACAAATTTGTTTTATACTATTTATAGCAAAATCTGATATTGCAGGGGTGTTGGCTTGTATAATATCTTCTAATAATGTAAAAGATTCATTAAAATATGGAGCTTTTTTATATGCCATACTGATAGTTTTTAATAATTTTGACCTAAAGTTGCTCTCTTCTGTTTTAATATCGCAGATGAGCGAATTTTGAGAAATTTTGCAACATGGAATAGTAAAATAACTTGGTTGATTATTTATTAGGATACGATTCCTATTAATCCATCCTTTTTTAATAAAGTTTACATCATCATAAAAAACAAAACTATCTACAGATTTAATTAACTGAAAATAACCAATATAGGGCAAAATATACGGTTGCATAATTGCTACTTTCATCTTTACTTCTCTATACAAGGTAAAATGCAGGCAACAATTTCCTGGATACTAGTGTTATCTATTGAATCAAATATTGGTAAACATAATATACGCTTACTTATATCTTGAGATACTGGGCAATTATTATAGTTCGTATAAGGTAGTATATCTAATGAAGGGTAAAAGTAACGTCTAGGCATAATACCATTATCTATTAGTATCTGTCTAACTTTTAGTAGTTGTTCTTCACTTTCTAGCAAAATAGGAAAGTAGCTAAAATTACAATTGGCAAAATTAATTGGCGCTAACAATATCTCCTTGGGTAATAGTTGGCAATATGTTTCATATACTTTTTGCCGTTCAGTAATTATTTGGTCGATATTATCCAGAACTGCTAGCCCCATTGCTGCCGAAAACTCATTCATTTTGCAGTTAATGCCTAAACTTTCGATTTTGTCATAGCCCGTAATACCAAAGTTTATTAATTTTTTACATTCTTTAATTAGATTAGCATCATTACTAATGATAGCTCCACCTTCGATAGTGTGAAATAATTTGGTAGAGTGAAAGCTGATTGTAGAGGCATCACCATAGCTTAGGAGGTTTTTATTTTCAATGGTTCTAACATTAAACGCGTGAGCACCATCATAAATTACTTTAAGTTTATGTGCTGTTGCTATATGCTCTATTTCATTTACCTTGCATGGTCTGCCATATACATGTACCCCAAGGATTGCTGAGGTTTTATTAGTTATCAATAGTCGTATATTATCTGGATTTACCGTTAGGCTGATAGGGTCAATATCTGCATATACCGGAGTTAATCCCTCCCACACTAGCGAGCTAGTAGTTGCAACAAAAGAAAATGGCGTAGTTATTACTTCACCGGATAAGCCTAAGGCTTTATAAACCACCTGCATAGCTAGCGTACCATTTGATACGAGTAGCATATTTTCTATTTCCAGATAATCTTTTAGTCGATTGGTTAATAATTGTTCTAATTGACCAAAGTTGGTTAGCCAGTTTGATTCATAGATCTTATCTATGTATTTATCCAATTCATGGCGTGGTGGCAGAAAGGTTTTAGTTACGTTTATCATTGGTTAATTCTTGGTTATTTCGAAAAACATGCTATCTTTTCGCGTATCAATATTGTTTAATTTTAGGTGATTACTTAAACCATATTTGGCTTCTATTATATCTGATTCTCTAAAACCTGACTGCGTTAGTCTTAATTTTAATTCCTCTCTATTATATACATATTTATGTCCCCATGGCTCTTGATTCATACATGTATTTATCATTTGGCATCTGGTTTTTATCCATTCGCACTGATACTTTGTAACCCAGTCTTGTTGTTGCCAATTATTATTAATATAATGCTGAATTAATTGATCCAAATCTGGGCAGGCTATTCGCATGGTTGCTCCTTTTTTGAGTACCCTGTGGCATTCTTTTAGGAAGCTTAATCCCTCATCAAGTGAAAGATGTTCAATAAAGTGTTCATGATATATATAATCTACTGAGTTATCTGGAAAAGGTATTCCGTGCGCGAGGTTGTAATTAATATCTAGGTTTTGGATGTTATGATCACTGTTATTATCTATATTAATCCAACCTTCTTTATATAGTGTACCACAACCAATATGAAGTGGAATTACGTCGCTAGTTGCTAATATTTTATTGACTTTAAAACGTATTGATAGATTAAACTTGATTGCAAGATGTTTATAAAGTTTTCTAATCCAAATTTTTTTAATCATTTATCTTCCAGTATCCAGTTTTTTCTTTCCCTATTCGTTCTAGCTTATTTTGCTGTTTCAAGATATTTATATCGCGAAGAACAGTTCTTTTTGATACCTCCAATTGGGTAGCTAATTCGCTAGTTGATATATTAGGGTTATTTGCAATAAGTTCTAAAATTACATTTGTTCTCTTAGCTGTAGCAATTTCATTTTTATCGGTGACATTATCGGGTTGCGGTGTAGTTTTGCGGTAAAATATCGTCGTAAACCAGTATTCATCGTACTCAAATTCTACGCTACAGCCACCATGAAGAGCTACAGCATCCTTGATACTCTTTTGCCGAAACTTTGCCAAATGCTGTGTTACTGGCGCAGTTTTTTCAGCTGAAAAAGCATAAATACGCTCGAAATCAGCTATAAATTTTGATGCGTAAACTATTTGTGGCACTTAGGTGACTCGATAATTTGACCGTTTGCTAAAGATTGTAACCAACGGGATACTTCACAATGATTACAGTGAAGTCCTGTTTGCTTTAAATTATTCGCAGCCGCTCTAGCTGCCTCCATTAATTCAAGTCTTTTTGGTTGCAGATCAAGGCAAGTATCTGGTGTTTCAGGAGTTAGATACGGTATAAGGCGATTACAAAGCGCAGATAGGTAGTTAAGGTGCTTCATATCAGCAGCATCAAATTTTGTTGAAATTGTTTTTTAACATGATACATTATGCTTGTGTAAATATATTTATGTAAAATTATACTTTGTATTGGATTGTAACGTCAATGTATTTTGAAGGTCTTATCGCAAATTATAAAGCCCCTGCATATTTTACATGGAATAACAAAGGGCATATCATGAAAGTTTACAACTGATAACAGATTTGACATGCGATATTTAATTCAGTATAATAAGGTAAAGTAACACATGGTGTCCTGAGTTGGTATGGCAATCTATAAACTAAAAAAATTTACAAAATGGCAATTAGACAATAGTATTAAAGATAGTCAACTGTTGGAAGTAATACAAGAAATCAATGAGTCTCCAAAAATTGGGAGTTTAGGAAAGTTTTTATACAAAAAACGTATCGGAAATGAAAGTGCTGGAAAAAGAAGTGGACATAGAGTTATAGTAGCTGCAAAAATTGAGCAAAATTATTTCTTTATGTATGGTTTCCAAAAAAATGAAAAAGATAATCTAGAAGAAAAAGAGTTAAAAATATTTAAAGAGTTAGCCAAAGACTATGTATCATATAGTTTATACCAGCTGGAAATTGCATTAAAGGCAGGTGAGTTACAACAGTTACAGGAACAGGAAAATGAGTAGAATACTAGAAGAGATGACTGAAGCAGCCGAAGGTTTAAACCGCATTGGCGTAATGTCTGATAGTCGCTTGGAGGAAATTAAGACAATTTCAATCCCTAAATTAAGTCCTTATACACCGGAACAAATAAAAGGTTTGAGGCAGAAATTTCATCTTACGCAAACCATTTTTGCTAAATGCATACATGTAAGTCCATCATTGGTAAAAAAATGGGAACAAGGGATTCGGCGTCCAAGAGGTCCAAATTTGCTTACCTTGCATTTAATTGAAAAACAAGGTATTAAGCCATTACTGAATCTTTAGAGATTATTTAAACCCATAGATTTTATCTATGTAATTATCTAGCTCATGCTGTGGTAGCAGAAAGGTTTTGTTTACATTAATCATTTATTATCCAATATCCATATTTTTTCGAGCCTTCACGCCTTATTTTATTGCTGGCTCTCAGTTTACTTAGATGTTTTTCTACTGCTCGGGTGGAGATTTGTAAAACCTCACTTAATTTGCGTGCACTTAATGTTGGTGTTCCTTTCAGAAGCTCAATAATTTTATCGCTAGTTATATCCGAACTTATATCCGAACTTATATCCGAACTTATATCCGAACTTATATCTTGTGGCGCCGATTGTTGGCGATAAAATATCGTCGTAAACCAGTATTCATCATACTCAAATTCTACGCTACAGCCACTATGAAGAGCTACGGCATCTCTGATGCGTTTTATTCCGGTACCTATTTCCCTAAACCAATAACGGTAATTTAGTATTAGAACAGATCTGGAAGACCGTATAAAATATATAAGGGCATAGCTATTTCGAGATAGAGTATTCTAAATATTGCAGTTATTAGGCTATCTAGGTTTACAATTAATAACCCTCATGGTAAAATGTAGAATAATTGGAGGTAATTAAGATGGGAACACTAAGTTTGTATGAGAAAGACTTCTACGCATGGACAGAAGAGCAAGTCAGGTTAATTAAAGATAAAAGTTTGGAAAAGTTAGACTTGGTTCATTTACAAGAGGAATTGCAGCTGATGGGAGCAAGCGAAAAGCGAGAACTTGAAAATAGATTAGAAATCCTATTGATATACCTTCTTAAATGGAAGTATCAGCCTACTTACATTAATAAAAAAAGTTGGGAAAGAACAATAAAAGAACAGCGTAAAAAGCTTGCGCGGCATTTTAAAGATAATCCAAGTCTAACTAATCCTGATACATTGAAGGAAAGATTTGTGGCTGCTTATGAAACTGCTATCTTAAGAGCAGCAAATGAAACAGGTTTGGATGATAACGCATTCCCGTCAGAGTCAGAGTGGACAATCGAAGAGGTTTTATCTGACGACTATTTTCCAGAGTAGCTAGAGTAGTTAAGAAGGTAACACATCTAGGTTGTATTACCTACAAATCAAATTATCTCGAGTAGGAGATTTCCTCGGCTACCTCTTTGAAAATATTTAGCATTTTTGCTGAAGGTGGGGTTGTTAATAAACTGACAGTTACAATCGTGATACTATTAAATATAAATCCCGGTACGATTTCATATAGACTCAGCCAGCCATATTGTTTCCAGATTAGTACTGTTGCAGCGCCAACTATGATTCCGGCAATTGTGCCAGCCTTATTCATCCTTGACCAAAGTAATGAAATCAATATCACAGGTCCAAAAGCAGCCCCAAATCCTGCCCAAGCGTAGCTAACCATTCCAAGTACTTTGTTTTCTGGGTTGGATGCCAACCAGATTGCAATAATAGATACCGCAAATACCATTGCGCGCCCAAACCAAACTAGTTCTTTTTGGGTTGCATTTTTTCGGAGGAAGGTTTTATAAAAATCTTCCGTCAGGGCACTTGAGCAAACTAGCAGCTGACATGAAAGTGTGCTCATGACGGCAGCCAAGATTGATGCCAGAAAAATACCTGCGATCCATGGGGTAAATAGCTGTTTAACAAGTTCCATAAATACCGTTTCAGGGTTAGCAGATACGCCTGAAGCTAGCTCTGGATGACTTGCATAAAAAGAAATCCCAAAAAAGCCGATTGCAACAGCACCACCAAGGCATAATATCATCCAGCTCATGCCGATACGCCGTGCATTTGGAATTGTTTTGGCTGATTCTGCTGCCATAAATCTTACTAAGATGTGTGGCTGACCAAAATATCCCAATCCCCATGCCAATAATGAAATAATCGCGATACTATCAAGATTTTGGCTAAAGCTCAGATAGTTTACATTTAGTGAATTAATATGATCAATGCTTGCCTGAAGTCCACCATTATTAAATATAACAAATACAGGTACTATCAGTAATGCAACTATCATCAATGCTGCCTGAACAGTATCTGTCCAACTAACAGCTAGAAATCCACCAATAAATACATATGAAATGGTAGCTAGTGCACCAATCCATAGTGCCGAATGATAGGAAAACCCAAACATATTTTCAAATAATCTGGCACTGGCAACTACACCTGAAGCGCAGTAGATGGTAAAGAAAATCAGAATTACCAAAGCCGTGATAATCCGGATAATATTACTATTATCTTCAAATCTTGAACTTAAATACTCTGGCAAGGTAAGTGCGTTTGAGCATTTTTCGGTATAAATCCTGAGTCGCCCTGCAACGAATTTCCAGTTAAGCCATGCTCCGGCAATCAGTCCGATAGCTATCCATGCTTCGGATACTCCATGGAGGAATACAGCACCGGGTAAGCCCATCAAGAGCCAGCCACTCATATCTGATGCTCCTGCTGATAATGCGGTTACCAAACTTCCGAGGCTACGACCACCAAGTATATAATCTGATAAATTACTGGTGGAACGATAACCAAAATAGCCAATTGCCATCATTGCGATAAGATAAATGATAAAAGTTATCATCGTGGGTGAGTTCGTAATCATAAAAGCCCTCATTTTGTATATGTATAAGCACCATTTTTAATTGATACTGGATAATTCAAGTAAACTAGCTGTGCGCTAAGTTTTAATAAGAATCCGATTGTACTATATTTTTTGATTAGTGTAAAATAAGGGCAAAATTTATATTCGACCTCTTTATGAACTGATTTTTGCATTCATCAAGAAATTTTAATCATTAATTAGCAAAGGCAAAAATGAAAAGTCAGAAATATCAAGTTAAAGTTACATTCAGTTGTAATCGCAAAACATCGCCAGAAAAGATGACGATAAAAGAAGGAGTTGAAAATTCACGTTTTATGTCGCTTACTGTCAATAAGCTTAGTAGCAAATCTCGTTCATCATTGGTAATCATTGGTAGCGATTATGATACTGAATTTGATATCGATGATGTTGAATTATGTGCGGATAATGTAAAAGACTTGAAAACTCCTGATAGCTATAGCAAAGAAGAGTATCAAGCATTATCTGAGCAGAATAAATTGTTGCAAAAACAAAACCGCGAGCTTAAAAAAAATCTTGATACTCTTTTGAATGGTTTGAAGTCAACTGTAAATAAGATTGAATTACTAAAAGATAATGCCAGTGGAAACTCACATCTTGAAATTGCAGCTTTAGAAAAGCCTTCAGTAACCAAAACCAAGAATTCAAATGTTACTAATCAAGACTCAAGTTCGGCAAGTATCGAGCCAATTAAACCTCGTCGCCGTAAAATCAAGGGTACAGTTTAGCTGATTATTATTTACTCACAGTCTGTTAATAACTAAAAATAAGATTATTAATCAGTTGATTAGCGTAGCCATGTTACCTAACCTATCAAAAGTTATCCTATGGCTTATCCCGAAGTTATTCACAAAATCTGGGGATAAGTTTTTATTCTCTTGTATTCCCTATTGTAAGGGTTTTATCCCTGTGATAAAATGCTAATATAAGTATTTTCTGAAATTGCTATTATCTCAAACTATTACAGTAGTATCTATTGTTACTTGTTTGGGATGCGCAGCTTTATGCCGAAGAATATTAATAAATTTTGATGGATTTTTAAATGAATGTGTAGCCAATTGGCACATTATTTGAGGGTAATTATGGAACGAGACAATAAAACTACATACAGGCAGCAGTCAAATAAATATTCCGCGCGGGCAAGAGATAATAACCCGCCAGCTAGAAGGCAGCTAAAAGATGATTATGACAGTGATTATGATGCTGCGCCAAGAGGCAAAAGAAGGGTAGAGCGTGAATCATATCAGGAACGATCTTATTCGACTGTTCCGGCTGGTTCGTTTTTACATGATAAAAAGAAAATTTTGATCGGTTTGGGTGCAATTGCGGGTATAGCTATAGCTGCCGGAATTGGTTCAATGATAAGTAATGCTGGCAAAGTTCGTATCGTAAGTGTTGCTCCGGCGTCTGTTTCGGCACAACAGCCATATCAGAAATGTGATGATGTCGAAACCACACGTTATTCGCGAAATCATAAAAATGGTACTGAAGGTGCGGTAATTGGTGGTGTCGGCGGTGCAGCTGTCGGTGGCTTGATTACCCATTCTTGGGTGGGGGCTGGAGTTGGTGCAGCAGTTGGTGCAGTCGGTGGTGATTTAATCCAACGTAGCCATCAGCCTGATTATGTTGCTCATCATAGTACCAGCACGGAGTGTGAAACAGCTTATCGTCAAATTCAGGTGCCAATTGGTTATCAGGTGAGTTATATGGGTAGTAATGATGAGCTTTTGCAAATGACAACTCAACATGCACCTGAGCTTGGTTCAAAGGTTGCGCTTGAACAGTTGCAGGCTGATGAAGTTACGCTTCAGCAACAGCAGACAATGGTTCAGCAGGCAATAGCTGCCAAACCAGCGACAAATAATTAGAAACTTTTACAGGGGGTAACCGTGATGAGACAAAATTTTAACATTCTATTTACAGTTACCTTTTTATCTATATTTGCGCTTCTTACTGGATGTAGTGGCAATGGTTCAACTGCGCAACCAGCAACTCAACAGCTAAATAATCTAGAGGATTATATTTCTGAATTTAATCATTTTCCTCTAGATGCATCACCAAAAGGTGATTATCAACAAAATACCCTCACGCTTACGGCTACAGCAACGTTAACTCATGTTCAGGTTGGTTTCTATACTGAATCAGAGTGTTCACCTGACAAACTTCAGAAGGTGCTAAATATATCTTCAGAAAAAGGTGTAGTTCTTAACTCAGGTAGCTATGTTCCGACTGATTTATCTAATTATCATTTGGTTCAGTATTACGAAGGAAATAGTGGCGCTGGTAGTTTGGCTGAGTTAAATGAGGTTAAGTCTCTTCGAATTAGCTATGTTTTTCTAGAGTCCACAAAGCCAGTTAATGTTTGCTTAAATAATCCACAGCTCGGTGGTGAAAAGTTTGCCGATTATAGCCAGGTTATAAGTACAAAAGTAAATTACTTGCTTGATAGTTCAAATATTGCTCCTTGTACTCCACAACATTGTTCAACTTCACAGTCTTATTCAAGTTATTATAACGCATCATGTCCGGTAGGGCAGATAAAGTGCGCTAATGGTGGTTGCGCTGATGGACTTATTAATTGCCCTATAATTAACCCTATAGTTTCAACTAAAGAAGTTCAGTGTAAAAATGGCGCATGGGCACTTTCTACTACTTTGTGCAATGATAATACTTGTCCGGAGGGGAAATTAGTCTGTCCAAATGGTGCTTGTGTAACTGATATTGCTAATTGTGCAGCACCAGCCTCATGTCGTTCTGGTTATGTCTTATGTCCAAATGGACGTTGCCAAGCAAATATATCTTTATGTAATGGCTCTGGATCTGGTTGTCCTAGTTCTAGCCCTGTTAGATGTCCTGCTGGTGATTGTGCCGCAAATATTAGCTTATGTCCAGAGCATTCTACTTGTCCCACTGGTATGGAAATGTGTAATGATGGGAGCTGTCAGCAGTCATGTTCTGGCACAGTGAAGAAGAGTAAGTGCTCAAGTAATCAGGTCGAATGTCCACCAGTAAATGGGAAAGTTAGCTGTGCAGCTGATTTGGCACAATGTCCTATTCCTGCTATTTGTCCTAGTGATATGCCAGTTAAATGTCAGGATAATACTTGTGCAAAAACTGTAGCAGATTGCCCAGCAATACCAAATAATTGGAGTAATTCTCATATTATGTGCCCTAGTGGTAATTGGAGTGATAATTTCAATAACTGCGGTAGTCCGTCTGCTTGCCCGGGAGATCGCCCATATAAATGCTGGAATAATACTTGCCGTGCTAGTTCAGATGAATGTCCTAAGGCTATTTCCTGTCCGAAATCAACACCAGTATTGTGTCCAGAGGGTAATTGTGTTGAGTCGGCTACTCAGTGTAAATCCCCTGTTTCATAGGGGAAGACTGGCTTACTTCTGCCATTGAAGTAATTATATTAATATCATTGTCGTTAATTAATGCCATCGTTTATAATATCGGTGGCATTTTTATTTGTAAAGAGTTTTTATCATGCAAAGAGCATTTAATTTTGGTGCTGGTCCGGCAATGCTGCCAGCAGAGGCTATTAAACGGATACAGGATGAGTTATTTGACTGGAAGGGGACTGGCGTTTCTGTGATGGAAATCGGGCATCGTACCCAGCAATTTCAGGAGCTACTGACAAATCTTCAGGTTAAATTACGTAAAGTTTTGGGAATACCCGACAATTATAAAATTGTAATGGTAACAGGTGGCGCACAGGGGCAATTTGATGCTATCCCGATGAATATTTTGGGAGATAAAAAAGCTGCTGATTATTTTGTTACCGGGACATGGTCTAAAAAAGCTGCTGATTTTGCCAAAAAGCATGCGGAAGTAAATATTGTTGCAACTGCTAGTAAATCAGCTATTCCTGCTGCTTCAGAGTGGAAATTAAATCCCGATGCGGCATATGTTTATTATTGCCCGAATGAAACTGTCGATGGTATAGCCTTCCCGAATATTCCTAGTGTTGGTAATGTTCCTGTTGTTGCTGATCTTACGTCTTCTATTGCTTATGCTCCAATGGATTATTCTAAATTTGGACTGGCATTTGCATCTGCCCAAAAAAACCTTGGTATTGCTGGAGTTACTCTTGTGGTTGTACGTGAGGATTTGATAAATAATCCTAAAGCATATACACCAAACGTTTGGAATTATAAAATTCAAGCCGAGCAGAATTCAAGCTTGAATACTCCGCCGACTTTTGCGATTTACGTGATGGATGTGATGGTTGATTGGATTATTGCACAGGGTGGCGTTGAAGCTTTGGGCATTATTAATAAGCGTAAAGTTGCCAAACTATATGATTATATTGATAATAGTAGTTTTTATCTGAATCATGTTGAGAAGGCGTACCGTTCTGAGTTAAATGTGCCGTTCAATCTTGCGAATAATGAAGTTTTACCAAAATTTCTAGCGGAAGCAAATGCTAAAGGTCTTAAATATTTGTCTGGACACATCTCAGTGGGTGGAGGTAGAGCTAGTCTCTATAATGCGATGCCTGAATCAGCTGTTGATTTACTAATTGAGTTTATGGATGATTTTGCCAGACGCAATGGTTAAGAAAAACTCGGGTAACTCCCGAGTTTTTTTATTTGTTTTTGGTGGTGTATTAGTAAAAATTGCTGAATCCATTCTGATTACTAATCTAGTTGAGAGTAATATTTCAGGGGTGGATTTGTAAATTTGTATTGTTATTGATATAAATGTATAATGCTGGACTTGGAGGATAGGCTAGCTCCACAAAAACGGAGTTAACTATCCATTTTACATGATTTATAATTTTGGGTTTGAGAAAATAAATAAATTTAAATTATTTCAGGTTTGGGTTAATTAAAGGTTATTTATGTTAAGATATAGTAATATCTTGTATTTATAAGTAATTTTATGGTTAGTTGAAAATACTACCATCCAAAATGGACGGTTATATTTTTTTTGTTCCAGTGTTACAATTCTAATATAATTTATTTAAATTAGGGAATTGTATGCATGAAGTAATTGATGTTGGAACATTCAAACTGGTTGCCTTGGGGCTGGTGTTTTTTGTATTGGCATTGCCAATAATTGTTTCACGCGGGTTTCGTGGAGTTTTGATTATGGTAGCATCTTTATCCGCTGCCGTATATGTGCAAGAGCACTG
>WBZO01003224.1_pt1 | contig 19499 bp, 20 predicted proteins | sample 5204261 | NCBI WGS metagenome assembly WBZO01 (sample SAMN12412400, study PRJNA552823) | activated sludge metagenome | isolation source: activated sludge from anammox sidestream of wastewater treatment plant... | place: USA: North Carolina | collected 2017-09
ACCGGGAGGTCGAGGTAGTAGTGCAGGACGATCACCACACGCTGGTCGAGGTCGAGCCGGCCCAGCTCGCGTCCGAGCCAGTCCCGCTCCACCACGGCAAGCGTCGCGTCGGTCGCTCGGGCCGATCCCGGGTCGGGCGTCACGTGCAGCTCGACCAGGGTCCGGCGCCGATGCGCCCGAGCCACCTTGTAGCAGGCACGCACCGTGAGCCGATGGAGCCAGGCGTCCCAGGCGTCCGGGTCACGGAGCGACCGCACATGCCGCCATGCGAGGAGGAGCGCCTCCTGGACCGCGTCCTGGGCGCGATCGTCGCGCAGGATGAGGTGGGCGACGCCGAACAGCCGGGGATGGGATGCCCGCACCAGCTCGGAGTAGGCATCGATATCTCCGCACATCGCCCGTTCGACCAGCGCTCGCTGCATGGCAGGCCACTGCTCCGGCGCGGTGCACCTGTCCGCGCTCGCACACACTACGAGGCCCGGGAAGGCCCGGGCCTATCCCGATGGGGCAGGGCAGCGAGGTCGCGCCGCTGCCTCCGGGCCGCGCGTCGGAGCGCGCCTGTTGCGTCCCCTGTCTTGGCCTGCTATACATGCCCGCGCAATGCCACTCAGACGTGCTCGCACAAATGTGCAGACCGAACGCCTCGAGGAGTTGCTGGCTGACCTCGCGCGCGCCTACTACGAGGATGGCCTGACGCAGGAGCAGGTGGCCGCGCAGTTCCATCTGTCCCGCAGCCGCGTGTCGCGTCATCTCCAGGACGCCCGCGACCGGGACATCGTCCAGATCCGGATCGTCGCGCCGGGCAGCCGTGCCCTGGACCTGGAGGAGGCGATGCGGTCGCGGTATCCCATGCTGCGGGACGTCCGCGTCGCCGCGGCCTTCTCCCGTGACGAGCCGGTCGTGCGACGCTCTGTCGCGCGCGCGGGCGCCGCGCTGGTGGACCGTCTCGTGCGCCCGGGCATGACCGTCTGCGTGGGCGCCGGTCGGACGCTCTCGGCGCTCGTGGGGCTGCTCTCCCAGCGGGCCATGGCGGGACTGGTGGTCGCGCCGGCGACGGGCAACGCAGGCCACGCGGGCTGGGACATCGACTACGCCGGCGTGGCCGCGTCGTTCGCGGCGGCGTACGGCGGGACGGCGCACCGCATCAACGCGCCCGCCATGGTGGGGCCGGGGGCCAGCGCCGCCGTGCTGGAGGCGGGCAACCCGCAGATCCGCGACGCCGTCGCGATCGCTCGGTCGGCGGACCTCCACGTGCTCGGGCTCGGCTCGCTCACAGGGGACGAGATCTTCGTGCGCACGGGGCTGATCTCGCTCGACGAGCTCGCCGCGGTCCGGTCAGCTGGTGCGGTGGGTGACATCTGCGGGGCCTTCTTCGACGCGCGCGGCGCCGAGGTCGCCGGTCCGTTCCGAGACCGGCTCGTGGGCATCCATCTCAGCGATCTCCGGCGGGCTCCCGCCGTGGTCGTCTGCGCCGGCGGCACCGACAAGGTGCCGGCCATCGCAGGCGCCCTCCAAGGTGGGCTCGTCTCGACGTTGGTGACCGACGAGCACGCCGCCCGCGGTGTGCTCGAGCTCCGAGAGGTTCGGGGTCACACGAGGGCTGCCATGGGACAGCCACAGGGGACAAGGAGGAAGGTCGGATGAGGACCAGATCCTGGCTCATGGCGGGCACGGCACTGGCCGCGCTCGCGATCGCCGCGCCGGTCGCGGCGCAGTCGCCGGCCGCGACCGGCAGTGGCGTGCAGCGGGGCGTGCAGGGCAGTGCCGCGGACCTCGCCCTGACCGATGCCGAGGTGGAGGCGGTCAAGGCCAAGGCAGCCGGCAAGCTGGTGGGCATCGTGGCCACGACCATGACCACCGAGTACCACGCGAACCTCAACAATGCCGCCAAGCAGACGCTCGAGGGCCTGGGGTTCACGGTGGAGCTCTGCGACTCGAACGTCGACACCGCCAAGGCGCTCGATTGCTTCGAGGGGTTCGTCCAGAAGGGGGCGGACGCGATCATCACCACCAGCTCCGCCGCCACGATCGGTGACGCCGCGACCCAGGCCATCGCGGACGGCATCATCGTGGTGCAGGTCACCGGGCTCGACCTGGGTGACACCGGCGCGGTCGGTATCAGCGTGGACAACGAGACGATCGGCACCGCCGAGGGGACGGGCGCCGGCGAGTATGCCGCGGCGACCTGGCCCGGCGAGCCGGTGCAGGTGATCATCCTGGACTACCCGGACATCCCTGACCTCGTGGCACGCGCCGATGCGATCGAGGCGGGTCTCACGGCGGCGAACCCGAACGTCCAGGTCGTGGGGCGGTTCAAGGGCGGCCTGCGCGAGAACGGGGTGACCAGCACCGAGACGGCGCTGCAGCAGTTCCCGGACCTCAAGGGCATCGTGGGCATCAACGACGGCGGCGACCTGGGCGGCTACGACGCGATGGTGGCCGCCAACATCGCACCAGACGCGGGCTTCGTGTTCGGCATCGACTGCGACCCCGAGGCGAAGGCGCTCATCGACCAGGGGACGCTCTACAAGGGCTGCGTGGACACCAACCCGGTCGGCACGGGGCAGCTCGCGGCCGGCGCGATCGCCAAGCTGGTGAACGGGCAGAGCGTGCCCGGGTCGGTCGAGGTGCCCGTGAGCGTCTACACGGGCGGTGCGGCGGCGTCCCCAGGGACCTCGGCCGCCCCCTGAGCCCTGGGCGCGCGCCAGCCGTGGACCGCTGGGTCGAGATCGATATCGACTGGTTTGGCGACCCTCCCTGGGACGACGCGATCGCGACGTTCCTGGGCCGCACGCGCCCGCTCTTCGCGGGAGCCGACGGGCTGCGCGGGGTCTGCCTCAACATCGGCTGGCTCGCGGACCTCGTTACCGAGTGGACCGGCCGGCCGGAGCAGCGACTGCCGCTCCGGTCGCGCCGGTTCGCCCGATGGGCGGCGCTGACCTACGAGGACCTGCGCGGGTTCCTGGGGACGCTGCGGGACGCCGGCCGGGCAGCGGGCATCGAGTTGCACCTGGGCGTGCTCGTGGCGGGTCTGGGCCAGGTGGTCGCGCCACCCGTCACGGGCACGATGTACGATCTGTTCACCCACTGGTACGAGCGGCACCCCGAGCTCTACCCGCTCGACATCTCGCCGCTGCCGGGGCCCGACCTGGACCCGCGCGTGCCGATGCGCGCGGACAGCTACCCCTACGCGTCTCGGCCGGGCGGCATCCGCGAGGGCGACCCGTTCCCGGAGTTCTTCGGGGCGCAATGGGGCGCGCTCGCGGGCTACCTGGGCCTCGACCTCATCCACCTGCGGGACGGCTTCCTGGGCCCGCTCCTGTACACCCGCGTCGGCCCGTACGGCACGGTGGCCGCCGATGACCCGGCCGAGAATCGGACCTGGACCGATGCGGTTCGCCGTCTCTTCCGCGCCTGCAAGGAGGCCCGCCCCGAGGGCCTCGTGATGGCCTACTCGAGCGGCATCTCCGGCACGGCCGAGTGGCTGGTGGGGTGCGTGGACCTGGAGGAGGTGGTCGCCGACGGCTGCGTCGACATCTTCGTCGACCAGACCTGGGGCGGCGCCTGGCAGGACTGGTGGGACGACACCTGGAAGGGCTGGACGTTCCAGCTCGCGTACCTGCTGGGTCACCGGGCGCAGATCGCCGGCGGCAACACGCGGCGCGCCACGCCCTGCCGCCAGTACGACCTCATCGAGACATGGGATGGCTGGGAGCCTTGGGACACGCTGCACGACACGCCGGGCAAGCTCGAGTGGGCGACCTGGGCGTTCTCGCACGCCTCGGTCCTGGGCCCGGACGGGCGACCGTCGGTCCCGGAGGGCACCTACATCTCCTGGATGAACGACTGGAACGGCCGGCTCATCGCGGAGGCGGACGTGGCGTTCCTGGCGCGCCACCTGGACGCCGCGTCCGCGAGCGCCCGCGACCTTGAGGCGGTGTACGGGCCACTCTTGGTCCACGACCGGCAGGGCCTGCTGGGCGCATGGGAGGCCGACCCCGCCTCGAACGCCAGTGGCTGGGTCGAGGACCATGCCGGCATGGCCCTCAAGTGGGCGGCGCCGGTGCTCGGCGCGACCCGTGCGGAGTGGCTGCCCGACGGGTGGCCGGAGGGTTGTGTCTGGGGGATGCCCTCCACACCTGACGACGGGCGCCTCGAGCGGATGGTGGGGCCCGTGCTCGCGACTGGTCGCGCGGACCTGGTGGCGCCGGGCCTGCTGGAGGCAGCCGGCGCCGAGCTGACTGCCGAGTGGCTTCCGGATGGCTATCGGCTGGGTCATCCGGCCAGTCCCGACCTGCCCCGCGAGGAGCGGGTGCATCTGCCCGAGCGGGCGGTGATTCGCGCCGCCCCGGACGCGTGGGTGGGCTACGACTCGCGGGGGACGCCACTCCTGGTGGGTCGGGGCCGGGTCGCGCACTGGCAGCCTCCCGATGTGGCAGATCCCGGCAACCCGCTCCTGCCGCACTCGCAGATCGGCACCGTGTCGCCGTATGTGGAGGCGGCTCGCTTCCTGGGTCGGGAGGCCCGGGCGGCAGGTGGCCTGAGCGTGGATGCCGTCGCGGTCCACGAGCCGGTGACGGTGGGCTGCTGGCGCAGCGCGGGCCGCATCCACCTCCTCCTGGGCAACTTGGAGTCGGGGTGGATGGGGGATTCGCGCTTCGTGCGTCGGGTCCGGGTCGTCCTGCCATGCGGGCGCTTCGCCCTGACGGGCGGGGAGCGACTCCGAGTCGTGGGGCTCGGCACGCACACGCTGGGGGCCTTGGTCGTGACCGTGGGCGAGGAGGCGCTGGAGCTCGGCCTCGAGGTGCCGCCACAGGGATGTCTGGTGGTACGGCTGGAGCCCCTGGCGTGAGCCTCGGTGCGCGCGCCCGCGGCATGGTCCGCGTCGACCGTGCGCGCCTGCTCGACTTCCTGGCGGAGTACGGCTTCGTCGTGTTCTTCCTGGTGTGGGTGGCGTTCCTGGCGGTGGCCACCGAGGCGTTCCTGACCGAGCGCAACCTGCTGCTGCTCCTGCGCCAGGCGTCCATCGCCGGCATCACCGCGATCGGGGCCACGTTCGTGATCCTGCTGGGCGAGCTGGACATCAGCTTCGGCTCCGTCCTAGGGGTCGCGGGCGTGGTCGCGGCCGAGGTCCTCGTCCTGGGCGGGGACGGCTGGATGGCCATCGTGGCGGGCGTCCTGTTCGGGCTCCTGGTGGGTCTCGTGAATGGCGTCCTGGTCACCTTCCTGCGCATCCCGTCGGTGATCGCCACGCTGGGGATGCTCAGCGTCGTGCTCGGCATCGGCGTGGTCTACACCGGTGGGACGAGCATCCACGGCGCCGTCCTCGACCCCATCGACTGGCTCGCCCAAGGGTGGGTCGGCCCCGTGCCCATCCCAGTGATCATCCTGTTCCTCGGCTATGCCATCGGCTGGTTCGTCCTCAATCGGACGCGCTTCGGCGTGCATGTCTACCTGGTCGGCGACAATCGGGAGGCCGCCTTCCGGGCGGGGCTCGCGGTGCGCAGGATCCGCATCTCGGTCTTCCTCATCGCGGGTGCCCTGGCCGGGTTCGCCGGCGTGATGCTGGTCTCGCGGGTCTCCCAGGCGTCCGCCGCCCAGGGTGCGGCGTCGCTGTTCCCGGTGCTCACCGCAGTCATCCTGGGCGGCGCCGGTCTGCAGGGCGGGCGCGGCCGCATCGAGAACACGCTCATCGCGTCGATCTTCCTCTCGAGCCTGCTCAACGGGCTGGTGCTGCTGGGGGTCGACGCCCGGTTCCAGGACATCCTCCTGGGGGCCATCCTCATCGCGGCGGTCTCCCTGGACCGATCCCGCGACTGAGTGCGCATGACGTTACCCATCACTACCGGAGCGACAGCACAGGAGGGAGTCCATGAGTCTCGATGAGGCCCGCCGGCGCGGGCAGCGCATCAAGCGATGGGGCATCGACGGCGACATCCGACGCCAGATCGAGGCGACGGGCGAGGAGCCCATCATGTACCTCGCCCTGGGCACGCCGCCGCAGACGCAGCACCCGTTCAACCTCTACGGTGACATCCGCAGCCAGCCTACGGCGCTCCGCGAGACCTTCGCCCACCGCGCCGAGATCGATGCGCTGGCTCGCAAGGTGGCCGAGCGCGACATCGCGGGCATCATCGGGCTCGGTTCCGGGACCAGCCAGTTCGTGGCGCAGGTGGCGAACGCGGCCTTCGCACGCTTCTGCGGCATCCCCGGCTGGGACTGGGACTCCCAGGCCTTCCTGCGCTACCCGCCGTCTCTGGAGTACCCCCGGATGCTGGCCATCCCGTACTCGGGGTCCGGGAGCACCGTGGACACGGTGGCCGCGGCGCGTGCCTGTCGGGAGCGCGGCTCCTGGACGCTCGCCTTCACGAGCGTCGACGGGAGCCCGGTCGTCCAGGCCGCGGATGCGCGCATCCTGACCGCGGGCGGCTTTGACACGGGCGGCTCCGACACCTTCCACTACACGACCCGCATCGCCGCCGCCATCTACCTCGCCCTGGAGGTGGGCAGGCTGCGCGACCCGGGCAGGCACGACTTCGAGGGACTCAAGGCCCAGCTGCTGGACACGCCGCGTCTCATGGAGGGGATGTTCGACGCGGTCGATGCGCGCTGTCGGACCATCGCCGCGGCGTACCGGGGGGTCCGCAGCATCATCATCGTGGGCGCCGGCGCGAACTTCGGGACGGCGGAGGAGATCGCCCTCAAGTTCGACGAGATGGCGCACATCCCGAGCAAGGCCATGAACCCGGGGCGACACATCCACGGCGCCCTGGGCCTCACCGACGAGGAGATCCTGACGATCGTCGTGGCGACCCCGGGCGTCTCCTACCCGGACCTCCTGGCCATCACCAAGGTCACGCAGTTGCTCAAGTCGCCATCGGTCGCCATCGTCCCCGAGTCGGACACCGACATCGCGGACATCTCCGACTACGTGGTGCGGATCCCCATGGAGGACGAGACCCTGTTCGCCGTGCTCGCGGTGCTGCCGGGCCAGTTGCTGCCGTACTGGTGTGGCGTCGGCCTGGGGCTGAACGTGGACACGCAGCGCTCCAACGTGCCCAAGCATGCCCGCGTGTGGAACATGCTGTTCCCCCCCGGGACCCACTGAGTGGCCGACATGACGCGCTCGCCCGCCCCGGGGCCGCCACGCGCGGCGGTCGTGGGACCCGTGAACATGGACCTGTTCATCCGTGGCACGGCGCCGCTCGACCGCGAGGCGCTCAATGGATGGGTCGGTCCCGCCGACACGGAGCTCCTGGTCGCGGGCTCGATCGGCTACACGGTCGCCGCGCTTGGTCGTCTGGGCTGGTCGGTGGAGGTCTGCTCCACGACCGGTGACGATGCGTTCGGTGCCTGGATACGGGCGGACCTGGAGGCGCGCGGGCTGGACTGCCGGCGGCTGGCCAGCGTGCCCGGCCAGACCGCGATCGCGATCTATATGATGCTGTGGGGTGGCACCAAGCGACCCATGACCTATCGACTGCCGGGGTTCGAGCCCTGGCCGGACCCACCACCGCTCCTGGCGCCCGAGGACCCCGCGCCGCTCATCCTGCACAGCGGTGGGCTGCTCCACTTCCCCCAGATGGCGGGTCGCGGCCTCGCGCCGCTGTTCGCACGGGCGCGCGCCCGGGGCGTGATGACATCGATCGACCCGCAGTTCCCGCTCGTGGACACGCCCGCCCCGTGGCTCCCGCTCGTGGCGGACGTGTTGGCCCACGCGGATGTCCTGATGTGCGACGAGGGCGAGGCGTGCCATCTGTTCGGCGTGGGCTCGGCGAGCGAGGCGATCGACCTCGCCCACGCAGCCGGCCCTCGGGTCGTGGCCATCAAGCGCGGCGCGGCGGGCGCCCTCCTGAGCGACGGCGCGCGGGTGCTGGCCCAGCCCGCGGCGGACGTGGATCAGGCACAGGTCGTCGAGGCGGTCGGCGCTGGCGATGCCTTTGACGCGGGCCTGCTCGACGCGCTGGCCCGCGGAGCGACCTTGGCGGACGCGGCCCGCTGGGCCACCGCGACCGCGTTCCTGAGCCTGGGCGGCCGAGGTGGAGCGGAAGGGATCTCCGATCGCGACGCGGTCGCCGAGGCGCTCTCCCGGGTCCCACCGCCGGTCATGGCCTGATCGGCGATGGTGGTCGGATCTGTCGGGCGGCGCGTCGGCCGGACGCGTCCCCCGGTGGGCGGCCGGACGCGTCCCCGGGACGGCGGCTGACGTGGACCCGCTGCGTCCGCAGGACGACCTGACCCGGCTGACTGTGGAGCAGCTGCGCGCCATTGAGGCGGCCCTCGAGCGACGGCGCCCAGGTGCGCCGGTCGCCAGCGTCGGCGTCCGGCCGGACCGGACGCCCTGGACGTACCGCGACATCTGGCGGCTGGCGGCCGTCCGCGACGAACTGGCGCGACGGGCGCGCTGATCGGGGCTGCCGACGATGCCCTCTCGCGGGCACGACCGGCGGTCCCCGGTGCGTGGTCAGGCGGCGGTGGGCTCCCGCTGCCCCAGGCCAGCGATGAGCCGCACGACCTCCTCACGGTCGGTGCGTGCGGTCTCGCGGACGGCCACGAGCCGGCCCAACCGCATCACCGCTATCCGGGTCGAGAGGAAGAACACGTGGTCCAGGTTGTGGCTGACGATCAGCTGCGTCAGCCCACGCTCGGCAAGGCGGCGCACGAGGTCCTGCACCCGCCCGGACTCCTGGAGCCCCAGTGCCGCCATGGGCTCATCCATGATCAGCACGCGCGACCCCCAATGGACGGCGCGACCGATGGCGATGGCCTGCCGCTGCCCGCCTGACAGGCGTCGCACCTGCTGGCCCACGGACGGGATCCGCACGTTGAGGTCCGCGAGCGCCTGCTCGGTGGCGCGGCGCATCGCGCGTCGGTCGAGCACCCGTAGCGGGCCGACGCCCCGCACCAGCTCGCGGCCCATGAACAGGTTCTCGGCGACATCGCGGTGGTCAGCCAAGGCGAGGTCCTGATACACGGTCTCGACACCGGCCGCACGGGCGGTCGCCGGGTCAGCGAAGCGCACCGGCACGCCATCCACCTCCAGATGGCCGTGATCCGGTTGGATGACGCCCGAGAGCATCTTGATGAGCGTGGTCTTGCCCGCACCGTTGTCGCCCACCAGCGCGGTCACCGAGCCGGCAGGGAACTCGAGGGTCACGTCCTGGACCGCGTGCACGCCCCCATAGGACTTGGCCACGCCGCGGGCCGCGAGGATCGGGGGCGTGTCCGTCAGACCGTCCCGGTCGATGGTGACCGTGTGCTCGTCGCTCACGTGGGTGAGCGTATTGACCCGACAGCCGTGCGTCAACGCGATGTCGTCGATCGGGGCAGGTCTCGCGCTGGGCGGCGATGGCCTCGGCGCTCCCGACGACCTCAGCACCAGGCGTGGGTACGACGCATGGCAAGGTGACCACATGGCGTTCACGCTGACTGACGGGCCTGTCAGCGCCGGGACGCGATACCGCGCATGGGAGGAGGGCCCGCCGACCTCTCAGGCGGACTTGGTGGGGAGCCATGCCGCCCCCAGCAGTCGCTCGTCAGCGGTCACGAGCGTCAGGCCGTACACGAGCGCGGTCGAGGCCAGGAACTGATCGGCGGGGTCCCGATGGTCGAGCTCGAGCTCGTGGCTGCGCAGGGCGACCTCCGTGGTCAGTGGCGCCTCGCTGAGCGGCAGGGCGCGGAGCGCATCCGTGACCCATCCGCGCGGGCCAGGGTCCAGTCGGACACGTTCGCGCGCGTGGAGGAGGCCGATCTCCCATACCGAGACAGGTGAGAGCCACAACGCATCGTGGGCTGAGGCCAACTCGGTTCGAAGGGTCAAGCCGAGTCGGTCCGAGCCATTGACGTACCAGAACCAGATGTGCGTGTCCAGGAGGTAGGGCGGCCCGCCGGTCAACGCATCGCCTCCCACTCCCCTTCGTCCAGCGGCGCCACGATGTCACCCAGCTCGACCGCCCTGCCGGCCATGACACCGAACCCGCTACCGGGCGACTCAGGTGGTGGGGGTGGCAGCACCTGTGCGATGACCACGCCGCGCTTGGTGATGAGCAGGGGCCGCCCGGTCTGCCGCACCCGCTCCAGCCGGGCGAGACACGTGGCCTTGAACTTCGAGACGGCGATGGTGTCCACGATTCGAGCCTACCATGGTCACGGTCCATGGTCACCTTGCAGCATGCTTGAGCGCGCCCCCGTGCAGGGGGGCTCCCTGAGCCTGTCCGCGGCCACAGGTTGTGGCCGGGTGGCCGCGCTGTCAGTAGCGGCCGAAGGCGCTGGTGTCGCCGCCGTCGAACGCCAGCACCTCGAAGGGCGCCGCCTGCTCGCCGCTCATGCCAGGTGACCCGGGCGGCATGCCGCGAAGCGCGATGCCGTCGATGACGGGCACCTCGGCGAGGAGGTCCTCGATGGCTTCGACCGGCACATGGCCTTCCACGGCGTAATCGCCGACGACCGCGGTGTGGCAGCTCTGCGCCTCCGCGGGGATGCCGCGCTGGGCCTTGACAGCGGCCATGTCCTGCGTGGGGATGGAGTTGACGGTGTAGCCGTGCGCCTGTAGGTATGCCTCCCACTCGTGGCAGCAGCCGCAGGTGGGCGACTTGTAGACGTCCACCACGCGTGCCACAGCGACAGGCGTCCGTGCGGGCCCTGAGGGCGCGATCGTCCGAGGAGCATCATCGGTGGGCGCAGCCGCCGCACAGCCGGCGAGCAGCAGGCCCAGCGGGAGCACGAGGACACGGCGTGATCTCATGCCCCGCATCGTGGGGTCCGGTCGTTCCCCTTGGGTAGGTCCGAAGGCCCCCGTGGCATGGGCCATCGGACCCGGATCGACTCGGATCGGCCGCTCGACTGCGCGGTGAGGGCCCGTGTCCTGGTCAACGTGTGCCGAGCCGCACGATCCCGGTCACCGTGACGGCCTCGGTCTCCCACGCGTTGCCGCTGAGCTGCTCCCGACCGCTGTAGGTGCATGCCATGTCGACGGTACCGCCGTCGGCAGCGATGCTCCCCAGGGTCCGCAGGCGGTCCTCGGGCGGACGGCACCAGATGGCGTACAGCACACGGCCCGACTCCTCGCGCGGCCCGGGTGGATCGCATTTGTCACCGACCTCGGTCCAGGTCGCGTGCGTCCCGGCCGACCCCCATGCCGCGAGCGATCCGCCGAACGCTGGGTCGAGCTCGAACGTGATCATCGGCTGGTACTCGGTCCCGATCCACGGCGACCCGGCGAACGTCTCGGTGCCGTCATGGACCTTGGCGTAGCCCGTGATGGTGCAGGACTTGCCGGTGGCGTCGGTCGAGGTGAGGTCCGCCCTGGTCTCGAGCCCCGTGATGGTGAACTCGCTCCCTGCGTCCAGCCAACGTCCCTCATCCTCGTACAGCGCGACCTCCACCGCCATGGTCAGCGATGTGTGGCTGGACTCGGGCACGTCCGGGTTCTCGTAGGTCTCGTCGAGGGTCCAGGTCACCGTGCCAGTGGCGATGGGCGTGCCGGGCGGCAGCGAGTCGATGTCCGCTGCTGGTGCGGGAGACTGGTCAGGCATGGGCACGGCCGTCTCGACGTCGCCCATCCGGGTCACCGACCGGCACACCACGGCAACCAGCGCGCTCGCGCCTGACATGTCGGTCCCGTCGGCGGCGTACGCCTCCAGCCAGTCGGCGCGCATCGTGATCGTGACGGAGTCGCCCCGATCGTCCAGGGTCGTGTCGACCGGACGACTCCCGCTCGAGCGATAGAACGGGCCGGAGTAGTCGAAGGGATCCCCGAACACGAGGTACATCCCGTCGTACTCAGGTGTCGTGGTGCCGACCGTGAGGCTCACCCGGCTCGGCTCCGTCGTGGCGTCGACGGCGTCGACGCTCCACGTCCCGGGTGCCACCGTGCCGAGGGTGCACGGCGCCTGTGTGGCCAGGTCATAGGTGCCCGGCTCGGGTCCGCCCTCGATCTCGACATGGATGGTCGTGACCCCTTGGGCGTCCGCGACCGGGACGAGGACCATCGAGCCCACCACCAGCAGGAGGCCGCCCACGATGGTCGTCAAGCTGGATCGGATGCCCAGGTCGGGCGCGTCGGTTCGCATAGCGTCCAGCGTACGCGCGCAGCGCTCCCGCATGAAGTAGGGAGAACCCCACCGCTTGGCGCCGACCGATGTCGCGCGGAGCCTCCATGCTTGACCTATGGAGGCACGAGTAAAGCATCGTCGCCGAGGCTACACGCGCGTCAGCGCGAAGCATCAGGTCACACTGCCCGTGGAGGCCCTCGAGCGGGCCGGCATCCGCACGGGCGACACGCTGCGCGCTGTGGCACGCGGTCCGGGCGAGGTCCTCCTCGTCCGCGAGGTCGACCCGATCGACGGGTTCGCGGGGTCCCTGACCGGCAGCTACGAACCACGGGAGCTCGACAGGCTACGTGACGAATGGGGCTGACGGTCGTCGACGCCGGGGTCATCATCGCCGCGCTCGATGCCAGCGACGCGCACCACGCGACCGCGGTACGTGCCCTCCGCGGCGCCCGGGCGGGAGGTGACCGCCTCGTGGTGCCCGCCTCGGCCTATGCCGAGGCGCTCGTCGGCCCGAGCCGGACCGGCGGCTCGGCGGTCGCGACGCTCGATGCGTTCCTCGACGCCCTGCCGGCGCCAGTCGAGCCAGCGAGTCGCGACGTCGCGCGGCGGGCGGCGGCATTGCGAGCGGCACACGGTCGGAGCCTCCAGCTCCCCGACGCGCTCGTGGTGGCGACGGCGGACGTCCTGCGCGCCGACCTCATCCTGACCACCGACGCTGGCTGGCCACAGGATGCTACCGAGGTGCGAGTCGTATGGCCGGGCGACCTCGATCACGGTGGCGGGGCGTGACCTCGCCCACCTGCTGACAGAGCAGGCGCTCGTCAAGGGACTCCGCGCCGGTCGTGGCCGCCCTCGCCATCACGTCTCGCGGCGCATGCGGCGGGCGTATGCGCGCGGCGTCATCCCGAACGTCCAGGCGACCGCCCCGAGCGCGGTGCGCATGGTGGGTGGCACGCGCAGCTCGTAGAGGCGGTGCCGGCCATCCGGCTCGGGCGTGGCGTTGACGACCTCCACCGTGACGAGCGGCTCATCGCCCGGCAGCGGCACGCGCCACAGCCGGCCCCACCGGTCATGGTGGACCATCCGCGCCCCAGCGTCACGTCGGAACCGGCTCGTGCCGTAGCGCTCGATCATCACCCTCCGGACCTCGGCGTGCCGCTCGGCCATGATCTGCGCGACCGTCAGGTTCTCGACCTCCAGGGCGTGCCTGGGCACCACCTGCCCATGCCAGCACCAGAGCCCGAAGCCGTCGGGCCATGCCAGGGCGGGGCCATGGGGGCCATGGGGTCGGCCGAGCGGGTCGAGCATGATGCCGGTCGGGCGCTGACAGACGATCGCCAGGTGTTCGAAGGTCCACGCCCACCCAGCCTCGGCGAGGACCATCAGGGCATCGAGCAGCGGCGTCGCTGGACCGTGGTCCAGGCCCATCCGGCGCGCGACATGGTGCATCGCCACCCGTTCGAGGCCCAGATGCCCCGGCCAAGCCGTGAGGACGTGCTCCCAGGGCTCTGGGAACATGGGGGTCTGCCCTGGTATCGGGACGCGCGGCGGACGCCCGAACAGCCGTGCCACGGCATCCCCGATGAGGATGCGCAGGGGTTGGAGCCGGGCGCCCAGCCAGTCGGTCACCTCGGTGTCGAGGAGCTCCCGCGTGCGCTCCGTGGTGACCTGGGCAAGCGACCGGTCGAGGGCCCCAAGGGAGCCACCGATGACCAGGTCGACGACCAGTCGGCCCACCGCCCGCCGGGTGCCGGGATCGCCTGGGGCGGCACCGGCGAGGTCATGGGCCGCCCTCGCCCCCGCGGCCGGCGAGGGTCGACCGACGACCACCGGCGACGGCAGTCCCGCGTGGGCGTGGAGGACCCCGAGCGCCGAGCCGACCGCTCCCAGGCTGACTGGGCCGGTCGCCACTGCGCGCGACAGCCACGCCGCGCGAGCCTCTGCGAGCAGATCTGCTGGAAGCCCGTCGGCGGCGGCCCCCATGAGGGTCACGCCCGCACCCGCCGGCCGACCCCGCGTGGCGCGGTCAGTCCGCCACGGTGCGTCGCTGGGCCTGCCGGACGTGACGCCAGGACCCCGGGTCAGGCGTGTACTCGTCCTGGATGGCCACGCGATAGAGGCCCGGTGCGAGGTCGATGGGTGCGTGCTCCTGATGGCTGAGCCGCGTCGCGACCAGGATGCGCAGGTATCGCTGCGCTGGGCCGCGAGGCGTCGTCGTCTCGAGCAGCTCGCCCGCATCCGCCGGGACCGCGTGCAGGTGCCCGGTGAGCTCACCGTGTGCCAGCACCAGCTGGCTGCCCTCGGCGGGGACGCGCCGGACGGCGCTCCGCGGGGCCAACCGGGCCACCTCCTCGAGGAGCACATCGCCCTGCCGGTACACCGGTCGCACGTCCACCATTCGTCTCCTCGCTCTTGGCCGGGATGGACGACGCAGTATAGAACACATGTGCGGTTTGCGTCATGCGCCAATTCGGCCCGTGGAGACGGAGACGGACTGGACGCGCTCGAGGGACATCGCAGAGCTCCTTCTCGGACTGCCTCGGTCCCTCGGAGTCGCCGTTGGTCGGTCGAGGTCCAATACTATTGCCATTAGAGCCAGTAGTGAATATCCTACTTTTCATGGGACGACAGAGACGCACGCTGGCACCCGTCGCAGCGGAGCGCGTGCGCGACCTCGGCGTGCGTCTGCGCGCCGCGCGCCGCAACCGCCGCATGACCGAGACCGAGCTGGCCGCCCGCACCCTGACCACGCGCCCCACCATCCGCAAGCTCGAGACGGGTGACCCATCGGTGAGCGTCGCTGTGCTGGTCGAGGTCCTCCAGGTGCTTGGGCTGGACGCAGACCTCGACCTGATCGCGAAGGACGACGAGCTCGGGCGAAGGCTCGCGGACGCCCGCATCCCCCGTCCACGGCGACCGGCATCGGGGAGCCTCGCGGATGAGCTCTGACCAGGACCAGCTCATCGTGGTCCTGGACGCTCCGGAGTTGGGGCCCGCTCGCCCAGTGGGCGTCCTGACTCACTGGCGGAGCTCGCGGGCCATCGCGTTCGAGTACGCCCGCTCGTGGCTCACCCATGGTGGGGCCTTCCAGTTGGACCCATCCCTGCCCCTGGTGGAGGGGGCCCTTGTGGCCACGGAGCTCCCGCCCATCCTGCGAGACACGGCGCCTGACCTCTGGGGCACCCTGCTCCTCGAGAGGAGGGCCGGCAGGCCGCTCGGGCCGTGGGAGCTGGTGACGAGCGTGGCGGACGAGGGCCGCATGGGAGCCCTCCGGCTTGGGCGGACACTGGGCGGCCCGTTCCTGGACGACCCCGAACCGGCTGTGCCTCCCATGACCCACCTGCGCGCGCTGGAGGCAGCCGCCCGCGCCTTCGATGACGATCCCCGCCAACCCATCGATGACGAGCAACTGGCGCTCCTGGTCGCGCCTGGCAGCTCCCTCGGCGGCGCACGGCCCAAGGCGAACTTCCGCGACACGGACGGGCGCCTATGGATCGCCAAGTTCCCTTCGCGAACCGACCGGCAGGATAGTGGCGCGTGGGAGGGGGTCTACTCCAGGCTTGGGGCTCAGGCTGGCATCGTGGTCCCGGAGACGCGTCTCCTGAGGCTCGGGGGGACGGCCCGAACGTTCTGCACCATGCGCTTCGATCGTGATGGAGAGGCCCGGCGACTCTACGCCTCGGCGATGACCATGACCGGAAGGCACGACGGCGAGGCCGCGAGCTACCTGGACATCGTCAGCGCGATCAGGACTCACGGCGCCCCGGCATCCATCAACGAGGACTTGCGGCAGCTCTTCCGGCGACTGGTGTTCAACCTGGTGTCGGGGAACCGCGATGACCACCTGCGGAACCACGGCTTCCTGCGGACACCAGGGGGCTGGCGGCTCGCGCCTGCGTTCGACATGAACCCGGCCCGTGCCCAACGGCATCACGCGATCTCGCTCGACGGTCAGCGGCACGAACCAGACATCCCGACCGCCCTCGCCACCCATCGTCTGTATGACCTGACGGTCACCCAGGCGCTGGGGATCGTGCGTGAGGTCGTGGACGCGGTGTCGGATTGGCGAGCCGAGGCGAGCGGGACCGGCATCGCCCAGAGCGAGCAGGACGTGATCGGGCAGTCGTGGGTCGCCCTCGCGGACGCGAGGGCCCTGCTCGTCTGACCAGCGGTCGTGGGTCAGGGCGATCGCCCTGGTCGTATCGGGTGTTCCAGGCGGTCTACGGCGCGCGGTGCAGACCGGCCGAGCCATCGGACGGACGGCTGTGACTGGGAGGTGCTCGGCTGAGCGTCCGCCGCTGGCATCATGATCGCGATGCGCGATCGCGACGTCACGCTGCTGTTCGCGACCCGATGCCTGCGCATGTTCGGCTACGGCTTCCTGTCCACCGTCCTGGTGCTGTACCTGTCGTCGGTGGGGTACTCCGGGTCGGACATCGGTCTCCTGCTGGCGCTCACGCTCCTGGGTGACGCCGCGATCTCGCTGTGGCTGACGACGCACGCGGACCGCATCGGACGCCGGAGGGTGCTGGTCATCGGCGCGGCGCTGATGCTGGTCGCGGGGATCGCCTTCGTGGCGACGCCCGTGTTCGCCGTGCTCGCGATCGCAGCGACCATCGGCGTCATGAGCCCGAGTGGGAACGAGGTGGGGCCGTTCCTTGCCGTGGAGCAGGCGGCGCTCGCGCAGCTGGTCCCGGATCGGGGCCGGACGAGCGTCTTCGCGCGATATCAGCTGGTGGGTTCGTTCGCGACCGCCTTCGGGGCGTTGGTGGCGGGCGCGACCGCCCAGCTGGCCATCGGCAAGGGCGCATCCGATGACGATGCCTACCGCCTGGTGATAGCCGGCTACGCCCTCGTCGGTGTGGTCATCGCGATCCTGTTCCTGGGTCTCGACGGCCGGGTCGAGGCCCCGCCGCGCTCGGTCCGGGACGAGGCGATCAGGACGCGTCTCGGACTGCATCGCTCGCAGCGGGTCGTCGCAGGCCTGTCGGCGCTGTTCGCGCTCGATGCCTTCGCGGGTGGCTTCGTCATCGGGAGCTTCATCGCGTTCTGGCTCCAGCAGCGGTTCGGGCTCGATCCCGCGGCCATCGGCGCACTGCTGTTCGGGGCCAACGTGCTTGCGGGGCTCTCCGCGCTCGCCGCGGGTCCGCTGGCGGCACGCTTCGGCCTCATCAACACGATGGTGTTCACGCACCTGCCCTCGAACGTGCTGCTGATGCTCGTGCCCCTCATGCCCACCGTCGAGCTCGCGGTCGTGGTCCTGCTCGTCCGGTTCGCCATCAGCCAGATGGACGTGCCCACGCGTCAGTCGTACACGATGGCGGTCGTGGACCCGGACGAGCGGTCGGCGGCGGCCGGTATCACAGGGGTGTCCCGGAGCCTGGGCGTCACGGCCTCGCCCCTGGTGGCCGGCCCACTGTATGCCAGTGCCGCGCTCACGGGCCTGCCCTTCGTCATCGCAGGGTCGCTCAAGATCGTGTACGACCTGCTGCTGTATCGAGGCTTCCGCCGGCTTCGTCCACCCGAGGAGACCTGAGCCTCGGGTGGACGTGTGGGTTGAGCCTATCCCTTCGCGAACGTCTCAGCGCTCTCGAACTCGAAGCCGGTCACCGGCTCGTCACCCACCACCCAGGCATCGTGCCCGGGCTCGATGACATAGACGCCCCCGGGGCCCAGGTCTGCCTCGGTCCCATCCGCGTGCACCACGTGCATGTGACCGCGCGTGAGCATGCCCACGTGCCGAACCTGGCACGACTCGGTGCCGACCACGGGCTTGATCGCCTCCGACCAGCGCCAGCCGGGCTGGAGGGTGAGCCGAGCGGCCGTGGCGCCGCCGAGCCGGACCACCTCGACACGCGTCCTGTCCGGTGTCCTCGTCTCGTCCGGACGGTCGAAAGAGCCAGTCGCGATCCCGGTCATGGGTGACTCCCTTCGCATGGTTCGCCCGAAGCTTGGGCCGCGAGAGCCTACGCCGGGCCGGGCGGCGGGTCAATCAGGCGAACGGCCGGCGCTCCGATAGCATGGGCGCAGCCATGCCGATGAGCGCGTCCGGGTGTGCCGGGCGGGCGCCGACCCTCGTCACGGGCACGGACCAGCAGGAGCACTCGCCTTGACCACGGCAGCCCAGCCCTTCCGCGTCTCCATCCGGCTCCCCCATTGCCGATGCGCCACCAGCGTCCAGTCCAGCCTCGCGGTGGCGGAGGCGGCTGAGGCACTCGGCTTCTGGGGTGTGTCGGTGGAGGACCACCTCCTCGCCCACCGGCTCGACTGCGCGACACCGGTGGCCCATCAGGGGAGAGCGTTCCTGGAGTCGCTCCAGATGCTCGCGTTCATCGCCGGTCGGACCCGGCGGGTGAGGCTCCTGACCGGCGTCCTCCAACTGCCCTATCGCCATCCGGTGCTCCTGGCGAAGGAGACCATGACGCTCGACAACATCAGCGACGGCCGGCTGATCGTGGGCGTGGGCGTGGGGGCGCTGCGGCGCCGACAGCAGGCCGAGGGCGTCGACCTCAGCGCCTACGCGGCGATCGCCAACCGCGAGTACGACGCGGTCGGCGTGACCGGCAACCGGGGCGCCATCACCGATGAGTACATCGAGGCGCTGACGGCCATCTGGACCGACGAGGACGCCTCGTATCACGGCACGTACGTCAACTTCGACGGCATCGACATGTTCCCGCGCACTGTCCAGCAGCCGCGCCCGCCCATCTGGGTCGGCGGCCGCTCGGAGGCCGCGCTGCGCCGGGTCGCGTACCTCGCCGACGGCTGGTACCCCAGCCAGACATCCGCGGCCTTCCTGCGCACCGGCAGGGCCCGCGTGGAGGAGCTCGCCGCCGAGTCGGGTCGTCCGATCGCCGATTTCGGCCCACAGAACGAGATGTACCTCCTGCGCGATGACGCCAAGGCGCACGAGATGATGCGCCGTCACCACCGCTGGCAGTTCGTGTCGGATGAGGCGATGTTCGAGCAGACCTTCACAGGGGAGCCGGCCCGGGTGGTCGACCAGATCCTGGCGCACATCGAGGCGGGCGCGACATTCATCGACCTGCGTCCGCTCGGCATCAGCCTCGAGGACACCCTCGCGCAGTTGCACCTCTTCGCCGAGGAGGTCATGCCGGCATTGGCGGAGGCAACCGCCGACGCAGCGCCGGCCCTCGACGCGCCCATCGGTCCCGGCGCCGCCACGGCCTGAGTGGGCGTGCCGGCGTCAGCTCGGCTTGTTCGGACGGCGCCGTGTGGATCGCCGGGGCAACGACGGAACGGAACCGCGGTCGAGCGGACTCCTATCCCCTGGGGCAGGCGAGCGCCTGCCCTGGATCGGCGCGTTCGTGAACGGTCCGGGCGAGCGGGTCGACGGGAGGCGACCACCTGAGTGCTCCGGATCGGGCGTGCCGACCACAGCCTGGGGTGTGTCCCAGGCACGGGAGGAAGGAGCCCAAGGATGTA
>WBZO01003225.1_pt1 | contig 19498 bp, 19 predicted proteins | sample 5204261 | NCBI WGS metagenome assembly WBZO01 (sample SAMN12412400, study PRJNA552823) | activated sludge metagenome | isolation source: activated sludge from anammox sidestream of wastewater treatment plant... | place: USA: North Carolina | collected 2017-09
TCGGACCAATCACCCGAATAGGAACCCTATCGACGCGGTCACAGGCGCATGGCGAACTCCTCGGCTCATGAATCGATCGATCACACCGGTAGCCGAGATGCGGCGGCACTGATCGTGGCCGCGTCGGCTGTCGCGTCTGCATCGATAGCGAGCCGGTCACTCGGCAGCGCAGCCATACAAAATCTCTTGCTCGCCGGTCTGATCGCGTTTCTCGCAGGTTCCCTGGTCGCGGCTCATCGACACGTTCGCCAGTCGAGCGGCGCGATCATCGCTGCCGCCGTGTTATCGATCGGAGCGGAGGTCTTCGATCTCGCGAGCGCGTATATCGATCCATTGATACTTGCGCTGCTTGGGTACGCCCTCATTGGGTTGCTGCCGCGCGGGCAGCGTTCTCTGCTCATACCGTCCAGCGCCGTCGTGCTGGGTTCGCTGCTCATCGTCCGACTTGCGGATCTCGGTCAGACAAGCGATCCGGTGACCCAAGTCCTGGCTGGGGCTCTGGCGGCGCTCGCGGGTGCGGTGGCGGTGGGCCACCAGTTGCGCTCCCAGCCGAAGTCGCTGCCGGCCGCCCTCTGCTTCCTTGGGGCAGGCGTCGCTCTCATAGCGGTCTCGATCGACGAGCGCTCGGTGTGGATGACATCTGCGCTGATCATCCTCGGTGCGGCAATGGCACTCATTTCACTGAACCGCGACGACGACGAAATCGGATCGAACCCTCCGCGAACCATCGAGCGAGACTCCCTCATCATGGCACTGATCGCACTGGTCATTGGCAGCACCGGCGTGGCCATGGTAGCCATCGGAGGTTTTCCACTCGGCTGGTCGATGGCCGGCGCCGGCACCGCTGGGGCGATCGGAATTCTGGTCCTGTTCGCTGAGTGGTGGCAGCAGCACACCGGCGAAGTCGCCCGGATCGGTTCGATCGCCGCCGAGAGCCGGACCGATCCGTTGACTGGATTGAACAACCGGCGCGCCATCGACGAACGCATTGGTGAGGAAATCGCCCGGGCGAAACGCTACGGCCACCCGCTCGCCGTCCTGATGATCGACCTCGACGATTTCAAGTCGATCAATGATCGCTACGGTCACGTGGCGGGCGACGACACGCTTCACGATGTCGCCGGCGCCATTACACGGTCGGTTCGTTCGATCGACATCGCAGGCCGCTACGGGGGTGAGGAATTCCTGGTGATCCTGCCGGAAACCGCAATGGTAGGCGCCGCAGCCGTGGCCGAACGGATCCGCGCTACCATCGAGCAGTTGGGCAGGACCACAGCCAGTGCGGGCGTTGCCGAACTGTTCGACGAAGACACGGCCGCCGCCGAGCTGATCGAACGCGCGGACACCGCGCTCTACAAGGCCAAACGCTCTGGAAAGAACCGGGTCGTGCTAGCTGGCTGACTCAACGGGAACGGGAGCAGCTGCCTTCAGGATGCCCATATAAGCATCGAGCGTTTCTCGCCCGGAAACGGCGCGTACGACGGTCTCATCCAACGACTGGTCGAAGGCTGCCAGCTTGGTTTGAATGTCTTCCTTCGTTCCGTACGCACAGGTGTCCAGCGGCTGTGCTTGCATGCGCGCGAAGTGGCGGGCGTAGGCAGGTATGGCGGCATACCGGTCCCCTTCGCCCGCGAGTTGCTCGAACCCGTCGGGAAGAGCCACCCGTACATAGGCGATGACCTCACACTGATGCCGATCACCCTGCTGACGCCGGATCTCCCCGGTCGACAGCCGTGCCTGGCGGGGTGTCAGCCAGTTCAACAGCACAGCATCGGCGTCTTGGGCGGCCAAAGCGATCATTCTCGGACCGAGCGCCCCAACAGCGACCGGTACTCCCGCGTCGGTCTGAATGGTGTGAATGGCCGATCCAACATTGTCGAGCGAACCATAGAGCACCCCGCCCGCGCCAATACCTACCAGCAACCGCTCTTTGGGCAGCCCGAATTTCGTGATCGCCTTTGCGATGTCGGTAGCCGAGCGCCGATCCACCGGGATTACGCCGACCCCCAATCGAATGCGCTTGGTGGCCTCGGCAGCTTGCTGGAGCGCCGCGAGCCCGTCGGCGCCCGGCGTGTCGTTCACCCAGAAGGTGTCATAGCCATTCGATTCCGCGGCGTTCGCCAATGGACCGATCAACTCGGTGAGCGTCGCCGCGGCGATCCCGAAACCTCGTTTTGCCATACTCGTTTCTCTCCGATCATCAGGAATTGCGGGGGAATCCTAGTCCCAGCCGCCGTAGCGATGTGTGGCCGTTACTCCCTACGATCAGGTGATCGAGCACATCGATTCCCAGGAGTTTGCCTGCCTGATCCAGTTCGACCGTGAGCGCGATATCCGCCGCGGAGGGCGCCGGGTCGCCCGATGGATGATTGTGCACAACCACGATCGACGCCGCATTTTGTCGAACTGCATCCTGAAAGACCTCGCCAATGCGGACTTGCGCCTGATTGACACTACCGCGATAGATCGTGCGCACGGCCAGCACCTTGTGCCGGGTATCCACGAGAACCACGCGCAGCTGCTCGTGATCGAGCGCGGCCATTTCCGGACCGACCAGCCGGACCGCGTCTTCCGGCGACGAAATGCGCATGCGATCGTCCGGATCGAGCGCAACCACGCGATTGGCCAGCTCCAACGCGGCCCGCAACCGGGTGGCCTTGGCTGGGCCGACGCCGTGAATCGAGGTCAACTCCGCCAAGTCGAGTCGGGTGAGTCCGCGCAGGCCACCGTTTTCGTTGAGAATCCGTTCCGAAAGCTTGATGACACTCTCGCCTTCGGTGCCGGTATTGAGCAGGATCGCGATCAGTTCGCTCGTCTTGAGCTGCGACGACCCCCAACGCAGCATCCGCTCCCGCGGCTGCTCCTCGGGCAACATCTCGCGCACGCCACTGGTCCGTCTCACCGGGCCCCCCGCTTTGCCGTTTCGACCGTACATGTCTGCCGGGTATTGTAGACGTTCGGGTGGCTTTTCACGCTCCACCGTGACCGATTCCGATGGAGGTGCGTGGTATCCTCTCAGTTCGATCGGGCAGGACCGGAGACGGCGTTTTTCCCTCCCGATCGACCCAAGACAGACCCATTCGATCACCGAATTATTCAGGAGATACTACTTTGGCTCTCGGCCGACTTTTCAAACGGCGCGCCGAACCGGACCCTCAACTGGAACAGGCACTGGAGAAGACACGCAAGAGTGTTTTCAGCGAGATCAGCCGCCTGTTCGAGCGCGAGGCCATCGACGAAGAGCTCTATGACGATCTCGAAATGCTGCTCATCCAGGCCGATGTCGGTTGGGAGGTGACCCAGCAATTGATCCAGAGTATGCGGCGCAAGGTCGCCGAAGGCCGCATCATCGACCCCGGGTATGCGCGCGAAATCCTGCGCTGGGATATGGTCGAGCTTCTGGAAGAAGCGACCCGTAACCGACAGGTGAAGATCCTACAGCGCGGGGTGCCCTACGTCATTATGGTCGTCGGCGTCAACGGGGTTGGCAAGACGACCTCGATCGCCAAGCTCGCCGCCTATCACCAGAGCTTCGGCCGGTCAGTCATGCTGGCCGCAGGGGATACATTCCGCGCGGCCGCGATCGATCAGCTCAAGATTTGGGGAGATCGCCTTGGCGTGCCGGTCGTTGCGCACGAACCCGGCGCCGACCCGGGCGCGGTGGTCTATGACGCCATGCAGGCCGCCTATGCGCGCGACCGCGATGTGCTCATCGTCGATACCGCCGGCCGCCTGCACACGAAATTCAATCTCATGGAGGAACTCAAGAAACTGCGCAAGATCATGCAAAAGCATGTCGAGGAAGCACCGCAGGAAGTGCTGTTGGTGATCGACGCCACCACCGGCCAGAACGGTCTGCTGCAGGCACAGAAATTCGCCGAGTCGGTCGAGATCACCGATATCATGATCGCCAAGCTCGATAGCACCGCCAAGGGCGGAATCGCCTTCTCGGTCTCCAAAGAACTCGGGGTGCCGATTTCCTATATCGGCACCGGCGAAAAGGCCACCGATCTGGCCGAATTCCATCCCGAGTCGTATGTCGATGCGCTCTTCTTTAGCGCCGCCGAGGGCTGATTCATGTTCGAAACGCTTTCCGACCGTTTGAACCAGTCCCTTGGCAAACTCACGCGCAAGGGAAATCTGACCGAACAGGACGTCGATGACGCAATGCGCGAGGTGCGTCGAGCGTTGCTGGAAGCGGACGTCAACTTCAAGGTCGCCAAGGATTTCATCGGCGCCGTCCGGGAGCGCGCGGTCGGTCAGGATGTGCTGAAATCGCTGACCCCGGGCCAGACCGTTATTTCGATCGTCAACGAAGAGCTGATCAGTATTCTCGGCAAGGAGCGTGAACCGCTTGGAATGCCGGATCACCCGCCCCAGATCATCATGCTGGTTGGTCTGCAGGGCTCTGGCAAGACGACTCATGCGGCCAAGCTGGCCACCCTGCTGCGCAAGGAAGGCCGCTTGCCATTGCTGGTGGCGGCCGATGTCTACCGCCCGGCTGCTATCAAGCAATTGCAGACGCTCGGGCGCCAGATCGATATCCCGGTCTACGAGGAGGGCACCGCGGCCGATCCGATCGATATCGCCCAGAACGCCATCCGGTTCGCCAGAGAACGCGGCTACAGCACGGTCATCATCGACACCGCCGGTCGCCTGCAGGTCGACGACCGCATGATGAACGAGGTCGCACAGATCGAGCGCACCGTTCATCCGGCCGAGGTGCTGCTTGTCGCCGACGCCATGACCGGTCAGGAAGCGGTCAATGTGGCCGCGGCCTTTCACGAAAAGCTGGGGATCACCGGGCTGATTCTCACCAAGATGGATGGCGATGCCCGTGGCGGCGCGGCGCTGTCGATTCGGGCGGTCACCGGTGTGCCGATCAAATTCATCGGCACCGGCGAGAAGATGGACGCTATCGAGCCGTTCTATCCGCAGCGGCTGGCCAGCCGCATTCTCGGTATGGGCGACGTTCTATCGCTGATCGAACGGGCGCAGGAACAAACGACCGAAGAAGATGCCAAGGACCTGCAAGCCCGTCTGACCAAGGGCCAGTTCAATCTGGAAGACTTCCTCGACCAAATCCAGAAGATCAAGAAGATGGGACCGCTCAGCAGCCTGCTGGAGATGATCCCTGGTATGGGACAGCAGCTCCGGCAGGCAAAAGCCGAGATTTCCGACGACGACTACAAGCGGATCGAAGCCATCATCTATTCCATGACGCTGGAAGAACGCCGGCGGCCGCAGCTCATCGACGGCCGCCGCCGCCGCCGTATTGCCAAGGGGAGCGGCACCACGCGCGAAGAGGTCTCACAGCTCATCAAGCAATTCGAAGAGATGCGCAAGATGATGGCGCAAATGGGTTCGATGTCGAAGAAAGGGAAGCTACCGAAGAGTCTTCGGGGATTGCCCTTCGATTTCAACTAACGAATGGTAAGGTGGTAATTCTTGTACAGGACACGTACAATTTTGCCATTGAGACGATCATCCATTTCATCGAGAGGTCATCATGAGCGCAACCGGAGTTACTGTTTACACCACATCTACCTGTCCCTGGTGCGACCGAGTCAAGGATTTTCTGGGCAAGGCCGGCGTTCCGTATGAGGAAAAGCGGGTCGATAGCGATTACGACGCTGCGATGGAGATGATCCAGCGGTCCGGTCAGCAGGGCGTTCCCGTCATCGCGGCCGACAATGACATCATCGTCGGCTTCGATCAGCCGCGGCTGGCCCGCATCGTCGAGCGCTATGGCCGTCCCAAGCGGGCGCCGCTCGGGCTGCTGGCGGCGGACACCAGCAGTTATTTCGCCAATCACCCCGAGATCGCGGAAGCGTATCCCGAGGGTTCACGCGGCATCTTCGTCGGCGAGGTGAAACCAGGAAGCGTCGCCGACAAGGCCGGGATTCGCCGCGGCGATGTCATCACCTCGGTTGCCGGCAAGCGAGTGAAGAACATGGCCACCCTCGATCAGCTCATCGATACGCTGGAATCGGGACAGCATGTCAAAGCCCGGTTCGTCCGGCCAGACGACAGCGGCGAGGTGGTTTTCCAGTTCTAAAAAGGACTCGACACAACGCAAGGCGCACTCCAGAATTGGGGTGCGCCTTTGTGTTTCTGGGGAGAGGATGCGCGTCGATGTTCGATCCGGACCGTACCGAATTGGCGCTGCGTGTCATCGCGGCGCTCATTTGCGGCAGTGTGATCGGACTCGAACGGGAGTTCCGCTCCTATGCAGCCGGCATCCGTACGCATGCCCTCGCGGCCGAGGGCGCTGCCCTCTTTGCCATCGCGGGCATTCTCATGGCCAATGAGGCCCACAAGCTCGGCTACTCCGGTGCGGATCCTACCCGCATCGCGTCCACGGTGGTGCAGGGAATTGGGTTCCTTGCGGCGGGCGTAATCTTCGGCTCGGGCGCACGCATCAGAGGATTGACCACGGCAGCCGGTCTCTGGACCACCGCGGCTATCGGCGTGCTGTGTGGAAGCGGCTTTTTCGAGCTGGCGCTTTTCGCCACCATTGCGACCGTAGTCGTACTCTCGCTTTTCAAGGTTGTCGAGAGACGGGCCGAACAAGTAACCGGTCACTCTGCCAATCTCGACCACGACTCGTCCGGCGGCGATTGAGTCAACCACCCGTTCCGTCGAGGGTTCGTACGAGCTGGAGTTGGTATCTTCGGTCGAATTTCGGAGAGCAGCGTCCGCACGACCACACGCCGGTGCGACTGCGCGGAACCTCCATCTGGCAACGCGGACATGCATAGACATATTTCGGCGACCGGCGCGCAACCGGCTTCACGCACGAGCGCACGTCGTCCATCGACGCGCCGGTGAGCTCGCTGACCTGCACGGCGATGCGATCATACCCGTGTCGGGCATGTCGCCGTCGATCCCCGTCGATGCGATGCCGCATATGCAGTAGTTCTTCGCAAACGACGATCTCCAGCGATTTCGGCCGGCTGAGATCGATCCGTCTGAGGTTGATCAGAATCAGGTGTTTCCCACGACCGGGGTGGTAGACATAGGCGCCGCCGATCGAACCGCCCACCTTGCGGCCGACCCATTCGTTGTAGGTCGCGCGTTTGGATGTCACCCAAAGATGGTCGGTGGGTAACCGCAGCTTTGCGATATATGTTTCGAGATGGTCCAGAATGCGATCGTCATCGAGATCGAGCAGCATGAACGACGTGAGCCTTTGCCTGAGAATTGAATCGTATCGACGGGTGCGCGCCCCAATGCAGGGGCCCGCTATTCTACCGGTCACGAGCCCGGTAGTTCACGGAGACCGGGCATGAGCGAATCGGCGCTGGAGCGCCCCCATCTTGCAATAGTCAGTGACGATCTGTCACTGACCCATTTCCTGACCGAGGGGCTTGTCTATGAAGGTTTCTGGACCAGCGCGATCGGGAGCGGACTTCAATTCCTGGAAGTGTTGCGGCTGCGCTCGTTCGAAGGAGTCATCCTCGATGCCGGGCTGGGCGATATTGCCGTCCAAGAGGTCATTCGCCGAATGCGCGGAACCTCCGACCGGGCCGCGGCGGAGGCGCCACGCAGCGACATGCCGGCGCTCGTCATCGCCGGCATTCCGGGAGAAATTGCGCTGGCGGACGTGCTCGCGGCCGGCGGGCAGGGACTCCTGGAACCACCTCTCGAATTGGAGGACGTGTCCGCTGCTATGAGCAGATTGCTTGCTCAGGCCGGGATATAGGCTTCCGCGATATTGCCGGTCACGGAATAGACGACGAACTCGCAGATATTCTCGGTACGGTCGCCGATCCGCTCCAGATTGTGGGCGGCCCAGAGCAGGTGGGTGGCTCGGTTGATCGTTTTCTGATCTTCCATCATGTAAGTCAACAGCTCGCGATAGACCTGGTTGTAGAGTTCATCGATTTCGTCGTCCATGGTCATGGTGCGGCGAGCGAGATCGGCGTCCGAGCGAATAAAGGCGTCGATCGCATCGGCCAGCATCCTGCGCGCAACCTCGGCCATACGCGGGATGTCGACCAGTGGTTTCAACCGCGGCTCATTGGCGGTCATCAACGCGATCTTGGCATTGCCGGCCGCGTGGTCGCCCATGCGCTCCAGCTCGGAAATGATGTGGAGGCCGGTCACGATCAGTCGCAGATCGCGGGCCATCGGCGCCTGCATCGCAATGACCGCCAGCGCTTCCTCTTCCAGATTCCAGCGAAGCTCATTGATATCTCGATCCGCCTGGACCACCTGCTGCGCCAGCTCGACGTCCTGGTTTTTCAGCGCCTCGGTCGATCGCGCGATCGCCTGATCCACCATCTGGCTCAACAGCACGACCTGGTCTCGCAGATGCGTGAGACTGCGCATGTATTGTTCGCGGGCCATACGTCCTCCGTTCCTTGGTGGTTTTGGGGGAGTCAACCGAACCGGCCGGTAATATAGTCCTCTGTCCGGCTGTCGCGGGGGTTCGTGAACAGCTCGCGGGTCGGACTCGATTCGACCAGAATACCCATCCGATTTTCCCCCAGTGAGAAGAACACCGTCTGGTCCGAGACCCGCGCAGCTTGCTGCATATTGTGCGTCACAATCGCAATGGTGTAGTCACGAGCGAGCTCACGCATCAAATCTTCGATGCGAAGGGTGGAAATGGGATCGAGCGCCGAACAGGGTTCATCCATCAAGATCACATCTGGGTTGTTCGCAAGGGCGCGGGCGATGCAGAGCCGCTGCTGCTGGCCGCCCGAAAGTGCCAGACCGCTCTGATCCAGCTTGTCCTTGACCTCGTCCCACAACGCCGCCGAGCGGAGACACCATTCCACCAGATCGTCCATCCCGCGGCGGATGCCGTTTACCTTGGCGCCCCAGGCGACATTGTCATAGATGCTCTTCGGGAACGGGTTCGGTTTCTGGAAGACCATGCCGATCCGCCGCCGCACCATGACCGGGTCGACGTCGGAGGCGAGCACATTCTGGTCATGAAAGATGATCCGGCCTTCGACCCGGGCAGCCGGAATCAGATCGTTCATGCGGTTGATACAGCGCAGCACCGTGCTCTTTCCGCACCCCGACGGACCGATCATGGCGGTGATGCTGTTCTTTGCGATATCAAAATTGACGCCTCCCACCGCATGGAACGAACCATAGTAGACATCGAGATCACGTATCTGGATCTCGGGTTCGCTGGCTCCGGCCGGTTCCTCGCGTTCGAGCATGAATGGACGTTCGAGTTGTTGCATCATCAGGTTACCATCGGTTTTTGGCGCTAAAACGTTGCCGAACAACGATCGCGATCAGGTTCATGGAGACGAGCAGGGCAAGCATCACGATAATACCCGCGAATGCCAGATCGCGAAATTCCGGCTGTGGGCGAGACATCCAGTTATAGATCTGAATCGGGATGGTCGTGTAGGAATCGAAAAACCCGGTTGGCTTCCGGGTCAGAAATCCAGCCGCTCCGGCAACCAGCAGCGGCGCCGTTTCACCGATGGCGCGGGACACTGCCAGAATTACGCCCGTCAAGATGCCTGGTATTGCGGCAGGAAGCACATGGGACACCGTCACCTGCCATCGGGTGGCCCCCACTCCGTAGGCCGCCTCTCGCAGCGACCAGGGTATTGCCCGCAACGCTTCCTGACTGCTGATGATGATCACTGGCAGGCTGAGCAGGGCCATCGTCAGCGCGCCAGCCAGCACCACGCGTCCGATATGCATCCATTCGACAAATATTCCGAGCCCAAGGAGACCGTAGACGACCGAAGGAACACCGGCCAGGTTGGAGATATTGATCTGCAGTATTCGCGTCCAGCGGTTTTTGGGTGCGTATTCTTCCAAATAGATGGCCGCTGCCACGCCCATTGGGAATGCGATCAACAACGTCAACGAGATGATCCAGAGCGTTCCCGAGATTGCGATGCCGAGTCCTGCCCGTTCGGGTTTGCGGGAGGGGTTGTTCGCCAGCAAGCCCCAGCTCAGCGAACTCCAGCCACGGCTGATGATGTACCAGAGCAGTACGGCAAGCACGACCACGGCAAACATCGTGGCCGCCATGAGCACCCAGCGCATCGACGAGGCGATTTTCCGCCGGCGCGGCAGATTCCCGGATGCCTGCAGCGAGCTGGACCGATCGGCCATGGGCGCGGTCATTGGTATTCCTCTCGGAACCGCCGGACGAACCAATGGCTAAAGATATTCAGTGCGAGTGTCATCACAAACAGCAGCAACCCCACGGCAAAAAGTGAGTAATAGATGGTGGATCCGCGCTGCGCATCACCGGAGACGACCTGGATGATGTAGCCGGTCATGGTCTCGGCTGGTTCCAGTGGGTTGCGGGCCATTTGCGCTTTCGATCCGGCGGCCAGCGCGACGATCATCGTCTCCCCTACCGCCCGAGAAGCCGCGAGAATGAACGAGGCCACGATCCCGGAGAGTGCGGCCGGAACGATAATGCGGCTCGACACCTCGAATTTCGTCGCTCCGAGCGCGTACGCCCCTTCGCGCATCGATCGCGGCACCGAGCGGATTGCGTCTTCAGAGAGTGAAGCGATCAGTGGCACGGTCATGATGCCGACCGCGATCGCCGCTGCCAGCACGTTGTAGACGCTGGTTTGCGGCCAGATTCGCTTGAGAACCTCGGGCGTGATGAAGGTCAAGGCGAAAAACCCGTAAATGATCGTCGGAATTCCGGCCAGCAATTCCAGACTCGGTTTCAGGATGGCGCGCATACGCGGAGAGGCGTACTCGCTCAGATAGAGTGCGCTCATCAATCCCAACGGAACCGCGACGACCATCGCGAGAAACGTCACCATCAATGTGGCCGAAACCAGCGGCAATACGCCCCACGCCTGCTGGTTCGGAAAGAGCGCGGTCCACTTCGTGCCGGTGAGGAATTCAACCACCGTCACATCGGCGAAGAACTCGAGCGCCTGGGCCAGAAGGACGATCACGATTCCAATGGTCGTGAGAACCGAGACGATGGCACAGGCCAGTAGAAGGAATCCCGCGGCTCGTTCGGTCAGTTGCTGCCGCCGGAGCAAGCGTTCGTCGACATACGATTGACCGGGCCGAAAGAACGGCACAGCCTCGTTTCGGACCTCTCCGCTTGTCACCGGCTCAGTCACCGCCAATGTTCATCGCTCGACTTCCATCACGGATTCTAAACCCTTTTCCGGTTCGGCCGATGCTGGAGGCCACCCTCGTAGGGAGCTGCCCGGCCGCTCGGCCCGGTGCGCGTTCACGAAAGCGGGGTTGCGCTCGCTTCAGCGGAATCCGGCGTACCAGTTCCATCGATAGCAGCACGCAATTTGGCCCGGTCACGTGCATAGATTTCTTCCGGAGAGGCGATATAGCCCACATCCACCGCCAGCTCGCCGGCAGCCGCCAGATAGTAGGTCATGAGCTCCTGCATCTCCGGCCGCGCGAGACTCGAGGCATTGACATACACGAAAAGTGGACGCGAAAGCGGTGTGTAGGTGAGGTTGCGGACAGTCTCAGCCGTCGGCTTCACGCAGCCATTGCCGCCGTCGATTGCCACCAACTTCAGCCGGTCCTGGTTCTGCTCGTAGTACGCCAATCCGAAATATCCCAGGGCGTTCTTATCTCCGGCCACCCCTTCCACCAATTGATTGTCGTCTTCGCTGGGGAGATATTGGGTAGTCGAGTTCCCCGCCTTCCCAACGATCGAACTAGTGAAATAGTCGAAGGTCCCCGAAGAGGTACCCGGCCCATACAGACTGATCTGCCGGTCGGGAAACGATGGATCGATCTGGTTCCAGTTCGTTGCCGGATCGTCCGGCCGCCACATCATCGCGAGTTGGTCGACAGTCAGACAGGTGACGAAATCGTTATCTGGGTTGACCACCACGGCAATCCCGTCGTAGGCCACTTCGAACACGTAAAACTCGACGCCATTTGCCGCGCATTTAGCCCGTTCGGCATCCTTGATCTCCCGCGAAGCGTTCTGCAGATCTGTCTCTCCATTGCAGAATCGTTCGAATCCACCGCCGGTTCCGGACGTGCTCACCTCCAGTTGCACGTTGGGCGCGATCGAAACGAACTCTTCGGCGACCGCCTCGGTGATCGGTCCAACCGTGGACGACCCGTCAGCCACGATCGTACCGGTTAACTGGGCGGCGCCCGCGCTCGGGGTATAGGGAACCGGGTTCGATTCCTGGGCGATCGTTACAACAGGAGAAATGAGCAAGGCAACGAACACCGCGATGACACAGCCGAATCGCCAGGGCCTCATGCGGAAATCACCAGGAAACGACATCGCTCTTCCCTTTCCGTTCACGCTGGGATCCCGTGGCTGGTCGAATCGAAACCAGTCTGAATGCCCGCCGCAACGCTCCGAACGGAGCATGCCACGGATCTCGTTTCGAACCCGAATGATCGCATCGGCGAACGGGCCAGCACCGGTTGAATCCCTGCAGGTTGGCCGCGCCAGAGCGCTCGAGCCGGGGATGCAGATCGGTTAGCTGGCAACAGGTGTTGCCGACTTGCGGGAAAGAACCTGCAAGGCCGCCTCCATCTGCGCATCGCCTTTCTCGTTCTCCGGCGTGGCGGCGACGGCGAAGTCAGGCTCGATCCCCGCCTTGTCGATGCCATGTTTCTTGGGCGTCAGCCAATGGGCAAAAGTCAACCTGAAGGACGACCCGTCGTCGAATTCGTGCACCCGCTGCACTGACCCCTTGCCGAAGGTCGTCTCGCCTACGATGGTTGCGCGTTCGTAGTCGCGCAGGGCGCCCGCCACGATCTCGGCCGCGCTGGCAGTGCCATTGTTGACGAGCACAACCATCGGCAAATCCACCACCGGCGCATCGCCGGCGATGATCGGTTGTGCGATCTCGTCGCCTTCGACGCCCGGATCGAAATCCTCGTAGAGCGCTGGACCCCGATCGGCCGGAACGAAGCGCCCAATCGTTTCCTGCGCGCTCTGCACCCAACCACCGCCATTGTTCCGCAAATCGAGAATGATTCCATCGACCGCGTCGGTTTTGGCAGCCTCGATCGCCGCATCGAGCTCGGCAGCGGTCTTATCGCCGAACACAACGATCCGGATGACACCGATATTTGCCCCCTCGTCGCGAGTGTACGTAACCATAGGCACCGGGATTTTGCGCCGTTCGATTTCCAGCGAAAGCAGTGAACCGTCTTTGCGCTGTAGATCGAGCGCCACTGTTTCACCGGCCGGACCCTTCAGCAGCTCGAGCGCTTCGGAATCGGTCAAACCCTGCACGGCCGTGCCATCGATCCGCAGAATCACATCACCCGGCCGGATTCCAGCTTCATCGGCCGGCGAACCGGGAATCGGGGCCACGATCGTCATCTTGCCGCCTCGCGATGCGACCCAAACACCAATCCCCTCGAAGGTGCCGGCCAGTTGGTCGGCGGCATCCTTCTGGTCGGCCGGCGGCAGGTAGGTCGAATAGTCATCCAGCCCCACCGCCAGACCAGCCAGCGCATCGCCTTCCAGCGCGCTCCAGAACTCCTCCGACCCCTGCTCGTTCTGCGGGCGGCCGTAATACTCCTTGGCTATGAGTTGTTCGACCTCCGCCAGCTTGGCCAGATTCCCGGCATCCGAACTGGGGGCGGAGATGGCTTCGCCCTCCGGCTGCGGAAGCCATTCACGCTGGGCCAGCACCCCGAAGAGGAATGCGGACATGGCAACCAATGCGCAAAGGCTGATCACGAAGGTGAGAAAGACCGGTTTCCGTACGGTGATATTCGACATCCACAGTTCTCGAGAATCGCCGGGTCTGACACCGGTAGAAAGCGCGCCGGAACGACACGACAGATAATACGTGCCACGCGGAACGAGGGGCCAGCCGGAAACGCCGGCCAACCGGAGGTAACCCAGCGTGTTTCTGGCAATCGACGTAGGCAATACCAATGTCCATATCGGTCTCGCAGCCGGCCTGACCGGGCCATGGGAACGCACCTTTCGCTTTTCTTCGGAGCGAGACCGAACAGCCGACGAATGGCACGCTCTGCTCGATGTGCATTTCGAACTGGTCGAATGCAGCGATTGCCGGATCGCCATGTGCAGTGTCGTTCCCGCGATCTCCCGGAGTCTGACCCAGTTTCTCGAAGACCGTTTCGGAGAACCACCGTTGCTCGTCTCGAGCCAGCTCGATCTGGGTATCGAGGTTGCGACCGACCAGCCACAAGAAACCGGCGCCGACCGCATTACCAATGCAGTCGCGGTCGATGCGCTCTACGGCCGTCCGGCCATCGTTGTCGATTTCGGCACGGCCACGAAAGTCGACGCGCTCGATCGCGACGGCCGTTTTCTGGGCGGGGCCATCGCATCGGGCTTGACCCTCAGTATGGATGCCCTCGCTTCACGAGCAGCGCGCCTCTATGCGGTCCCGATCGAGCTTCCACGCGGAGCCATCGGGAGTGATACGACGACCGCCATCCAGGCGGGTGTGGTGCTCGGCCATCTGAAGATGGTCGAAGGACTGGTCGACATGACTCGCCAGGAGCTCGGTGGTTGCGAAATCGTCGTGACGACCGGCGGCAACGGCCGCCTCTTTGCCGACCGGGCGCCCGCCCTCGGACCGTACGAAGCGAATCTGACGCTCGAAGGCTTGCGTGTCATCACGCGCAGACAGACCGGTTGCCAGAACATGTTCGGATAGGGAACATTGGGCAAGAATTCACCGAACCGAATCCACCGCTGGTCATCCGGCGAAAGGGGCGATTGTGACCAGAGGCCACACATTTCTATAATGAGCCCACGATCGATCGCGACCGAAGGAGGTCTGCCATCGGCAGGCGATTCCGAAACGAAGCAGCCAGCACGTATCGAACGCTCCATCAGACGGCGCGCTGCGATGGTTGGCGGCCGGCCGCGTCGTCGTCACAATGCGCCTCCCATCAGCGGATGATGGGATGATCGGCCCAGACGGCTCTCGACGAAGGAGACTCCGTGAAGCACTACTCAGCTGACAACATTCGGAATATCGGCCTCTTTTCCCACGGTGGTGCGGGAAAGACGTCATTGGCTGAGGCGATGCTGCACGTGTCCGGCGCGACCACTCGGCTTGGCAAGATCGAAGATGGCAATACCGTCACCGATTACGACGTCGACGAGATCAAACGACGCATGTCCATCTCACTCGCGCTCGCCCCGGTCGAGTATGCGGGTCACAAGATCAATGTGGTCGATGTGCCCGGCTATGCCGATTTCCTGGGGGAAGTCCAATCGGCGCTGGCCGTGGTCGACGCGGCGGTCATCCTGCTGGATGCTTCTGCCGGTGTCGAGGTCGGCAGCGAAAAGGCGTGGTCGATGGCGACTGCCGCCGGAGTTCCCAAGATCCTGTTCGTCAACAAGATGGACCGTGAAAATGCCGACTTTGGCCGGACGATCGATTCGGCCCGTTCGATCTTTGGTCCCACGGTCGGTCCGCTGCAACTACCGATCGGTTCAGAGAAGTCATTCCGGGGTGTTGCCGACATCCTTTCTGGCCGAGCGTATCTCTATGACGACTCCAATCCGGGCAAGTCGATCGAGAGCGACATTCCCGACGAATTCAAACGACCCGTCCGTGAGGCACGCGGGCAGCTAATCGAGGCCGCCGCCGATTCCGACGAGGTCTTGATGGAACGCTACTTGAACGACGAGGAAATCAGCGACGAGGATCTGCGGCGCGCGGTCGATGTCGCCATCAGCTCGGGAAGCATGGTCCCGGTGTTCGCCGGGGCTGGCGGCTCGATGAAGGGCGTCGATCGGTTGTTGCAGGCACTGATCGCCTATGCGCCGGCCGCTTCGACCCGCTCAGTCGTAGCGCAGGGCCCCGATGGCGACGAGACGCTTTCGGCCGATCCGACCGGTCCGCTGGCGGCGCTGGTTTTCAAAACCGTGGCCGATCCGCATGTGGGACGGGTGTCCTATTTTCGGGTCTTCTCAGGTTCCCTCAAGTCGAACAGCTCGGTCTATAACGAGCATTCCGAGAAAAGCGAACGAATCGGGCATGCGTTCTTCCCGCGCGGGAAAGAGCACATCAATGCCGATTCGATCGACGCCGGGGACATCGGCGCCATCGGCAAGCTGGCCGTCACCCATACCGGCGATACCCTCTCCGATGAAAACCACCATCTGGAACTGCAGCCGATCGCATTCGCCCACCCGTCGTACTCGGCCGCCGTCGCTCCCAAGACCAAGGCCGATCTCGACAAGCTCGGTCAGGCCCTGCACCGTATCGTCGAAGAAGACCCCACCTTGCAGCTGGGTCGAGATTCTGTCACCGGTGAGTCGATTCTGTCCGGTCTGGGGGAGCCGCATATCCAGATTGCACTCGAACGGATGACCCGCCGGTACGGTGTCAATGTGGACCTGGGTCTGCCGCGCGTGCAATATCGCGAAACAATCTCGGCCAAGACCAACGCCGAATACAAGCACAAGAAGCAGACCGGCGGAGCGGGTCAGTACGGTCATGTCTTCCTCGAGCTGGAACCGCTGGACGCCAGCGATTTCGAATTCGCCGAACGCGTTGTCGGCGGTGCGGTACCAAGGAACTTCTTCCCGGCGGTCGAAAAAGGCGTGCGCGAAGCACTCGACGCTGGCCCGGTGGCGGGGTATCCGGTCGTGAACGTCAAGGTGACCCTCTACGACGGCAGCTACCACGACGTCGACTCGAACGAAATGGCCTTCAAGATCGCTTCGAAGGAAGCGTTCAAGAAGGGCATCCTGATGGGCAAACCGATCCTGCTCGAACCCGTCATGAATATCGAAATCACGGTGCCGGACGCTTTCACCGGCGACGTGATGAGCGATTTGAATGCGAAACGCGCACAGGTGAGCGGCATGGGCCCGGCCAGTGAGGGTTCGACCCGCATCGAAGCGGTCGTGCCTGGGGCCGAAATCCAGCGTTATGCCACCGATTTGCGCTCGATCACCCAGGGGCGCGGCTCATTCACGGCGGAGTTCTCGCACTATCAGCCGGTTCCGCCCAATCTGGCCGAGCAGATCAAGGCCGAAGCTCGCGCTCGAGAGGAATCGGCTGCTTGAACGATCCGCACAGTAAGGTCGGGGAGCCAGTGTCCGGCTCCCCGGTTCCGCTTTCCAGTCCCGGAAATCCCTACATCATTACCTTCGATGGCGGCGCCGACCCCAATCCCGGAAAGGGATATGGCAGTTTTCACATTATCAGCCCCACGGGAAAATCGCTACTGGAGCGGCGGGACTATTCGGGCGATGGCCGGAAGATGACCAATAACCAGGCCGAATACCAGACGCTCATCGAGGCGCTCGCCTATTTGCAGGAAAAACTTGGCGAGCGCGCCCGGGTCGAGCATGTGCGCGTCGACGGCGACAGCCAGCTCGTCATCAACCAAATGGTTGGAACATGGAAAGTCCGCCGCGAGGAGTTGAAACCTCTGCGCGCGGAGGCAACCCGCCTTGCTTCGGCCTTTGGCTCGATCGGTTATCGATGGCGCCCCCGATCGAATTCGGTACGGCTGCTCGGGCATTGATCCGGGGCGTATCCGCAATCCGAACCGATCTGCTGAGAGCGCCAGAAGATGAGACCTTGCACAAACTGGGTACGAATCCTCTATAATCACGTTCCGGCTGAACGGGCGGTTAGCTCAGCTGGTTAGAGCGCCACGTTGACATCGTGGAGGTCACTGGTTCGAGTCCAGTATCGCCCACCCGAACGCCCGCTCATATGAGCGGGCGTTTTGTTCGACATCGGGGTCGCCGCGACGGATGGATTCGCTTCCAACAGCATATTCCTGGTTGCTCGTCCAGCCATGACCCTATTCCTTCGCCTCTCCGATAGCGCAATTGTCCGCATCCTTCTGATCTGCGCGCTCTTCCTCGGCCACGTGCTTGTGTCGATTGCGCCCGTGGCCGCCCAGGTTACCGAGCTCGACGGCATTTCCTCGAAACGCTATATCGTCATCGACGCCGATACCGGAGAGGTCTTCGTCGAGCACAATGCCGATCAGGAGGTCGCGATGGCCAGCCTGACGAAGATCTTCACGACTATCGAAGCGCTCGAACGCGGCTCCCTCACCGAACACATCACCACGAACGCGTCCGACCTGTTCGACGCATCCTCGACGACGATGGGTTTCGGTCCCGGCGAGACCTTCACCCTGCAGGACCTGCTCTACGGCATGATGTTGCCGTCCGGAAATGATGCGGCCCACGCCATCGCGCGGTCGCTTGGCTATCAGGAAGGCGATACAGACCAACAGGCTGTCCAGAATTTCCTCGACGATATGAACCAGCGGATTCAGGATATGGGGCTAACCCATACACACTTGATGAACCCGCACGGCTGGGGTGTGGATGGCCACTACTCGACCGCGCGTGATCTGGCGACGTTCACCATGTACGCGCTGCAATACCCCGTCTTTCGGCAACTGATCGGCGCAAGTGATTATGTCACCTCGGACGGGTATTACTACGTCACCAATACCAACAAACTCCTGAACAACTACAGCGGCCTGATTGGAGGAAAGACCGGTTACGACGACGACGCTGGTTATTGCCTGATCGAGGTGGCCACCCGGGACGGGTCGACCATGATTTCGGTCACCCTCGATGGCGAAGCGCCCGACACCTGGTACCAGGACAACGCGACGCTGCTCGACTACGCGTTTGCCGCAAAAGCCGAGCGTGTTGCCGCGGGCAAGTTGATCACCGGCGATATCGTCACCTATCGCGATCCCGATGCCGCGTTGATTCTGGCGCAGTCCCGGGCCGGCAACTCGCTCGGCCTCGAACCCCGGGCGCCGGCGTCAATATCGGCAGCCGCAACCCCGGCTGGCGCGGCAACAGCGTCCGCCTCTCCGGTTACTCCTGCCGACGTCGACCGGCTTTCCGGATCGGAGAAAGGCGATGGCAGTTCTCTGGCGAGTAATCGATTACTGATCGGTCTCATCGGGCTGGCCGCGCTGGCTTTGGCGGGATTCTTCGGGTGGAAAGCCTTCGAGTCCGCCGGAGCCCGCCGCAATGTCATGATTGGCCGGGAGAGTGACCCGGACATTTCGAGCCCGGATTGACAATTCACGAGACCGATACGTATGCTCCCCTGCAATCGAATACTCTGTGGCGCGTCGACTGGGACGAGTACCGCACACCGGACTCTCAGAGAGATCCCCCTGGCTGAAACGGGATCGATGACCGGACGCGAGAAAACCAACCATGAGCACCACAGCGGTTCGCCCCGTTACCGGCGTCGATGAGGGAATCGAGCGATTCTGAATCAGGGTGGAACCACGTCAGCCAGACGTCCCGGTGTGGGCGGCTGGTTTTTTTTGTTGTTCGTATCGATGAACGAAAGCGACGATCGAAATGGCACAAGCTGATTTGCATGAGCTCTCGGAAGAAATGGATATAGCGGTCGATACGCAGGGTTCGGCTGAGTTCGAACTCGCCCGGATGCGGCATTCTGCCGCGCACCTGATGGCCGAGGCGATTCAGGAGCTTCACCCGGAGGTGAAATTCGCCATCGGACCAGCGATCGAGCACGGGTTCTATTACGACATGGATCTGCCTACGCCATTGAGCTCGGACGAC
>WBZO01003228.1_pt1 | contig 19466 bp, 18 predicted proteins | sample 5204261 | NCBI WGS metagenome assembly WBZO01 (sample SAMN12412400, study PRJNA552823) | activated sludge metagenome | isolation source: activated sludge from anammox sidestream of wastewater treatment plant... | place: USA: North Carolina | collected 2017-09
CAGTCGTTTTCGACCCCTTCGCACAGGGCTCGGGCGGAGCGAACGGACTGATCGCGGGCGGCATCCCCGGAACAAAGGCGCTCCGCTGCGCGAGGTCCGAATACCTCGCGCGCGCATGCGCGGACGCGAAGGCCGCGCGCGCGGCGATCGACGCGCGGCGCAAGGAGCTCGCGAAGGCGCGCAAGGAGTCGCTCCTCCGTCCCCTGCCCTTCGCGCTCGATCGCCTCCATGCCGGCCTCGCCGCACGCAAGACGACGAGCGACGCCGAGGCGGTCGCCCCGGTGCGCGTGCTGACGGGCGACGAGCACGACGCGATCGCGAAGAAGGACGGAGAGCGCGCCGAGCGCGCGGCGAACGTGATGACCGCGGCGGCGGCCGCGCGTGCCGAGCTCCTCGTCCCCGAGGGCTACGACGCGATCGCCGTCCGCGCGGCCCGCGTCGCGCCGCCGGTCGCCGAGGAGGTGCTCGCCACCGCCGACGATCTATCCGCGCTCCGGGAGGCTCGCTGATGTGCACGCTGGTCGTCGCCGCGAACATGTTCCCCGATCGCCCGCTCATCGTCGTCGCCAACCGCGACGAGTCGCTGACGCGCGCGTCGTCGCCGCCCCGCGTCTGGCCGCAGGGCTTCTTCGCGCCGCGCGACGAGGTCGCCGGCGGCACGTGGCTCGGCGTGAACCCGAGCGGCGTCTTCGTCGGCATCACCAACCGCTTCCTCGGCCCGCGCGACAAGACGCGCAAGAGCCGCGGCGAGCTCGTCGTCCGCGCGCTCGAGCTCCCGTCGGCGCGCGCGATCCACGACGCGATGCGCGCCGTCGATCCCGCCGACTACAACGGCTTTCACCTCGTGTATGTCGACGAGCGCGAGGTCCTCGGCACGGTCTCCGACGGCACGACGCTCGCGCAGCTCACGTTCGGGACCGGTCTCACGATCGTCACCGAGCGGAGCTTCGGCGCCGCCGACGACCGCCCGCGGGTGAATCGGATCCTGGCCGCTTGGGACCGCGCAGCGCCCGATCGCCTCACCGAGCTGCTCGTCGAGCACGACGAGGTCGACCCGCTCGCCGCCACCTGCGTGCACGCGCCGGCGATCGACTACGGCACGCGGAGCGCGATGGTCCTCGAGCGCAAGGATGCGCGCTGGGAGATGCTCTGGGCCGAAGGCCCGCCGTGCACCACCCCGTTCACGAAGCTCGACGTGCCTTGAGCCGAGCCGGACGCCCGAGCGAGCGTCGCACGGCCGACCACGGCCGCGTGCTTCGCATGCGTCTTGCCTCCGCCGTTGGCTCGTGGGCGTCGAGGAGACGTTGGCCGCCGATCTACGCGAGGCAGGGCTCGCCGGCGTGCCCGAGCGGTTCAGCATCGCGCCCGTGCACCAGGAGATCCCACACGCGATGCTCGCCGGCATCGACGACTTCCTTCGCGTGTTCGAGCGCGTCACGGCGCGCGAGGCCTGGCAGGCCGCCGCGATCGCGGCGGCCCCGCCGATCGCACGGACGAGGCGCACCGAGTCGTGCTTCTTCAGCGCGTGGGACTTCCACGTCGCCTCCGATCGGGGCGAATGGAAGCTGATCGAGGTCAACGACAACGGCTCGGGGTTCCTGTTCGCGGCGCTCCTGAACCGTCGTCGCTACGAGCTCTGCGGGCTCGCCTCGGACGCTCGGCTCGAGGCGCCGCTCGACGTCTCGTCGTTCACCGAGCGGCTCGTCGGCATGATCCGAGCGGAGGCCGAGTCGTTCTTCGGGGCGCCCCTGCGAGACGCCGTGTTGATCCTCGACGACGCCGACTCGCTCGAGAAGGGTCGATTCCGAGACGAGCTCACGATGCTCCGGAACGTGTGCCGCGCGGCGGGCTGGCGCGCGGAGATCGCCGCCCCGGCGGAGACCACGTGGGACGGAGGGCGTCTCCTCTGCCGCGGGGAGGCCGTCGGCTTCGTCGTGAACCGCTCGACCGATTTCTTCCTCGAGGCCGACGACCTCTCGGCGCTGCGCTCCGCGTACGCGGACGGACATGTGTATGTTGCACCGAATCCGTTCACCTACGCGACGCGGAGCGACAAGCGGCTGCTCGACTGGCTGTCGAGCCCCGCGCGCGATCGCGAGCTCGGCATCCGCCCCGACGAGCGCGCGGTCCTCTCCGCCCACGTCCCCGAGACGCGCGTGCTCCGAGGGGAGGACGTCGACGAGCTCGCCCGGACGCATGCGGACTGGTTCTTCAAGCCGTGCCACGGCTTCGCCAGCCACGGGCTCTTGCCGGGCGGAGTGGTCGGACGCACGCGCCTGCGCCGCCTGCTCGCGAAGGGTCCGCCGTACGTCGCCCAGCGAAGGGCGCCGAAGCTCCGCCTCGAGACGGCGGAGGGCGCGAGCCTCTGGGCGGACCTCCGCGTGTGGGCGTACCGCGGCGAGCGCTTCCTCGCGTCGGGTCGCGCGTCGCGCGATCCGGACCGCCTCGACCTCGCGCCGCCCGGCGGCTGGCTGGCGACGTATGCGGTGAGCTCTCCGTGAGCGGGATCGGCGAAGTCGCACCGCATCTCCTGCGGCCCCGGGCTGGGACGGAACGTGCAGGACGCCGTGCATGAGCGGAAACGCGCCCGACGAAGGAGCTCCGCCGGAGGAAGAGCCGAAGAAGCGGCCGCTGCCTGCCCGAGCTCGGGCGTGGGCGCGCATGCATCGGCGCGCCGCGCGCGTCCTCGTCGTCGGCGCCGTCGCGGCCGTCGTGCTCGGCGTCTTGCTGTACCTCCACTTTCGCTCCTTCGAGAGCACGGACGACGCGCAGATCGACGGAGACATCAGCATGCTCGGCGCGCGGGTCGGCGGGACCGTGGTCGCCGTCTACGTGAACGACAACCAGACGGTGAAGGCCGGCGACCTGCTCGCGGAGCTCGACCCCGCCGACTACCTCGTGGGGGTCGCCGAGGCGGAGGCGAACGTCACGCAGGTCGAGGCGCAGACGGAGGCCCAGGCGCCGAACGTGCCCATCACCGAGATCACGAACCAGACGGCGGTGACGACGACGACGAAGGACGTCACCAGCGCGCACGCCGAGCTCGCCGCCGCCCGGCGCGACGAGGAGTCCGCGGTCGCACGACGGGCGGAGGCCCGCGCGCGCAGCGCGCTCGCGCAGATCGAGCGCGCACGCTCGGAGAGGCTCGTCGCGAAGGGCGTCGTCGCCCCGGAGGATCTCGATCAGCGGACGACGGCCGCGCAGGCAGCCGCCGCGGAGCTCGCGGCGGCCGAGGCCGCGGTCGAGGCCGCGCGGAAGCGCATCGAGCAGCAGAGCGCTCGCCTCGTCCAGGCCGAGAGCAGGAGCCACGAGGTCCGCACCAATGCGCCGAAGCAGCTCGACATCGAGCGCGCGACCCTCGCGTCGCACGAGGCGGCGGTGAAGGCCGCTCACGCGGCGCTCGAGCGCGCCCGCCTCGATCTGAGCTACACGAAGATCATCGCCCCGGTGGACGGCGTCATCGGAAGGAAGTCCATCAACGTCGGCGATCGCGTCCAGCCCGGCGAGCAGCTCCTCGCGCTCGTCCAGCTCGATCACCTCTGGGTCACCGCGAACTTCAAGGAGACGCAGCTCGCGCGCATGCGCCCCGGGCAGGCGGTGCGCGTCTCGGTCGACGCGTACGGCGACACCCTCTCGGGCAAGGTCGAGAGCATGCCGGGCGCGAGCGGCGCGCGCTTCAGCCTCTTCCCGCCCGAGAACGCGACGGGCAACTACGTGAAGGTCGTGCAGCGGCTGCCCGTGCGCATCCGCCTCGACCCCGGACAGGCCGGCCTCGATCGCCTGCGTCCGGGGATGAGCGTGGAGCCGAAGGTCTACGTGCGATGAAGAGCGAGGAGGAAGGCTTTCACCCCGGCTTCAGCCCGTGGACGGTCGCGCTCACGGTGACGCTCGCGACGTTCATGGAGGTGCTCGACACGAGCATCGCCAACGTCGCCCTCCCGCACATCGCCGGCGGCCTCTCGGCGAGCCCCGACGAGAGCACGTGGACGCTCACGTCGTACCTCGTGTCGAACGCGGTGATCCTGCCGATCAGCGGCTTTCTGGCGACCCGCTTCGGGCGAAAGCGCTTCTACATGACGTGCGTCGCGCTCTTCACCGTGAGCTCGTTCCTGTGCGGCATCGCGCCGTCGCTCGGATGGCTCGTGTTCTGCCGGGTCCTCCAGGGAGCGGGCGGCGGCGGTCTCGCGCCGAGCGAGCAGTCGATCCTCGCCGACACCTTCACGCCGAGCAGGCGCGGGATGGCGTTCGCGATCTACGGGATGGCGGTCGTCATGGCGCCGGCGATCGGACCCACGCTCGGCGGCTACATCGTGGACCACGTCGGCTGGCGATGGATCTTCTTCCTGAACGTCCCGGTCGGCATCCTCTCGCTGTCGCTCACGCGTCGCATCGTCCGCGATCCGCCGTGGCTCGAAGCGGCGCGCGGGCGCCGAACGCCGATCGACTTCGTCGGGCTCGCGCTCGTCGCGACCGGGCTCTCCGCGCTCCAGGTCGTGCTCGACAAGGGACAGGAGGACGACTGGTTCGCTTCCAGCTTCATCACATGGTTCAGCGTCGTCGCCGGCGTGGCGCTGGTCTCCTTCGTCATCTGGGAGATCCGGCAGGCGCACCCGATCGTCGACCTCCGGCTGTTCCGCAGCCGGAGCTTCGCCGTCGCGAACGGGCTCATGTTCATGCTGGGCGCCGTGCTGTACAGCACGACCGTCCTCCTGCCGCAGTACGTGCAGCTCTTCCTCGGGTACACGGCGGAGAAGGCCGGCCTCGTCCTCTCTCCCGGCGCCGTCGTGATCATCGGCTGCATGCCGCTCGTCGGCGTGCTCGTCGCGCGCGTGCAGGCGCGCTGGCTCGTGGCCGCCGGCTTCGTCATGATGGGGCTCGCGCTCTTCCGCATGAGCGAGCTGAACCTCGGCATCGACTACCGCACCGCGATGCTCTGGCGCATCTACCAGGCCGCCGGCCTCGCCTTCCTGTTCATCCCGATCAACACCGTTTCGTACGTCGGCGTCCCGCGGGAGAAGAACAACGAGGTGAGCGCGCTGATGAACCTGGCGCGCAACATGGGCGGCAGCATCGGCATCTCGTTCATGACGACGTACGTGGCTCGGCAGACGCAGCGCCACCAGGCGTTCCTCGTCGCGCACGCCACGCCGCTCGCTCACGGCTACTCGAATGCGACGAAGTCGCTCTCGGCGCACCTCGCCGAGACGCACGTCGCGCCGCCCGATGCTCCGCACGCGGCGGCGGCGCGCGTCTACGCCGAGCTCGGACGTCAGGCGGCGACGCTCGCGTACGTCGACTTCATCGCCCTCATGGCAGGCGCCGTGGTCCTCGTGGTCCCGCTGGTCTTCCTGCTCCGGCCGAACGTGCCGGGCAGAGGCCCCGCCGGCGCGCACTGAGATTGCCTTGGGACGTATCGATGGTGCGCGAAGACCAACCCGTGCTGCAGGTCGCAGACCTGAAGGTGATGCTCGAGGGCCAGGTGATCCTCGCGGACCTGTCGTTCGTCGTGCATCCGGGGGAGATCCTGACCATCCTGGGCCCGAACGGTGCGGGCAAGACCGTGCTCCTCCGCGCGCTCCTCGGGACCGTGCCGCACGAGGGATCGATCACCTGGAGGGAGGGCACGCGCATCGGATACGTCCCTCAACGGCTCCCCTACATCCGGAACATTCCGCTGACCGTCGCGGACTTCTTCGCGCTGAAGAGGGGCGCCGGACCCGATGTCGAAGGGATGCTCCGCACCGTGGGGCTCGCCGGGGAGCTCGGCAAGAAGCGGATCGGTGACCTCTCCTCCGGCCAGTTCCAGCGAGTCCTCATCGCGTGGGCCCTCGCCGGAGAGCCTCACGTCCTCTTGTTCGACGAGCCCACGACAGGGGTCGACATCGCCGGCGAGGAGACCGTCTACGCGCTGCTCGCGAGGCTCCAGCGCGAGCGGAATCTCTCGATGCTGATCGTCACGCACGATCTGGCCGTGGTGCACAGGCTCTCGTCGATGGTGCTCTGCCTGAACAAACAGCCCATTTGCCAGGGCCCGCCCATCTCGACGCTCACGCCCGAAAACCTCGAGCGGCTGTATGGGCCCGAGGTGAAGTTCTACGAGCACAAGCGCGAGTAGGTCCCATGAGCTCCTTCCTCCTCGGCTTGGCCTCGGGAACGTTCATCGGCGGCGCCGCCGCGTACCTCGGCTCGTTGATGCTGAGCCGCAGGATGGCGCTCGTCGCCGGTCCGCTCGGCCACCTGACCCTGCCGGGGGTCGCGCTCGCGCTCCTTTGGGGCTTCGACGTCTCGCTCGGCGCCTTCCCCTTCGTCATCCTCGGCGTCGGGCTGATCTGGCTGCTCGAGAAGAAGACGAAGCTGCCTACGGAGGCGTTGACCGCGCTCGTCTTCGCATCCGGGGTGGCGATCGCCTTCTTGTTCCTGCCCATCGAGCAGGCGGAGACCGCGCTGGTCGGAGACATCTCGAAGGCGGGGCCTCGCGACACGGCCCTCACCGTCGCCGCGTCCGTCGCCATCGTGCTCGCGGTGAGGCGCGCCTACCCGAAGCTGGTCCTCGGCAACATCTCCGAGGAGCTCGCCGCCGCCGAGGGGATCGACGTCGAGCGCTACGACTTGCTCTACCTGTTCCTGATCGCGGTCATCGTCGCGCTCGGGGTCAAGATGGTGGGTGGATTGTTGACCGCGGCGCTCGTGGCGATCCCTCCATCCGCGGCGCGAAACATCGGCAAGAACCTCCGGCAGTACACCCTGGGCGCGACCGCGATCGGCATCGCGTCGGCGGTCCTCGGGATCGTCCTGTCCCGGATCACCGGATTGTCGGCGGGTCCTCTCGTGGTCCTCGTGAGCGCAGGGATCTTCCTCTTCACTCTGCCTTTCACGAGACAGGGGAAGTAGACCGATGGTTCACATTGGTCAGCCCTTCCGAGAGCTCGCGGGTCCCGAGCTCGGCGCGGTTGCGGTGTCGCACCATCCGGACCGCGAGGTAGACGAGCGGCAGGATGCCGGCGCCGATGAACACGGCGTCACCGACGATGCGCGCCCACTCGAGCGTCTGCACGATCGGTCGTGCGAAGAACGCGGCGCTCCTCGCGTGCCAGTAGCCGTTCTGGAGCGCGTCCTGGAGCTGCAGCGCGCCGATCGGGAAGAGGTTCACGAGCACCATCCACGCGAGACCGCCGTTGAGCCCCCAGAAGGACGTCTTCATCGCGAGCTCGGCGCCGCGATCGGCGGGGACGAAGTAGCGGGAGACGAACACGAAGAAGCCCACGGCGAGCATGCCGTAGACGCCCATCATCGCGGCGTGCCCGTGGTTCGCCGTGAGCTGCGTGCCGATCTCCCAGTAGCTCACGATCGGAAGGTTGATGAGAAACCCGAAGATGCCCGCGCCGACGAAGTTCCAGAACCCGACGGCGACGAGGAACATGACCGCCCACCGGTGGGGGAAGCGCTCGTCCGACGTGTCGATCACGCTCTCCCCGGGCTGCGCGCCGCCGAGGCGCAAGAATCGCCACGCCTCGTAGGTCAGGAGCACGAGGGGAATCACCTCCATGGCCGAGAAGAACGCGCCGAACGCCATGTGGATCGACGGCGCGCCGGAGAAGTAGAGGTGGTGCATCGTCCCGATGACGCCCCCGACCGAATAGAGGATGACGTCGAGGTAGACGAGGCGTGTCGCGGTCCTCGGGTGGACGACGCCGAGGAGCACGAACACGTAGGCGACGGCGATCGTCGTGAAGAGCTCGAGGAAGTCTTCGACCCACAGGTGAACGACCCAGAAGCGCCAGAAGTCCGTCACCGCGAAGCTCGTGCGGGGTCCGAACACCATCCCGACGCCGTAGAAGAGCGGGATCGAGAGCGTCGAGTACAAGAAGAGCCAGGGCATGTTGCCGGGGTGCTCGTGCGCGAGCCGCCCACGGAGACCGCGATAGACGACGATCACCCAGAACACGAGGCCGGCGGTGAGGGCGATCTGGAACGCGCGCCCGAGATCGAGGTACTCCCAGCCCTGAGCCCCGAACCACCACGCCGCATCGCCGCGCACGTGCCCGCGGTAGCTCAGATACTCGCCGAGGAGCGACCCGACGACCACGACGACGAGCGCGACGAAGAGCGCGATCGCGAGCTTGTCCTGATGCCTGGGCTCGTCGCCCGCGATCATCGGCGCGAGGAAGATCCCCATCGCGAGGTACGACGACGCGACGAAGAAGATCGCGAGCTGGAGGTGCCAGGTGCGCGTCAGGTTGTAAGGCAGCCAGAGACCGAGATCGATGCCGAAGAAGCTCGATGGCTCGGCGTGATAGTGCGCGTTCACGCCGCCGCAGAGGCCCTGTGCGAGGAACAGGCCGGCGACGACGAGGAAGTACCAGACCATCGTGCGCTGCCCCGGGGTCAGACGGACGTCGCCGGGCGCTCGGAACGTGATCTCGCGCTGGGCGGGCTCGTCCTTGTGCCAGCCGAGCTTCTGCCAGCGGCCGAAGGCGAACATGGTCGCCCCGATCCCGGCGAGCAGCGCGATGAGCGACAGCGCCGACCAGACCACGGTGGCGGCAGTCGGCGTGTTGCCGACCACGGCATCGGGCGGCCAGTTGTTCGTGTACGAGTAGTCCGTTCCAGGCCGCGGCGCCGTCGCGACCCAGGCGGACCACGCGATGAAGCTCGTGACGGCGCGCACCTCGGCGGCGTCCTCGATGCGCGGCCCGCGGAGCCCCTCGGGGGAGACGCCGCTGCCGAGCCACGCGCGATGGTGATCGAGCAGCTCGCCGTATGCAGCGGCCTGGGCGGCGCTCCAGCGGACGCGTTGCCCATCGAAGCGGTTCGTCTTGAAGTCGGCACGGATGAGCGACTCCGCATCCGGGCGGTCGCCGTGATGGCGACGCATCGAGAGCTCCATCCGGTGCAGCGCATCGGCGGTGAAGTCGGGACCGAGGTACGCGCCGTGGCCGAAGATGGTCCCGTGCTCCATCAGGCCCCGCGTGGCGAAGAGCTCCTGACCTCGCAGGATCTCCTCGCGCGCGATCAACGTCGTACCGTCCGGCCCTTCGAAGCGCTCGGGGATCGGCGGGCAGTCCGTGTCGATGCGATAGGCGAGGTAGCCGAGCACGCCGAAGCCGAGCGCGAACGTCAGGATGGCCACCTGGAGCCACGCCGGCGCGACGATCATCTGCCGGCGGCTCATGACACGGCTCTACCATCCTCGTGCGCGCCGAACAGTCGGCCGTTCGCCGCAGCGCGCGCGCACCGCGGGAGCGGCGTGGCCCGATCGACGTAGGGGGCACGGCGCTGTATCCTGGAGATCGCATGCGGCGCTGGCTCGCCCTCTTCCTCGTGCTCCCCGCGTGCAACTCGGTCCTCGGGATCACGGACGTCACCGTCGCCGACGATGCGCCCCCGAACCGAGCGCGCACGGATGCGGGCGACGCCCCCAGCGATCCAGGCTCGTCCTCGAGCGGCGATCCCGGCCCGGGGCCGGATGCGACGACCGATGGGGGCGCGGACGCCGGCGTGGCGGACGCCGGCCCGCTGCCCCCCGATCCGGCGTGCGTGAAGGCGCCGGTCTCGCTCAACGCCGTCCTGCGCGTCGAGCTCGACCCGAACCCGGCGCCCGTCAAGAACGGGACGACGATCACGGGGCGCTACAGCGTGTACGGCAACAACGCGATGTCGAACGTCCGGATCGACTTCTGCACGTCGGAGGGGCTGAAGGCGGACCCCGGAGGCGGCACCACCTTCCTGGGCGGCGGCGGCGCCGAGACGCGCCGCTGGCAGACGAACAACGACGTCACGCTTCCGCTCGGCATCGTGCAGGCGCAGGTCTACGCGGACGGCAGTCCGTCCCTCAAGCGCACCTACGACATCACGCTCCAGTAGACGCCGCCCACGGCAGCGTCTCGTGAAGCGCGACCGCGCCGACTACGGGTGTCGTGGCCCGGCGCTTGCTGCGCGTTCGGCGTCCGCGATGGAAACGCCCGAGCAAGCTGCCGTGGAAGCGAAGGCCCTCACGCGGCGCTTCGGCGACCTGGTCGCGGTCGATCGGATCGACCTGCGCATCGAGGCAGGCACCGTGTTCGGCCTGCTCGGCTCGAACGGTGCCGGCAAGAGCACGACCATCAAGATGCTCACGACGCTGCTCCCGCCGACCTCGGGCTCGGCGCGCGTCGTCGGCTTCGACATCGTGCGCGATGCTCGGGCCGTCCGCCGTCAGATCGGCTACGTGCCCCAGCTCCTGTCGGCGGATGCGGCGCTCACCGGGCGCGAGAACCTGCGGCTCTCGGCGGACCTGCACGCGATCCCGCGCGCCGAGCGAGACCGTCGTGTCGAGGACGCCCTCTCGTTCATGGATCTCGAACGGGTCGGCGACGCGCTCGTGAAGACGTACTCGGGCGGCATGATCCGACGTCTCGAGATCGCCCAGTCGATGCTCCATCGGCCCCGCGTGCTGTTCCTCGACGAGCCGACCGTCGGCCTCGACCCGGTCGCTCGGAGAGCGGTCTGGGATCGGCTCCGCGAGCTCCGCGATCGGCTGCGCACGTGCGTCCTCTTGACGACGCACGACATGGACGAGGCCGACATGCTCTGCGAGCGCGTGGCGATCATGCACGCCGGAGCCATCGTCGCCGTTGGCCGTCCGGCGGCGCTGAAGGCGGAGATCGGCCCGGCCGCTTCGCTCGAGGACGTGTTCGTGACGCACACGGGCGGCTTCGTCGAAGAAGGAGGTGGATATCGTGACGTCGCACGGGCGCGCCGCGTCATCGAGCGTCTCGGCTGAGCGCGCCGCGTCGCCGCCGCTCCACGTCCTTCTGGCATTCGCGCGCCAGACGCGTGCCGTGGCGAGCGCGGAGATCCGCAAGCTCGTTCGCGACCCCACGGAGGTCTTCTCGCGCTCGGTGCAGCCGATCCTGTGGCTCGTCGTGTTCGGGAACGTGTTCGGTCGGCTCCATGCGATCCCGACCGGATCGATCAGCTACGCGGCGTTCCTCGCGCCCGGGATCCTCGCGCAGAGCGTCCTGTTCACGGCGATCTTCTACGGGATCGCGATCATCTGGGAGCGCGACCTCGGCATCCTCCACACGCTGCTCGTCAGCCCCGCGTACCGGAGCGCCCTCGTCCTCGGCAAGGCGCTCTCCGCCGGCGCCCGCGCGCTTGCGCAGGCCGTGATCGTCGCGGTCGTCGCCTCGGCCATGGGCGTGCGTCTGCGGCTCGAGCCGCAGGCGATCGCGGTGGTGCTCGCCGCCATCGTGCTCGGGGCTGCGCTGTTCGCGACGTTCTCGCTCGTCGTCGCGTGCCTCGTGAAGACGCGCGAGCGCTTCATGGGGATCGGACAGGTGCTGACGATGCCGCTCTTCTTCGCTAGCAACGCCATCTATCCGGTCGACATCATGCCCGGCTGGCTCCGCGTGATCTCGCGGGTGAACCCGCTCTCCTATCTCGTCGACGCGCTGCGGGCCGCCATGATCCCGGGGGCGAGCGCGGCGGAGCTCCCGCTCGACTTCGCCGTGCTCGCGATCGTGCTCGCCGCATTCGTCGCGATCGGTGCCCGGCTCTACCCGACCATCGCCCGCTGACCGCCGCGCCGCCCGGTGAGGGCTCCCCCCACGCCCGCATGAGCTGGCACCGGTCCCCCGAAACACGATAGAAGAAGCGGGTGCGCTCCACATCTGCCGCGCTGACGTGCGCGCTCGGGCTCTTCGCGTTCGGATGCTCTTCTTCTCCCGCGAAGGAGTCGAAGTACCCGCCGCAGAAGGAGGGATGCGACGTGCAGGTCTTCGACGACACGCCGACGATGGCGACCGAGAACATCGGCACGGTGAGCGCGTCCTGCGACGAGAGCGTGTCCGATGCGGACTGCCTGCGCACGCTGAAGGACGAGGCGTGCAAGCTCGGCGCGAACGTGGTGTGGGGCGTCGACCCGAAGCCGCGCATGGAGCTCGGCAAGAAGAAGCTCTCGGGGCGCGCCGCGCACACCAAGTGACGCGGACGCGTCACCCCGGCGGGCGCGCCGCCGCGAAGAGAATGAGCTCGCACGTCTCGACGCCGAGCACGTAGGCGTCGTGGCCCGGCGGGATGACGAAGAAGTCGCCGCGACGGATGCGATGCTCTTGCTTCGTGGCGATCATCCGCACCGCGAGCTCGCCCGCGATGCAGTAACCCGTGTGCGGATTCGGGCACGACTCCGGATTGCCGAGGAGCGGCTTCTCGTGGAGTGACCACTTCCATCCCGGTTCGAGGACCGCGTGCATCCCCTGCTCGCCGTCGTGCATCGTGATGATGTCGATCTTGCCGTGCTCGCCGAAGTCGAGCTTGTCGTCGGGATTGCGGAACGTGCGGCACTCGAGGCGCGAAGGTGCAGAGTGCGAAGCATGCGAGGCAGACTGCGAGGCAGCCGGTGAAGTGATCGTCATTTTTCCCCCTGTTTGGAAACGACTGCGCGCGCGAGGCAATCGGCGTACCGCATCGCGTCACGGCAGGATGGGGGTGCGGCGTTCGCGTGCTGCCGCCGCTCACGCCTCGATCACTCGAGGCACTTGATGAGCGCCTCGCTCGTCTGCGCCTTCATCGCGCAAGCGTGCTCGTCGGCCTGCACCTCCGTGGCGCAGTTCTTCAGCTCGTCGGCGGCCTTCGCCTCCTGACGCTCGCGCGCGCGCTCCGCCGCGATCTGCTCGGGGCCTGCGTCGGGGAAGCGCTCCTTCACCACGAGCTCGGCGAAGCGATCGAGCAGCTCGTCGCACTGCTTCGCCGTCGCCTTCTTGCGACACGCCGCCGAGGCGAGCGACGCGATCACGAGCACGCATGCCGCCAGCGCGAACGCGCGCCGCGATGCCCCCCCTCGCTGAACCGAGGGCTCTGTCATCGAAGGCACTTGTCGATCTGCTCCGCCGTCTCCGCCGTCCGCACGCACGCCATCATCGAGTCGGTGACGCGCTTGCCGATGCACTTGTCGATGTCGTCCTTGAGCGACGCACGCAGCTCGTCCTTCCGCTTCTGGATGACCTCGGGATCGGTCACGCCGTCCGCCCGGAGCTTCACCTCGATGTTGCGGTCGACGACGAGCTCGCAGTCCGCACGCGTCGCCTTGCGGCCGCAACCGGTCGCGACGAGGACGAGGACGACGAGGACGATGCCCTGACGCATCTTGCCGGAGACGCGTAGCACGGCGCGGCGTCCGCTGCCCAGCACGACGCGTGGCGTCGGGAGCGGACGGCCACTTTTGGCCGAGAAAAAGCGTGCGTGCTACAATTTTTACCCGTGGCAGCACCACGCCCCGAAGGGGCCAGTCCCGAGGACTGCTTGCGCAAGGCGATGGCCGCGCGCACCCCTCGCTCCCGCGCGATGTACGCGAAGCGCGGCCTTGCCACCGCCGAGCGCATCGATCGGACGACGCACGCGATGCTGCTCCGACAGCTCTATCTCTCGCTCTACGAGGGGCGCCGCTTCCGGCAGGCGCACACCATCGCGCTGCAGGCCCTCGAGCTCGACGTCCTGCCCGACGTGCTGAACCAGGACGCCGCGCGCGCCGCGCTCGCCAGCGGCGATCTCGAGGCCGCGCTCGCCCACCTGCGGGCCGCTGCCCGCCGCGGGCCCGCGTCGCGACGCCCGTTCCACCTCTGGACGCTCGGCAGCACGCTGTTTCTCGCACAGCGCTACGCAGAGGCGATCGCCGCGCTCCGCCGAGCGGCCCGGTGGGGGACGAAGGACAAGCCGCTCTACCGCGCCCACCTCGCGCTCTCGCGCATCGCCGCGGGCGAGAAGGTCGAGGACCTCCAGGAGGTGATCAACGCGCTCGCGGAGGCGCCGTGCGGTCAGGGCTACGGGCGGTTCGTGCTCGGGCATCTGGCCTACGCGGCCGGTGAGTGGACCGCGGCCCGTCGCTACCTCGATGCTTTCCTCAAGCGCACGAGCGCTTCTCGTCCGGCCCTCGGGATCGCGCTCGAGGCCGAGGTCCGGATGGCGCGGGCGACCCTCTCCAAGATGACGGCCAACTGACGTCGTCCGCCTTGCCGCCTGGGCAGTCGGCGATCCATCGGAGAAAATGTGGGACGATCGCAAGGGCGATCGAGCTCGGCCGTGGAAGCGTCGAGAATCCCGGTGCGAACAGGTGGGACCTTGATCGGCCGCTCCGCGCGCGACCCCTCGCGGTCGCGGTCCCGGCCTTGCTAAGCTTCCGGGCGAGCTGTGAGACGTTCTGCAAAGGCAGGAGGACCCGTGAATCGTCGCCTCTGGCAACTCTTCGTGCTGAGCGCCCTCGTCCTCGTCCCCGCGCTCGCGTGGGCGGGCGAAGGCTCCGAGACCAGCAAGTTCCAGGAGATCCTCGACAAGTACGGCATGTTCGTCGCGGTCCTCGCGTCGTTCGGCTTCGGCTTCGTCGCCAGCCTCACGCCGTGCGTGTACCCGATGGTCCCGATCACGGTGTCGATCTTCGGCGCCACCGAGGCGAAGTCCCGCCTCCGCGGCGCGGCCCTCTCGGCGACGTTCGTGCTCGGCATCGCCGCGCTCTTCGCGCCGATGGGCCTCATCGCCGTCGCGACCGGCACGATGATGGGCGCCGCGCTCTCGAACATGTGGGTCGTGATCGCGATCGCGCTCCTGTTCACCGCGCTCTCGGCGTCGATGTTCGGCGCGTTCGAGCTCGCGCTGCCCTCGGGCCTCACGAACCGCCTCTCGACGGTCGGCGGCGTCGGCTTCAAGGGCGCGTTCGTGATGGGCCTCGTGATGGGCCTCATCGCGGCGCCGTGCACCGGCCCGTTCCTCACGGGCATGCTCATCGTCATCCAGCAGACGCACAGCTACCTGCTCGGCTTCTCGGCGCTGTTCTCGTTCGCGCTCGGCCTCGGCGTCCTCTTCTTCGTCGCGGGCACGTTCGCGGTGAACCTGCCGAAGGGCGGCGCGTGGATGATGGGCATCAAGTGGGGCTCGGGCGTCCTCCTAGCGTACATGGCGTTCTCGTACCTGCGCGATCGCTTCGAGCCGGTGCGCAAGCTCGTGCAGCACCCGTCGACGGCGTTCGGCGTCGTCGCGTTCGTGCTCCTCCTGATCGGCATCGTGCTCGGCATGGTCCACGTCGTCGCCGAGCGCCGGAAGTCGCCCATCGCGCACCTCTCGAAGCCGATGAAGCTCGCGTCGATCCTGCCGGCGGTCCTGGGCGCGGCGCTCTTCGTCTCGTGGATCAACACCCCGGCGGGCGGCGAGATCGAGTGGCTGGCGAGCGAAGAGGCCGGGCGCGCGAAGGCGCTCGCCGACGGCAAGCCGGTCCTCATCGACTTCGGCGCCTCGTGGTGCACGGCCTGCAAGGAGCTCGAGCACAAGACGTTCCCCGATCCGGCCGTCCGGGCCGAGGCCGCTCGCTTCATCGCCATCCGTGTCGACGCGTCGGACGACGAGAACCCGGAGACCAAGCGCCTCTCGGAGAAGTACAAGATCGTCGGCCTGCCGACCGTCATCATGCTCGACAAGAGCGGCAAGGAGGTCACGCGCTTCAACGAGTTCGTGCCCCCCGAGAAGTTCGCCGCCGCCCTCAAGAAGGTCCCCGCCGACGGCACCGACGCGGTCGGCATGAAGTAGCTGGCACAGAGCGGCGCGACAGCGCTGTCAGGCCGGGCGGCCCCGTCGCTTCCTAAAGCGACGCGCCGCCCGCGGCCTTTTGTGGGCATTCCCGGGTGTTCGCGCCCGTTGCACGGGGCTTGCTATCGTGGTCCTCGTGCGTCGCCTGCTCGCCTCGCTGATCGCCGTGCCGGCCCTCCTCACGGCGTGCCCGGGTCCGTCGGACGATGCGGGCGAAGGCCAGCTCGTCGTCGGCGTTCAGACCGCGCAGGACGTCGGCACGCTGGTCGGCGCGGTGCACGTCGTCACGAAGATCGACGGCACGGTGACCCGGGACGAGACGATCCCGTCCGGAGCGCTGCCGAAGGAGCTCGACCTGCGAGGCGGCCCGGGGGCACGCGCGGAGATCACCGCCGAGGCGCAGGCGGTCGGCGCGCCCGCGGGCACGCCGCCGATCATCGCGCGGCGCGCGACCGCGTCGCTCGTCCCGGGCGCGAAGAAGCTGCTCCGGATCAACCTCGACTCGCGCTGCCTCACGCTCTTCGGCGGCGGCCCGCAGGCGCCGGTGTGCAACGCGCCGGAGACGTGCCTGTCCGGCCGGTGCACGTCGAGCGAGGTCCCGTACGATCTGCTCGAGGACTACGAGCCCACGTGGGCGAGCGCGCCGCCCGACATGTGCCGGCCGGCGAACCACGGTCCACCGGAGGTGATCATCGGGACCGGGCAGACCGACTACGCCTCGCTCGCCGAGGGGCAGGTGCTGAAGCTCGAGAAGGGGCCGCAGGGCGGCCACCACATCTGGATCGCGGTGCGGATGAAGAACCTCCGCCAGTCGGGCTCGACGACGACGATCACGTCCGTCCTCGAGGGCGATCCCACGCCCGTGCCGCCGATGGCGTACGTCTTCACGTTCGACCGCGACGAGGGCGCGTACTGCAAGCTCTACGGCCTCCGCTACCAGGTGGACAGCGGCGCGGTCGACCTCGGCACGACGTACAAGCGCTTCCTCGGCAAGAGGCTCGCGGTCACCGTCGAGGTCGCCGACTCGACCGGCGCGAAGGCCTCGTCGACGCGTACGGTCCAGATCGCGGACAAGCTGCTCTGCCCCGACGGGACCGACAGCTGCAACACGCCGCCGTAGCAGAGCGCGGGCGAGGGCCTTGCACCGCCCTCGCCTCGCCGTGCGCTACCTCGTCACCATCGTCGCGCTGCTCCTCGTCGTCGGAGGCCTCGCTGCGATCAAGGGCTCGCAGATCGCGCTGCTCGTCGCCAGCGGGAAGGCGGCGGAGCGGGCGGGGCCTCCGCCGGAGGCCGTCGGCACCGCGGTGGCCACCGAACAGGAATGGGAGACGACGCTCGAGGCGGTCGGCACGGTCACATCGGCGAAAGCTGTCTCGATCGGCAACGACGCCCCGGGGGTGGTCACGAAGATCGCTTTCGACTCGGGCGCGCGCGTGAAAAAGGGCGATCTGCTCGTCGAGCTCGATGCGAGCGTCGAGCGGGCTCAGCTCGCGGCGGCGATCGCGCGGAGGAACCTCGCGGCGACGAACGAAGGCCGCACGCGCGCGCTCGTCGAGAGCGGCTCGATCGCTCCCGTCGAGCTCGACACGGACCTGGCGCAGCTCAAGGCGGCGAACGACGACGTGGAGGCGCTCCGCGCGCAGATCGCGCGCAAGATCGTGCGCGCGCCGTTCTCCGGCAAGCTCGGCATCCGTGCGGTGAACCTCGGCCAGTACCTCGCGTCTGGGACGATGATCACCATCCTCGAGACCACCGAGACGCTCTTCGTCGACTTCACGTTGCCCCAGCAGCGCCTCGGCGAGCTCGCGTTGCGGATGCCGGTCCGCATCACCCTCCAGGTGGACGCGGGCGCGACGCTCACGGGGGAGATCGACGCGATCGATCCGGCGGTCGATCCGGTGAGCCGCGCGGTGAAGGTCCGCGCGAGCGTCGCCGATCCCGAGGGCCGGCTCCGCTCCGGCATGTTCGTCACCGCGGACGTCGTGCTGCCGAAGCGCGAGGCGTACGTGATCGTGCCCGCGACCGCGATCGTCCACGCGCCGTACGGCGACTCGGTCTTCGTCGTCGAGGAGCAGCCGAAGGGACCGATCGCCCGGCAGCAGTTCGTCCGCACCGCCGATACGCGCGGAGACTTCGTCGCCATCCGCGAGGGCGTGAGGCCGGGGCAGTCGGTGGTGACGGCCGGCGCGTTCAAGCTGCGCAACGGCGCGCCGATCCACGTCGACAACAGCGTCCAGCCGACGCCCGAGCTGCATCCTCGGCCCGCCAACCGCTGACCACCGATGAAGCTGACCGATCTCTTCATCCGGCGCCCGGTCCTCGCGATCGTCCTGAACCTCCTCATCATCGTCGCGGGCTTGCAGGCGGTGCGGTCGATCAGCGTGCGCCAGTACCCGAAGCTCGAGAGCGCGACGGTGGTGATCACGACGCCGTACGTCGGGGCGAGCAGCGAGCTCGTACGCGGCTTCATCACCACGCCGCTCGAGCGCTCGATCGCCGCGGCCGACGGCATCGACTACATGGAGTCGGAGAGCGTCCAGGGCCTCTCCACGATCAACGTCCGACTGAAGCTGAACTTCGACGCGGCGAAGGCCCTCGCCGACATCAGCACGCGCGTGAACCAGGTGCGCGCGGATCTCCCGCCCGAGGCGGAGATCCCGAGCATCGACATCCAGCCGTCCGACGCGCGCTTCGCCGCGATGTACCTGAGCTTCGGTTCGCCGATCCTCGAGGACAACCAGGTCACCGACTACCTGATCCGCGTGGTGCAGCCCCGCCTCTCGGCGATCGATGGCGTACAGCGCGCCGACATCCTCGGCGGACGCGCGTTCGCGCTGCGGGCCTGGCTCGATCCGTCACGCATGGCCGCGCTCGGCGTCTCGCCCGCGCACGTGCGGCAGGCGCTCGGCGCGAACAACTACCTCGCGGCGATCGGTCAGACGAAGGGCGCGCTGGTCCAGATGAACCTGGGCACGACGACGGACCTCCGCACGGTGGAGGACTTCAAGAAGCTCGTCGTGCGCCGCGACGGACCGACGCTCGTGCGCCTCGAGGACATCGCGGACGTGGTGCTCGGCGCCGAGGACTACGATCAGGAGGTTCGCTTCAGCGGAAAGAGCGCGGTGTTCATGGGCGTGTGGGTGCGGCCGAACGCGAACGCGCTCGACGTCATCGGGCGCGTCCGTCACGAGATGGACCTCATCCAGCACGAGCTCCCCAGCGGAATGACCGCGGACATTGCCTTCGACTCGACGAAGTACATCCAGAGCGCGGTCCGCGACGTCACCGAGACGCTGGTCGAGACGGTCGTCATCGTCATGGTGGTGATCTTCCTCTTCCTGGGATCGCTCCGGACCGTCGTCGTCCCCGTCGTGGCCATCCCCCTCTCGCTCGTCGGCGCCGTGTTCCTCATGGAGGTGATGGGCTTCACGCTCAACCTGCTCACGCTGCTCGCCGTCGTGCTCTCCGTCGGCCTCGTCGTCGACGACGCCATCGTCGTGGTCGAGAACGTGGAGCGCCACGTCCGCGAGGGGATGAAGCCGAGAGACGCGGCGATCGCGGGCGCGCGCGAGCTCACCGGCCCGATCTTGGCGATGACCGTCACGCTCGCCGCGGTCTACATCCCCGTCGGCTTCCAGGGCGGACTGACCGGGGCGCTGTTCCGCGAGTTCGCGTTCACCCTCGCGGGCGCGGTCGCCATCTCGGGCGTGGTCGCGCTCACCCTTTCACCGGTCATGTCGTCGCGCCTCGTGCGGCCCGCGCATCGCGGCTGGTTCGGCCGCAAGGTCGATCGTGCGTTCGAGGCCGGACGCAACGCGTACGAGCGCGCGCTCGACCGCACGCTGCATGCGCGTCCGCTCGTGTACCTCGTGTGGATCGTGCTCTCGCTGAGCGTCGTCCCGATGTACCTCTTC
>WBZO01003231.1_pt1 | contig 19460 bp, 16 predicted proteins | sample 5204261 | NCBI WGS metagenome assembly WBZO01 (sample SAMN12412400, study PRJNA552823) | activated sludge metagenome | isolation source: activated sludge from anammox sidestream of wastewater treatment plant... | place: USA: North Carolina | collected 2017-09
CGCCCAGTTTCCTGTCCCCTGTTCTACATCCTTGGTTCGCAAACCGGCCGAGAGCGGGCGCTCTGCCGCTCTCGCCCAGTTTCCTGTCCCCTGTTCTACATCTTTGGTTCGTTCACCCGCCCTCGGCAGAGGGCGGGGGGACGGACTTGCCGTTGCCGCCGTTCGCCTTCGCGTCCTGCTTGTCGCGTGTCGGCGTCTCGCCGACCTCGAGCTGGCACTCGCCGAAGACGACCTGCATCTTGCCGGGCACGTTCAGCTTCACCTCGAAGGTCTGCGCCTTGATCACGGTGTTGTCCTTCACCGTGCCGGAGAGCTGGACCTTGTCGACGTCGAACTCGCCCGAGATCTCGCCGTCGCTCTTGAGCTCGTCGGCCTTCACCTTGCCCGAGACGCTGCCGGTCGAAGCGACGGTGAGCGACGGGGTCGTGAGATCGCCCTCGATGGCGCCCTTCACGAGGACGGGGCAGCTCGAGGTGAGCGAGCCCTTGAACGTGGTGCCTTCCTCGACGAGGGTGCGCTTGCCAGTGTCGCTCATGACGAAATCTCCTTCGTGATCTTCATGCGCAGCTTGCAGCCCGGCTCGAACGCGAAGCGTGTGAGGTCCGGATGCTGCTGGACGGCTCCGACGAGCGCGCCGGTGGACGAGACGACGAGCTGATTGGCGCCGACGATGGCGGGCTTCTTCCCTCCCTCGCGCTCGAAGAACTTCCCGTTGATGGTGATGTTGCCGGCGCCGGTGATCTGGCAGCCGTTGAGGACGCCGTCCGTCCCGATGACCAGCTCGGTGCCGCGACCGAGCGTGATCGTGCAGTGCTCGAACAGGCTCTCGATCTCGACGACCGCGCCCTCGTCGAACTGCAGGCTCGCGTTGCGGAGCGTGTCGCCGCGTCCGAAGTAGCGCCGGTTGCCCCGATCGTCGCCCGCGCGGGGCGCGGAGTCGCCGCTCAGCAGCGCGGCGACCTGCGTGGCCGGCACGCGCACCGAGCCGTCGCCGTTCGGGCTGTTGTCGAGCCAATCGGCCTTCACCTGCGCGAGCACCGCGCCCTTCGCCGTCAGCCCGAAGACCTTCGCGCCGGTGAGGTTCGCGCCTTCGAGCTTCGCCCCCTCGAGCGACGCGCTCCGGAGATCGGCGTTCGTGAGGTCCGCGCCGGTGAGGTTGGCCTCGCCGAGATCGGCCTTGGTGAGGACCGCGCCCACGAGCTTCACGCCCGCTCCCTTCACGCCCCTGAGCCGTGCATCGGCGAGGATGGCGCCGGTGAAGTCCGCGTCCTCGAGGTTCGACCCGTCGAGGTTCGCGTTCGTCAGCTCGGACTTCATCATCTTCACGCCGCCGAGGTAGCACTCGCCGAGATCGGCATGCGTGAGCACGGCGCCCGCGACGTCGGCGCCGCCGAGGTTCGCGAGATCGAGCTGCGCGTGCGAGAGCCGCGCGCCCGAGAGGTTCGCCGCCTGGAGGTTCGCGCCCTCGAGGTTGGCGCGCGAGAGGTTCGCGCCGGCGAGCAGCGCCCGCTGCAGGTTGGCGCCCTCGAGATCGCCGTTGTCCAGGTTCGCATCGCGGAGGTCCGCCCCCGAGAGGAAGGCCTCGCAGAGGTTCGCGCTCTTCAGGTTCGCGTTGCGGAGCCGTGCGCCCTCGAGGTTCGCACCGACCATGTCGCAACGTCGGAAGCTCGCCCCTTCGAGCACCGCGTTCGCGAGGTTGATGCCGGAGAGATCGGCACGATCGATCTTCTCCCCTCGTTTGACTTTGCCGACGACGACGTCGGCGGTCAGCTCCGCCATACGGGCGAGGATATCCGTCACGCGTCGGGAGCGGAACGGTATCGATCGGCCGCTTCCTCGAGCCAGCCCTCGAGGAGTGTGATGCGCTGTGCGAAGGGCACCTTCTCGATGCCCTTCAGGGTGTCGACCTCACCGAAACGTGCGAGCAGGAGCGCGATCGCGAGCCAGGTCTCCTCGCGCGCGAGCATACGCGCCCGCTTCTCCGCCTTGTCCTCGGGCGACCAGCCGTCCTTGGCTCTCTCGAACGCTTCGTGGTGGACCTTCAGCGTCGCGGTGAGCGCGGTGAGCTTCTCGCGCTCGGCCGCGCGCGCGTCGCGGGGCGAGGCGTCCTCCAGCTCCCGGCGATAGGCCTTCACCCGATCGACGATCCGCGCCGCCAGCGCCTCGGGGATCCCGGCGACCGCGGCGATCTCCGGTGCGTTCGCGGCGAACAGCACCTCGAGCGTCGTGAGGCCGGCCGCGTGCAGCTTGTCGATCGTCACCTTGCGGACGTCGGGGATCTGCAGGAGCAGCGTCTGCACGATGACCGCCTCGCGCTGCGTGCGATCGCGCTCGAGCGCGAACGCCTGCGGGAGCAGCGCGACGAGCTGCGCGTACGCATCGAGCAGTCGGTCCTTGGCGTCGCCCTCGATCGTCCGGCCGCCGCTGGTCGTCGTCGCCTTCAGCTCGGTCGCGAGGCGATCGAGGCCGAGCGCGAGCTCCCCGAGATCGAGACGCTCGGCCGCGCGCCGGAGCGACGTCACGGCGGGCAGACAGATCTCGATCCAGTCGCGCGTGGTCTCGCCCCACTTCAGATCGATCATGAAGTCGCGGACGTGACGCATGTGACCGGCCGCGAGCTCGGCGAACAGCTCGCGCACGGGAGTGAGATCGGCCTCGTGCGTCCCCGGCTGGCTCGGTCGGTCGTCCTCGGCCATCAGCGCGTCGAACGCGTGCGCGATCGACCCCTCGTCGAAGCCGGGCCCGCTGCTCGGCGGCGGACGCGACGAGCGTCGCGGAGGTGGAGGCGGAGGCGGAGGCGGAGGCTCGGGCGGCGTCGCCCGGCTCGGCAACGGAGGCGGCTTCGCCGGCGCGGCGAACGTCAGCGACGAGAGCTTCTTCAGCGCCGTCTGCGACGGCTTCTCGGCCGGCTTCTCGGCCGGCGTGTTCGGCTTCGGCACCGACACGGCCGGCATTCCGCGTGTCGAGTCGATGCGCACCGCCGCCATCTCGGTCGAGCTCTCGGTCGCGAGCGAGTACCGGCCGGGCGACGGCTTCTTGGTCTTCGACTCGTCGCCGCTCATCCGCTCTTCATCGAGGATACCAGGACGCGCGCCGTTGTCCCGACCTCCCGGAATGCCACACGGTGATAGCCTGGCCTACGTGAGCCCGCGCCGGAGGAGGTTCGCCGTCGCCACGGTCGGCATCGGAGTCGTCTCGGCGCTCTTCGCCGCCGAGGCGTGCCTCGCGCCCACGCAGCTCACGCTCGTCATCGAGACGGACGTGCCCTGCCCCGAGCTGAAGGGCGTGGCCATCACCGTCTCCGATCGCCCGGAGGGCGCGGAGTCGAAGGGCTTCGTCACGGCCGAGACCTCCGACTGTCAGGCCGGCGGCAGGGTCGGCACCCTCGTGCTCACCCCTTCCGATTCCGGGCGCGCCGCCGTCGTCGTCGTCGCCGGTGTCACGCGGCCCGCGCGTGAATGCACGGCGGAGAGCGGCTACGAGGGCTGCATCGTCGCGCGCCGGCTCGTCTCCTTCATCGATCACACCGCGCTCGTCGTCCCCGTCCGCCTCGAGGTCGACTGCCTCGACGTGCCCTGCAACGCGATCTCGACGTGCTCGAAGGGCAAGTGCGTCTCGAGCGAGACCAGCTGCGACGGCACCGACTGCAGCAAGTTCGGCGTCACGTCCGACGGGGGCATCGCCGTGGTCGAGGATGCGCCGACGTCCAACGACGCGACCCTGCCCCCGGACGCCCCGGCCGACGCGCCGGGCTTCGACGCCGGCGCCGACGCCCTCGACGAGGCGGGCCTCTGCGCGCGCGGCCAACCGGTGAAGTGCGGCGCCTCCACCTGCATGCCGGGTCAGGTGTGCTGTGTCGACGAGTCCGACGCCGGCAGCGAGTACTGCACGAGCACGTGCACCGTCACGTCGACGATCCGCCAGCACAAGTGCCGCGGACCCGAGAACTGCCAGGAGGGGCAGATCTGCTGCCGCGCCCCGAGCTTCCCCGGCACATACTGCGTCACGGGCACGACGTGCACGATGGGCGGCGGCGTCGTGTGCAACGACGAGTGCGGCGGCTGCAGCGGCGGTCAGACCTGCACGCAGTCGTTCTGGTACGTGAAGACCTGCCAGTAGGCGGCCGTCATCGCAGCTCGGCGACCTGCTCGCCGAACACCTTCTCGAGCCCCGAGAGGATCTCGTCCGAGATCTCGACGCGGAAGCCCTTGCCCAGCGCGAGGAGCGCCTCGGCGCCGTCCTGCATCGCGATGATGAGGGTGACGGGACAGTCGCCCTTCGCGCGCACGAGCACGTCCTTCATCCGGCGCAGCTGCTCGTCGGTCGTGCGCTCGGCGCGGAGCCGGATGGCCATCTGCTTCGTGTCGCTCTTGATCGAATCGGAGAGACGCACCGCCTCGTTGACGAAGAGCGTCGGCTCGCGAGGCGCATCGACGTCTGGCTCCTCCTCGCCTTCGTCGCGGCGCGGGAAGCTGACCTTCCCGGTGATGAGCACCGGCTCGCCCGCGGTCAGGACCGGCGCATACGCGTCGATCTGGTTGCCGCGCACCTTGCAGGTCACGCGGCCGGTGAGGTCCTCGAGGTCGAAGAACGCGATCTTGCCGCCGCCGTCCTTGAAGATGCGCTCGCGGTATCCCTCGACCATCCCGGCGCACTTCACGACCGCCCAGTCCTTCATGCCCGCGAGGGACGCGACGGGCACCGCCTCGAGCTTCGACAGCGCTCCCCCGCCCTTCAGGTACCGCTCGAGCGGGTGGCCCGAGACGTAGAAGCCGAGCGACTGCTTCTCGCGTACGAGCGCCTCGCGGCTGTCCCAGTGCTCCGCCTTCGCGTAGTCGCCGGCCGTCTGCTTGGTGGCCGCGGGCCCGGCGTCGAACATGCCGAACATGTTGGTCTGCCCGCGCTCGCGATCGCGGCTCGCCGCACGCGATCGCTCGAGCGCCGTCTCGATCGACGCGAACGCCTGCGCGCGCGTGACGCCGCGGGGCGCGAGCGTCGTGTCGAACGCCCCGCACTGCACGAGCGCCTCGAAGACGCCCTTGTTGATGCGCTTCGCATCGACGCGCGAGGCGAAGTCGAACAGGTCCGCGAACGGGCCGCCCGCCTGCCGCGCCTCGAGGAGCGCCTCGAGCGCCGCGCCGCCGAGCCCGCGCACCGCGCCGAGGCCGAAGCGGATCTGCGGGCCGCACGGGTCCTTCGCCACTTGCGTGCGCTCGCCGCGCTTCGGCCTCTTGTCGCCGTTCGGATGCGTGTAGACGACCTTGAAATCGATGTCGCTCTCGTTGACGTCGGGCGGGAGCACCGTCACGCCCATCGCGCGCGCGTCGGCGATGGTGCGCACGACCTTGTCGATGCGCTCCTTGTCGCTCGTCATGATCGCGCAGAGCAGCTCGACCGGATAATGCGCCTTCAGGTAAGCCGTCTGGTACGTGATGAGCGCGTACGCGGCCGAGTGGCTGTTGTGGACGATGAGCCCGTCGGCGACGAAGTTGTGGTCGACGTCGACGGTGAGGTCGTACGTCTCCTCCATCCCGCGCGGCTCGATGGCGACGATGCGATCCCAGAAGACGTCCGAGTCGGCCAGGTTCGAGAGCTCACGCGAATCGAAGAAGGTGCCGAGCTCGCGAACCGTCGAGCGGCGGAATCCCTCCTTCTTCGCCGAGCCCGCACCAATGAGCTCCTTGACGCAGACGCCGGAGCGCTCCTCGACCTGCGTCCAGGTCAGACCGTGCGCCTCTCGTTCGCGGTTCACCCACGTGCGTACGGTCGCCGGGATCGTGTCCTTGCTCGTGCGTCCGCGCGCCGTGCGCGAGAGATGGGCCCGCAAATGCGCAACAGCAGCGTCACGCCCGACGCAGTGCGGGACAACCCTTTCAACGAACGTCTCGACCGATCCTTCGCCGACGAGATGGACCGTGAACCCGGCGCGTTCCCCGCCTCGGTACTTGAAGGTCTTCGAGTGGACGCCGCTCTGGATGCCGAGACGGAGCAGGAGCATCTGCACGTCCCGGGCGAGCCCTTCCGAGGACGTCGCGTAGAACGGCACCGCCTGCGTCGCGTTCGCGACGAAGCCGTCACCAGCCCACAAACGACCGACGAACAGCTCGAGATCGGCATCGGCGAGCTCGAAGACCTCGTCAGGCACCCGCTTCTCGTGCGCCTTCTTCCCGACGATGCCGAGGCGCTCGGCCCAGCGGAACATGCCCGATCGCGGGGCGGGCTGGGGCACGGCGACGAGCGCCGCATTCCCGTTCGTCGCGTTCCAAGGAGTCTGCCCAGGCTTGAAGCGCGCGTCCCGCCCGGTGCTGACACAAACCTCGAGCTTGTGTCCCCTTGCATAGACACGGGCGACGCTCTCCGGGAAGCGCGCCGCTGCCCGAGCGAAGTCATCGACGAGTGCGCGCTCGTTGGCGAAGAAGTACAGGCACGTGGGGTGGCACGTGTTGCCCTCTGACAGGAGGCCGGCGAGCGCGATCGTCTCGTGCTCGGGCCAGTGCTTGCCCCGACGCACGCGCAGGTGTCGCGGCGCCGCGATGCGATCACCGACGCTCAGGTCCTCGAGGTTCGTCCAGCCGTCGAGCGTGCGGAACGGGTGATTCCCCGTCGCGACGATCGTCTTCCCCTGCGCAGTGCGCAGCTCGAACACGCGCTTCCGCCCGTTGCGCATCACCTTCGTGACGCGGCGCTCGCGAAGCTTCCCGTCCTCGCCGAGGGCATGAATGACGAAGGGACGGCGGTTCTCGAAGAGCTCGCCGACCGTCGTGCGCTCGCCCGTGCGCGCGTCGACGATCGTTGTATCATACACGACGCACTTGTTGAAACCGTAGCCCGCGAAGTACTCGAGCAGGCCGAAGATGCGATCGGCGTCCTCTTCCGCGACGCCGATGCTCTTCGCGCCCTCGACGAAGATGCCCTTCTGCTTGGCCATCTCCTCGGGCTTCTTCTTGCCCATCGCGCGCCGGAGCAGGTCCGCGCCGCCGAGCGAGTAGCCGGCGAGGGCCTGCGCGATCTGCATGACCTGCTCCTGGTAGACGATGACGCCGTAGGTCGGCTCGAGCAGGTGGTCGACCTTGTCGTGCATCTTGGCGATGGGCTTCCGACCGTGCTTGCAGTCGACGAAGTCCTTCACCATGCCGGTGCCCAATGGGCCAGGCCGGTACAAGGCCACAGCAGCGACGATGTCCTCGAAGTTCGACGGGACGAGGTCCTTGAAGAGCTGCTGCATGCCGCTCGACTCGAGCTGGAACACGCCCTTCGTCTCGCCCGAGGCCATGAGCTGGTAGCTCGCCTTGTCCGTCAGCGGGATCTTGTCGATGTCGAAGTCCGGCTTGTCGGGACGCGCGCGGATCAGGCGCTGCGCGATGTCGACGACGGTGAGCGTCTTGAGGCCGAGGAAGTCGAACTTGACGAGGCCCGCCTGCTCGACGTCCTCCTTGTAGTACTGGGTGATGTAGCCGTCGGTCTTGCCGTCCTTGAAGACCGGGACGTGGTCCCAGAGCGGCCCCTCGCTGATGACGATGCCGGCGGCGTGCTTGCCCGCGTGGCGCGTCAGGCCTTCGAGCTTGATCGCCTGCGTGAGGAGCTCCTTCACGCGCGGCTCGGTCTCGTACTTCGCCTTGAGCTTCGGCTCGATCTCGAGCGACTCGGTGATGGTGTACGTCTCGGCCGGGGTCTTGTTCGGGATGAGGCTCGCGATCTGCTGCGCCTCGATCGGCGGGAACGAGAGCGCGCGGCCGACGTCCTTGATGACGCTCTTCGCCTTCAGCTCGGCGAAGGTGGCGATCTGACCGACGGAGGTCTCGCCGTACTTCTTCTGCACGTACTGGATGACGCGCTCGCGCCGGTCCATGCAGAAGTCGACGTCGAAGTCGGGCATCGAGACGCGCTCCGGGTTCAGGAAGCGCTCGAAGAGGAGGTTGAACGGGATGGGATCGAGATCGGTGATCCGCATCGAGTACGCGACGAGCGAGCCGGCGCCCGATCCGCGGCCCGGCCCGACGGGGACGCCGTTCTCCTTCCCGTAGTTGATGAAGTCCCAGACGATGAGGAAGTACCCCGGGAACTTCATCTTCGTGATGACGTCGATCTCCCAGGCGAGGCGCTTGCGATACGCGTCCTGATCGACGGTCTTGCCGATCTCCGCGAACTCGCGGAACCGGCGCTCGAGCCCGTCCTCTGCCACCTTCTTGAAGTACGACGGCTCGTCGTAGCCCTCGGGCACCGCGAAGCTCGGGAGCATCGGGTTGCCGAGCTTGAGCTTGAGGGCGCACTTCTCGCTGATCGCGAGCGTGTTCGCGATGGCCTCGGGCAGGTCCTTGAAGGCCGCCGCCATCTCGTCCGGCGTCTTCAGGTACATCTCGCTCGAGCCGTGGTGCCGCTGCTCGGACTCCTGGAACGAGCGGCCGCTCTTGATGCACTGGAGATAGAGGTTCGCCGTCGCGTCGTCCTTGGCCGCGTAGTGGACGTCGTTCGTGGCGACGATCGGCAGGTCGAAGCGCTTCGCGAGATCGACGAGGATGCCCTTCAGGACCGGCTGCTCGGGCAGGCCGTGATCCTGCAGCTCCACGTAGAGCGAGCCCGGCTCGAACATCTCCTTCAGCCGACCGAGCGTCTTCGCGCCCGCCTCGACGCCCTGCTCGAGGACGCTCTGCGCGACGAGCCCGCCCATGCATCCGGTGAGGCCGACGAGGCCCTTCGTCCGACCCTCGAGCGCCGAGAGCGGCACGCACGGGACGCCGGCCGCGCCCGCCGGATCCGGCTCGACGTACCCGCGCGACACGAGCCAGACGAGGTTCTTGTACCCCTCCTCCGTCGCGGCGAGCAGCGGCAGGTGGTGGCCGTGGCCGCCCATCACCACCTCGAGCTCCGAGCCGAGGATCGCCTTCACGCCCGCGTCCTTCGCCGCCTTGTAGAAGGAGATGGCGCCGAACATGTTGCCGTGGTCGGTGAGCGCCACGGCGTTCATCCCGAGCTTGGCGACGTGCTTGACGAGGTTCTTCACCTTCACCGCGCCGTCCAGCATCGAGTACTGGGAGTGCACGTGGAGGTGGACGAACTCGGTCATCGCACCAGGGAACTAGCAGCCTCGACGCGCCGCGAAAAGCGGGCCCGCGCCTTCCGTCTCCATTGAGTCCACACGCGTTCCTATGGGAGCGGCCGAATTTCTGCCATGCTTGTTTGCACGCCGTGCTTGCGCGTCGGAGCCACTCCTTCGTAGCATGCCGCGCTCCGTAACATCCTTGAGGAGGGCATCACCAATGAAGCTTTCAACTGCGCTGTCTCTGTTCGGCCTCGGCCTCGGGGGCGTCATCGCGCTCTCGTCCGCCCAGGGCTGCAGCAGCGACGACACCTCGTCGACCGGCACCGGCGGCGCGACGGGCAAGGTTCCCCCGGCAGCCGAGGGACCTGCGACGACGTCGACCGAGGAGCGCACCTTCGCGCTCAACAACCTGTATCTCGGCGAGGCCGATCGCTCCGGGACCAAGAACAAGGACGCGTGGAAGGACTACGGCTACAACCTCGACGGTCAGATCACCGTCGTGACCGACGCCAAGTCGCCCGACCTCGCGAAGGTCTGCAACCGCGCCGCGGGCGCGCCGGCCAGCGTGGCCAACGACGGCAACCAGGGCATCGACAACGCGTTCGGCAAGGAGATCCTCAAGCTCCTCGATCCGTTTGCCCCGACGCCGTCGAAGTCGATCTCGGACGCGATCGCGAAGGGTGACTTCACCATCCTCCTCAAGATCAAGGGCCTCACCGACGATCCGGCGCAGACGAACACGGGCCTCGGCGGCACGCTGCTCGTCGGCGGCGACTTCGGCGACACCCCGCCGACGTTCACGCAGGCCGACGACTGGCCGTTCCGCAGCGACCCGCAGGTCCCGATCACCGGCGCCTACATCAACAAGGGCGTGTTCGTGAACGGATCGGGCGGCGCGACGGTGAAGCTGTCGCTCTCGATCCAGGGTCAGTCGCTCGACCTCACGATCAACAAGGCGCTCATCACGTTCAAGCACCAGCCGCCGAACGACCTCGTCGACGGCACGATCGCCGGTGTCCTCTCCACCGAGGAGTTCGTGAACGGCATCAGCTCCGTGGCGGGCCGCTTCAGCCCCGAGCTCTGCTCGGGCACGACGGTCGAGGGCATCAAGGACTCGATCCGCCAGGCGAGCGACATGCTCGCGGACGGCTCGCAGCAGGCGGGCGTCGCGTGCACCGGCATCTCGGTCGGCATCGGCTTCACCGCCAAGCGCGTCGGCAACCCGACGAAGACGGCGCCGGAGGGCACCGCCCCGCCGGATCCGTGCAAGACGCCGGCGGACGCGGGCACCGACTCGGGCGGCGGCGACCAGGACGCGGGGTCCGACGCCGGCACCGACGGCGGCAACTGAGCTCCAGAGCCGCGTGACATCGACGAGGGCCGGGCGGAAACGCTCGGCCCTCTGTCTTTGAGAACCAAGAGTGCAGAACAGGGCACCGGGAACCGGGCGAGACCGCACGCACACGCGCACGCTCCCCGCTCATCCGCGCGGATGACCGCCTTCACCCGCGCGGATGACTCACCCGCGCGCCCGCGCGATCGCGTGCGGCGCCAGATGCAGGGCGAACGCGTAGATCGAGATCTGCGGCGGGCCGCCGAGGCTCGTCGGGAAGAGCGAGCCGTCGAGGACGAAGAGGCCCTCGAGGTGATGGTGCTCGCCGGTCGAGCGGACGACCGACGATCGGGGGTCCGTGCCCATGCGCATCGTGCCCATGGGGTGCACCGCCGAGAGGGGCACGCCGTGCGGGCGCACGAACGACGTGTCGAGGCCGTCGAGCTCCTTCACCGAGCGGAGCCGCACGGGAGGGATCGCCGGGATGGTGACCTCGCGCGCCCCCGCGGCGAAGAGCAGCCGCGCGCAGGCGACGAGGCCGCGCGCGAGCCCCGCGCGATCGCGCTCGATCATCGCGTAGCGAATGACCGGATCGCCGTCGGCGTCGACCTCCACGCGGCCTTCCGTCTCGTCGTGGAGCATCGCCGTGAGCACCGCGAGGTGCCGGTACTCGCGCATCGCGCGCATGTGGCTCGCGCCGAAGCCGGGCAGCGTCGCCGCCGTGCCGACGGGGTGGGCGAACGCCGGCACGATCCACGTGCGTTTCTCCGCGCCCTCCTCGAACGAGAGCATCTCGGTGCACTCGTACGACTGCGGGATGCCGCGCCAGCCGTCGATCGGCTCGTCGAAGATCCCGGCCGCGACCGCGCCGGGATGCATGCGGAGGAAGCGGCCGAGGGTGCGGAACGGATCGGGCACGCCGCTCCGCTTCGCGATCGCCGCCGACCCGATCGCGCTCGCGGCGAGCACCACGACGCGCGCCCTGGCGCGGACGCGCGCGCCGTCCTTTCTCACCGCCTCGATGCCGGTGACGGCGCCGCGCTCGAAGGTGACGCGGCGCACGTCGGTGTCGGCATACACCTTCGCTCCCGCAAGGACGGCCTGCGGGACGACCACCTTCATCGCGTTCTGCTTGGCGTCGAAGGAGCAGCCGAGCTCGCAGAAGCCGCTCCGAACGCAGCCCACGCGGTTGTGCGCGAGCACGCCGCCCCGCCATCCGAGCGCTCGCACGCCGCGGCGGAGGACGTCGTTGTTCGGATTGACGGCGTCGTCGGGGATGCGCGAGACCGAGAGGTCGCGCTCGATCCGCTCGAACGCGCCCGCCATCTCGCGGACGCTCGCGCCCTCCACGCCGTACTCGGCCGCCCAGAGGTCGAGGATCGGCTCGGGCGTGCGCTTGCAGAGGTTGGTGTTGTGGATCGTGCTCCCGCCGACGCCCCGTCCGCCGAGGACGCGGATGGCGAGGTCTTCGGTGGTCCGTCCCCCGCCCTGCTGGAACAGGAGCGGGATCATGTGGTCCTCGCGCTGATCGAGGTCCTGCGGGCGGAGCGCGGGGCCCTCCTCGAACGCGATCGCCGAGAGCCCGGCGCGCGCGAGCTCGCGCAGCGCGATCGATCCGCCGGCGCCCGTGCCGACCACGATCGCGTCCGCGTCCAGCGTGATGTCGGCCGGTGCCCCCATCGGTTCGTGATGTAGCATTTGGGTCGTGCGTCGCGTGCTGTCGATGGTCTGCCTCTTCCTCGTCGCCGGGTGCGAGAAGCCGCGCGACCGCGCGTGCCGCGCGCTCGTCGTCCAGGCCGCGGACGCCGAGGCGGCGCGCGTCTACGTCGCGCCCACGCCGCGGCTCGACGCCTACCGGGCGCAGTCGGCCGCGCGCTGGATCCGGCAGAGCGCCGTCGAGGACGCGGACCTGAAGTCGGACGCCGCCGCGCTCGCCGACGCCCTCGACCGGCTCGCGGAGGCGCGCCTCCGCCTCGGAGGCGGGCTCGAGACGTTCCAGGCGAAGGACGTCCCCGACCTCGTGATGCGCGCACACGCCTGCATCGAGTCCGGCTGCGCTTCGCTGGAGGCTGCGCAGGGGATCGCGTCGGCGGTCACCGAGCGCGGTCGCGCCGACGCCGACGTCACCCGCCTCGTGTCCGCGCTGCGCTCGAAGTGCGGCGCGGGTCAGTAGGCGCGCGGCGGGACCATCGGCCCGCCGTAGCCGAGGATCGTCCACGTGCGGGGGTCGCGGTAGTAGCCCATGAAGAGCAGCGACTTGACGGCCTCGAAGCCGCCGCGGAGGAGATCGCTCGCGCTCGCCTCGAGCGACGCGAGGACCCGATCCTGGTCGCCTGCGGGGAGGCGGGTGAAGCGGGACGCCGAGCCGATCGTCGCGGGCGCGAGCTGCTCGACGAAGCCGAGGAAGCGCACGAGATCGCGTCGGAGCTTCGGGGGCATCTTCGCGGCGTAGCCGTCGACGAACCCCGCGACGTCGGTCTCGTCGGCCGACACGACACCGGGGCCGTCGGCGGCGCAGACGCGCCGTGCGAGGTGCTGCACGACGACGTACTGCCAGGGCTCGAGCCCGACCAACCGGGCGGACGTCTCGTACCCTTCGGTGCGCACGCGCGCCACGATGCCCGCGGCGAGCGCGAGCGCGCCCGACGCGATCGCCGCCTTCACGAGCCTCCTCCTCGAGAGCCGCGCGGTCACGAGCGGGATGATATAGAAAACGGGCGTGCATCTCTTCGGTCTCACGGGCGGCATCGCATCGGGGAAGAGCGCCGTGGCCGCTCGCCTGCGCGCGCGCGGCGTCCCCGTGATCGACGCCGATGCGCTCGCGCGCGACGCCGTGGCGATCGGCACCGAGGGGCTCGCCGAGGTGGTGAAGGCGTTCGGCTCCGAGGTCCTCGCGCCGGACGGCACGCTCGATCGGAAGAAGGTCGCCGCGATCGTGTTCGGCGACCCGGAGAAGCGAGGGGTGCTGAACGCCATCGTGCACCCGCGCGTCACCGCGCTGACGTTCGAGCATGCGGCACGCCTCCGCGACGAAGGCCACCCGCTCGCCTGCTACGAAGCGGCGCTGATCGTCGAGAACGGCGTCGCGGACGCCTTCCGGCCGCTCGTGGTCGTGGCCGCGCCGGAGGACGTCCAGGTCGCCCGGGCATGCGCGCGCGACCGGGCCACGCCGGACGAGGCGCGTGCGCGGATCCGTGCCCAGATGCCGCTCTCGGAGAAGACGAAGGTGGCCGACTTCGTCATCGAGAACACGGGCACCCTCGCGGACCTCGAGGCCCGGACGGACGAGGTGCTGCGGGCGATCTGCGACCGGCTCGGGATCGATCCGGCGCGATACCCTGATAAGCTCGGGACGGGATGAGCAGGTACCGCACGGGCGTCTCGTCGAGCTACGGCGACGATGCGCGCGACTCGATGCCGGCGCCGAAGGAGCGCGCGGGCCTGGTCCTGCTCTACGCGCCGAACTTCGAGCAGCTCAGCCCCGCCTACGTGTTCGTCTCGACCGAGCTGACGATCGGCCGCGACCCGTCGAACCTGATCTGCGTACCCGAGCAGGCGGTGAGCCGCCAGCATGCGCGCTTCTACCTGCAGGGCGAGCAGTGGATGCTCGAGGACCTCGGCAGCCGCAACGGCACCATGGTGGACGGCACCTATCTCTCGGGGGGCGCGGCCATCGAGCTCGAGCCGAACCACGAGATCCGCGTCGGCGACGCGATCTTCAAGTTCATCGACGCCGGCGTGGAGAAGCACGTCGCCTACCGCATCGACGGCAAGGTCGCCGGCGAGCGCAAGGCGAAGCTCTTCACGGAGATCGTGGGCGGCGCCCAGATCGATCACATCGCCGCGGACATCGAGCGCATCGCGCCGACCGAGCTGTCCGCCGTCATCCTCGGCGAGACCGGCACCGGCAAGGAGGTCGTCGCGCGCGGCATCCACCGGCTCTCCGGACGGCGCGGGAGCTTCCAGGCGATCAACTGCGCGGCCATCCCGCACAACCTGCTGGAGAGCGAGCTGTTCGGCTACCGGCGCGGCGCGTTCTCCGGCGCCGATCGGGACAAGCCGGGTCTCATCAAGCTCGCCGACGGCGGCACGCTGTTCCTCGACGAGATCGGCGACATGCCCCTCGACGCGCAGGCCAAGCTCCTGCGCGTGCTGCAGTCGCGCGAGGTGTTCCCGCTCGGCGCGACGACGCCCGAGCGCGTCGACATCCGCGTCGTCTGCGCGACGCACCGCGATCTGTACCAGTACGTGAAGGAGGAGAAGTTCCGCGGCGACCTCCTCGCACGCCTGAACGAGCACGTCGTCCGCCTGCCCCCGCTGCGCGAGCGCAAGGAGGACATCTACCTGCTCGCGAGGAGCTTCGCCGAGCGGTACGGACGTCCCGATCTCGGCTTCACCTTCTCGTTCATCGTCGCGCTGCTCCACTACGACTGGCCGTTCAACGTCCGCGAGCTCGAGAGCTGCATCAAGCGCGGCGTCGCGCTGATCGGCACGCAGAACGCGCCGCAGCTCGACACGGTGCACCTGCCGGACGCGATCAGCGAGCACATGAAGGGCTACGGCGAGCGGCCGCGCGTCGCCGCTCCGTCGAACCTCCCGCCGAACGTTCATCACGGCGCCGCGCCCGGCGCGCAGGTGCCGATGCCTGCATCGCCGAGCCGCAAGAGCGCGCCCACCGAAGAGGAGCTACGCGCGCTCCTCGAGCGCCACCGCGGGAACATCGCCGCCGTGGGCCGCGAGCTCGGAAAAGAGCGGATGCAGGTCCACCGCTGGCTCAAGAAGTACAACATCGATCTCGCCCAGTACCGCTGAGGTTACGTGGGGATCGGCGACAACCGACCAAGTGGTCGGTAGACCGACCATTGACCTTACGCCGTAAATCGAGCCGAATGAGGGTATGGGGCAGCCGAAGCGGAGGTCCACGAAGCAGGGGATCGGCGCGACGCGGGGGAGCGGCGTCGTCGCGCGTGAGGGCGATCCGGACGATCCGCGTCCGCTCGCGACGCGCGACACGCTCCCTGCCCCTCCGAGCGCGCCTCCGTCGATCCTGGCGCCCGAGAGCCCGACCGGTACGCGCCGCCGCGCGACCCTCGGCATCGAGGCGCTCGCCCCCGCACGCGCCGAGGCCATCGATGGAATGCCGCCCATCTCCATCTCCGAGACGCCGCCGGCGCCCAAGAGCAACCCTGGCGAGCGCCGCAAGCGCGAGGCGGTCCGCGTCGACGAGGTGCACTCGAAGCGGATCACGATCCGCGGCGCCGCGGAGAGCCGGCCGCGGGTCGTCGACACGAAGCGCATCGCGCGCGCGCCGCTCGAGTCCCGCGATGCCTTCGTCATCCAGCTCATCGACGGAACGATGACGATGTCCGAACTCTCCGACGCCTCCGGGATTCCGGAGGGGGAGCTCGAAGGCATCGTGGCGAGGCTGATCCGCCTCGGCATCGTCGCGATGTAGCCGGCGATCACCTCTTCGGCGGCTTGTCCTCCGCCGCGGGCGCGTCGGGCGCCGAGGTCAAGAGCCGCTTCGCCGACGGATCGGCGATCTCGACGCTCCCGCCGGAAGGGCTCGCCTCGATCGCGACGGTGGACTTCGCGTCCTTCGTCCCGAGCTTCAGCCGCGGCGCGAGCTTCGCGCCTCCCGACGAGAGCACGGCGGTCCCGCTCTCCCCCGCCGTCCCGAGCGTCAGGACGGAGTCGAGCTCGCCCGCCGCGCGCACCGACACGTGCTCCGCTCCGTGCGATAGCTCCATCTCGGAGAACTGCTCGCCGACACCGAGCTCCGCAGCGCGCTCGTTCGACGCGGAGAACCGGATCGACGAGGCCGTGTCCGCGGTCATCTCCGCGGTCGCCCCGCCCTTCCCCACCAGGCCGACGCGCGCGACGCCGTGGTCGACCGTGATGCTCGCAGCGGCGCGACGGTCGTCGTCGAAGAACGTGAGCCGGTCCGCGTCGAGCACGAGCTCGGAGGCAGTGCCCTTCGCGCTGGCGACGCGGAGCTCGGTCGGCGTGCGGAGCGTGCGCGCGCCGATCGCGAGGGCAGCGACGGCTACCACCGCTGCCGCCGCGGCGATCCGCCGCCACTTCTGGAGATCGCTCTCGACCTTCTCGAGCCTCGCCGCGAGCCCTTCGATCGTCGTCTGGGTCATTGACCCACAGACTACTCTCAGTTCGCGTTCTCGTCGGCCTGCCCGGCGATCTTCAGCCGACCGTCCTCGCGCCGGAGAAGGAGGACGAGCACGTCGCCGAAGAGCTGTTCGCTGCCGATCCGCGGCGTGACGATCGGCACGCGGACGTACAGGTCACCGGGCTTCATCTCGGGGGGACGCGGCGGGGCGCCCGGCACACCGAGCGTGTCGTACGTGTGCTTCTCGATCTGCGAGATGCGCGCGACCTCGACGCCGGCGAGGCGCTGGTACTCGAAATTGCGCATCTTCGTCTTCCACAGCTCGACGAGGTGGATGCGCGAGGTGCCCGGCCGCCCCAGCGGCGCCGCCTCGCTCGCGAGCAGGTTCGAGAGCGCCTGATCGTCCTCGCGCTCGAAGGCCCGCAGGTACGCGCGTACGATGTCCTCGACGTCCTTGTCCGCCAGCGGCTCGCGCAGCGCGACGACCCCGCGTGCGGGCGCACGGTCGGCAGGCGCAGGCATCGCGGGCGGCTGCTCCAGCGCGACGCCGTCGGGCCTCCGCGGAGCGACCGGCACCTCGGTGGCCGTCTCGAGCGGAGCCGCGCCCCCGCACGCCGTCAGGGCGAGCGCGAGCGCGACGGCCGCATCAGAGCGCTTCGATGTGGGGATCCTTGCCACGCTCGAGGGTGACGATCGCACGTTCCGGAACGACCTTCCAGCGCGACTGGCCGGCGGTCGGGCCCGACGGCGCGACCTGCCATTCCTCGTCGAAGTCGCCGGCGAGGAGCGTGAAGTGCATCTGGCCGATCTCGGGCGTGCGACGGCGCAGCGCGAGATCGTCGCCGATCAGCATCTCGGCGTCCTGCTTGCCCGCGAACACGCGATAGGCCATCTGCGCGCCACGATGGAGCGAGAACACGGCCTCTCCGTCGGAGACCATCATGTTGATCGCCGCCGGCGCGCCGCCGACCTCCGCCGCCATTCCGTCGACCACGGCGACGCTCGAGCGCAGCGCGTCGCGGACGTGCGACGGATCGATGACCGCGTCATTGAGCCGGCCCGCATCGTGCAAGAACGAGAGGAAGACGTAGAACAGGATCTCCGCGTCGGTCTCGCCCCGGATCGACGACCGGAGGAACTCCGGCACGCTGGCGACGAGCCGCTCGCGGATCGCGTCGAACGACGGAAGCGTTCCGGTCTGCGCGAACAGCCACTGCCGGTAGCGGAAGGGGTGCGTGTTCTCGGTCCGCAGCGCGCCCACGGTGGCGTTGCGCACGTGGCCGATGACCACGTCCGCGCGCACGTCGGCGGCGAGCTTCGAGATCTCGATCGCCTGGTGGTCGTCGATCGGACGGCGGCGCATGAGCACCTCGCCGCCCTGGTAGAAGCCGATACCCCATCCGAGGGCGCCGCCGCGCGAGCGCACACGGAGCGCATCCGCCTCGAAGGCCAGCACGCGACCGGCGAGGTCGGTGCGGTTCCCAATCAGGCCGAATAGACGTGCCATGTGTCGTTCTCCTGGGAGCTACGCGAGCGGAACGTAATAGGTTGCGAGGCGCTTGGGTAGACGTGCCGGGTCACGCATCCTGACCTCGGGTCGCTTTCCGTGCGGCAGGCAGGTCTCGTCCTGCGTTCGATGCGAGCATCTTCGCGGTCCGCGCACGGGCCTGCTTCTCGAATGCGTCACCAAGAGCTCGAGCGCAGAAGGGCGCGATCACGGCGAGCACGAGTGCGACTGCCCACGTCGGAACACCCATCGCGCCGTGCATGCCTGCATGAAGCTTGGCACATCGGCCAGGCCGATGCACGGCCGCTTCACTTCTACCTTCCGCTCGGCGCGCCCGGCGTCACGATGAACGGAACGACGTGCTCGCGTACCTCGAATCCGGCGCGGTAGCTCGCAGCGGCATGCTGGCTCGGAAACGGTCCGATGCGCACGCGGTACCACGTACCGCGACCGGGCACGTGCGCCTCGACGACGTACGACTTGTGCCCGCGCGCGCGGAGCTGAGCCGCAAACTGATCGGCCTCCGCCTGCGTACGGAACGAGCTCACCTGGAGCTGATAGCCGCCCTCGCGTCCCGCCGGCGCCGCGGGCTGCGCCGCGGTCTCGATCTGAGCCGCGTCGCTGGCGGCTCGCGTCAACGAATCGCGCGGGCGCGTCACGACCGGTGACGCCTGGAGCACGTTTTGCGCGGGGAGCGGCACGACCGGGAGACGGTCGGTGGGAGGAGGCGGCGACGGAGCCGACGCCGGCGGATCGGCGAGGCTCGGCTCCGGAGGCGCGGCCGCTCGCACGTTGAGCGCGATCGCACCTCCCGGCGCATCCGCCGCCGGCGGCGCCGGGCTCGCGGTCGAGCTCGTCGCGCTCCCCTTGCGCTGCGGCTCGGGTCGCGAGTTGCCCTTCACCACGGCGAGCGCGGTGGTCGGCGCGCCCTCGTCGCTGAGGATGCCGGGGAAGGTCACGTCGTGCGCGGACAGATCGGTCGCCTTCGGTCCGATCTGCGCGAGCGCCCCGGGCTTGCCCTGGCTCTGCACGAGCTCGCCGAGCGGGTCGAGCTTCTGCGCAACGGGCGCCGACCGCTTGCCGCCGAGCGCGAGGCCCGCGAACACGATGCACCCTGCGCCGAGCGCCACGAGGAGGATGGTGACGCCCCGCGGGACGCGTCCCTCGTCGTCGGTCTCCTGGATCTGCTCGAGGTTCCGCACGCTGCCCTGCTCCATCATGGGTGTCGCCCCTCTCGCCGTTCGGGTTGGCTTGCGCGTCATGAGCTCTCCTCGTCTCCGGCCCCAGGCAGGTCGATGCGATCGGGCGCTGCGATGCCGAGCACGCCCAGCGCCGACGCGTAGACCGCGCGGATGGCGCGCACCCACGCGAGGCGCGCCGCCGTCTTCTCGTGATCCCAGGAGCCTTCCCAGCTCGGATCCGCGCGCACCGAGTCGGGCGGCAGGATCGGGTCGGC
>WBZO01001816.1_pt1 | contig 19455 bp, 17 predicted proteins | sample 5204261 | NCBI WGS metagenome assembly WBZO01 (sample SAMN12412400, study PRJNA552823) | activated sludge metagenome | isolation source: activated sludge from anammox sidestream of wastewater treatment plant... | place: USA: North Carolina | collected 2017-09
CAAAGACGCCGCGTGGTCGACGTCGTCGAAGACATAGGCCGTGGTCTGATAGATCGGGGTCGCCCGCGCGCCGGTGGCCGGGTCTGGCGCGGCGCCGGCATGCACCGCCTTGGTCTCGAACCCATAGCTGACATTGGCTGCCGGCAATGGCCGCGGCTTCGACCGCCGTTCGGTCGGCGGTTCCGGCGGGCGGTTGCGGATGATGCCGGAGTTCACGCCGCTCCAGGACAGTTCGCCGCCCAGGCGGCCGAACTCGATCTTGGGGCAGCGGTTCATGACCACTTCGATGCCCGCCGCCTCGGCCTTGGCCGCGGCTTCGTCGTTGCGCACGCCAAGCTGCATCCACACGACCTTGGCGCCGATGGCGATGGCGTCGTCGACGATCGGCCCAACCTGGTCCGAGGCGCGGAATATGTCCACCATGTCGACCGGCACCGGGATGTCGCGCAGCGAGGCGTAGATTTTCTCGCCCAGTTGCTCCTTGCCCGCGGTGCCGGGATTGACCGGGATGACGCGATAGCCCTTCCCCTGCAGATACTTCATGACGAAGTAGCTGGGCCGGTTCCAGTTGCTGCTGGCTCCGACCATGGCAATCGTGCGCACCGTCGACAGGATGCGCCGCAGCTTGGCGTCCGTGTAGGGGATGGGGTCGAGAGCGGTCATGACAGGCGTTCTCCTGTTCGGCGACCGGTCTGCTATCCGGTGCGCCCGGATATGGCAACGCCCGCCGGAAGGCGGGCGTGTCAGGGCTTCGTCCTCTCCCCCTCCCGTGCAGGAGAGGGAGAGAATATGGCCGCCTGCGCCGCGGGTCAGCCGGCCTGCTGAATGGCCGACAGCACCCAGTGTCCGCCGCGGGCCCGCATGAAGGTCCACACCTCGGTCGCGATGGTCGGCTGGTTGGGATTGCCGTCCACCACCCGCCCGGCGTTGTCGACCGTCACGTCGATCATCGAGAACTTCATCGCCACGGTGGCGTATTCGCGATCACCTTCCGCCCAGGCTTCGGCCAGATCACCCGACAACAGCCGGACGTCGCCGATGCTGTTCCGCACGCCGCGGCTGGCCTGGTCGCCAAGCTGCTCGGCGAAATAGGACAGCATCTCAGGCGTGCTCATGGCGCGCAGGCCGTTCAGGTCATGGTTGCTCCATGCCGCCTGAATACCCTGCAGAAGCTGCTCGAACTGCTGGTAGTCGCCCGGGCCGATCTGCACCGGGCGCACCCCGGGCGCGCCACCGAAGCCACCCGAGGCGCTGCCGCCCATCATCCGGCCCGGCTGCTCGGGCATGCCGCCGCGCGCCATCAGGTTCGGGCCGCCCGCCAGCGCCGGCTGGCGATTGCGGAACAGGCGGACGACGAACATCACCGCCAGCGCGATCAGGCCGATCTGCAGCAGGAACCCGAGGAAGCCCAGCATGCCCAGGCCGCCGCCGAAGAAACCGTGGCCCAGCAGCATGCCCGCGATGCCGGCGCCGATCAGACCGCCCATCAGGCCCGACATGAACGAGGAGGTACGCGACGGCGCCGCCATCCCCGGCCGAGCGGCTGCGCCCACCGGCGCGCTGGGCGTCGTGATCGATCGCTGCATGGGCTGCGCGGTGCTCGGCGCGGTCCGGGTGCTGGGCGGCGCCGAATAGGTCATGCTGCCGCGGCTTCCCATCGAGGACCCGCCGCCGGCACGCGCATGGGCCAGCCCGGGCGCAAGCGCCAGGGCCACAGCCGCGCTGGCGGCCAACAGGAAGCTTGCACGACGCATGACGTTCGCCTCTTTCTTTCTCATGAACCGAATATGGTTACACTGAACGATTCCGAACAGAGGGGGAAGTGCGTTCAGGCACCCGCCATCGTCATCCCCTCGACCCGGACCGTGGGCGAGTCGGTGCCGCGACGGAAACGCAGATCGTTGGCCGGAGTCAGGTGGGCGAACATGTCGATCAGGTTGCCCGCCACGGTGATCTCGGCAACCGGTTCGGCGATCTGGCCGTTCCGGATCATGAAGCCGGCAGCGCCGCGGCTGTAGTCGCCGGTCACGCCGTTGACGCCCATGCCGATCATTTCGGTCACATACAGCCCGAGACCGATATCCCCCATCAGCTCGGCCGGCGTCAGCGTCCCCGCCGCCAGATACAGGTTCGACGGCGCCGGCGAAGGCGGGCCCGATGTCCCGCGGGAGGCATGGCCCGTCGAGGTCATGCCAAGCTGGCGCGCCGAACGGCTGTCCAGCAGCCAGGTGGTCAGCACGCCGTCCTGAATCAGGGCGCACGCTGCGGTGGGCGTGCCTTCGCCATCGAACACCCGCGACCGCAGGCCGCGGATGCGCCGCGGGTCGTCATGGATGTTGATGCCGGCGGCAAACACCGGCTTGCCCAGCCGGTCGCGCAGGAAGCTGGTGCCGCGGGCGACGGATGCGCCGTTGATCGCTCCCGCCAGGTGGCCGAGAAGGCCGCCGGCGACGCGGGGATCGTAGACGACCGGCAGCTTCGCCGTCGCGGGACGGGACGGGTTGAGCCGCTTCACCGCCCGCTCTCCGGCGCTGCGGCCGATCGCAACGGGATCGTCGAGGTCGGCCAGGTGAACGCAGCTATGATAATCATAGTCCCGCTGCATGCCGGTTCCGCTGCCGGCCAGCGCGGTGGCCGAGACGGAATGGCTGGTGCCGGCCCGCCGCCCGGCGAACCCGGCCGAGGTGACCAGCACGATCTCGGTCCGGCCATAGCCCGCCTCGGCGCCTTCGGAATTGGTCACGCCGGGAACGGCCAGCGCCGCTTCCTCGGCGGCCGAGGCGCGGGCGATCAGCGCATCGGCCGACGGTTCCACCGGGTCCTCCATCTGCAGGTCGACGCTGTCGGGGGGCGCGGCGGTCTCGGCCAGCCCGATGAACGGGTCCTCGGGGACGACGCGCGCCATCGCGACGGCCCGTTCCGCAAGGTCGGCAAAGCCCGCCGGATCGAGGCTGGTAGCCGAGACGATCGCCGCCCGCTGCCCCAGGAAGACGCGCAGACCCAGATCCTGTCCCTCGGCCCGCTCGACATGCTCGGTCTGGCCAAGGCGGCGCTGCACCGACAGCGACGTGCCGGCGACCAGCACGGCGTCGGCGGCGTCCGCGCCGGCGGCACGGGCCCGGGCGATCAGGTCGGCGAGAAGGTTCAGGTGATCGGTCATGGACACGCTTTCGCTGTTCGATGTCTGCCGGCGGCGGCCGCGGCATGCAGCCTATATCGGGTGTTCCGGCCGGCTACGGTATAGGCAACGACGGCGCCGGTCACGATCGGCATTATCGCCGATGCTAACCCGGCATTAACCCGACGGCGTTAAGTCTCCCTCCCACCGCCATGTTCGGCGGCGTGCTGAAGGATCGACGGGATGGGCGGGTTCAGATCGTTGCGCGGCGCCGGCGTTGCCGTCCGGCTGTTCGGCATTCTCGGGTTGCTGTCGCTGACCGCGGCCCTGACCGGCTGGGCCGGCATCCACGCGACCCATGTCTATGAAAAGAAGGTCGCCGCCATGCAACTGGCGTCCGAGCGGGCGATCATCGGCGAGCAGATCAACGGCCTGATCAACGCCGTCGTCATGGATTCGCGCGGCGTGTATTTCGCCCCGAACCGCACCGAGATCGAGAAGTTCGGCAAGCCGCTGCTGGCCAATCTCGGCCGCATCGAGGAGCGTACGGCGCGCTGGGTCAGCCTGTTCGGCGCGGACGTCACCGCCTTGCTGGAGGATTGCCAGAAGCGGATCCGGGAATTCATCACGCTGCGCACCGCCATCGTCGAGGCCGCGCGGCGTGAGGGCGCGCCGGTAGCCGAGAAGATGGGCAACAACGAGGCGAACCGCTCCAACCGGCAGGCGTTGAATCGCGCCGTGCTCGCGCTGGCGCACCGGAACGCCGAGGAGGTCGATCGTATCGCCGGCGAGCTGCGGGCGTTCCAGGACATGATGGCGACCGTGGTGCCGGCGGCGACAGCAGCGGTCATCGGCGTGGTCGTGCTGTTCGCGTTCGTCCTGGTGGTGCGGGGCATTACCCGGCCGCTGACGCGCATGACCGAGGCGATGCACGCTCTGGCGGCGGGGCAGGTCGACGTGACCGTGCCGGTCAGCCGGCGGGATGACGAAATCGGGCGGATGGCGGCTGCGCTGGAGGTCTTCCGGCTGCACGCCATCGAAAACCGCACCCTGACCGAGGCGCGGGAGCGGGAGCGGAACGAGGCGGAGCTGCAGAAGCTGGTCGCGCTGCAGGAAATGGCTGAAAAGATCGAACGCACCACCGACGACGCCATGACCGAGATCAGCCACCGCAACGAGCTGATGACCACGGCGGCGCGGGAGATGCTGGATGTCTCGGAGCGGACCGGGCAATCGACCCAGTCCGCGGCCGAAGCCGCGTCCAGCGCCGCGACGAACGCGCAGGCCATTTCCGGTGCGGCCGAGGAACTGGCGGCCTCGATCAACGAGATCAATCGCGAGATCGACCGGTCCACCGGCATCATTTCCCAGGCGGTCGATGCCGGTGGCCAGACGCGACAGACCATCGACGCGCTGACCGACAAAGTGTCCCGCATCAGCACCGTGGTCGACCTGATCCGCGACATCGCGGCGCAGACCAACCTGCTGGCGCTGAACGCGACGATCGAGGCGGCGCGGGCGGGCGACGCGGGCAAGGGGTTCGCCGTCGTCGCCTCGGAGGTGAAGCAGCTTGCGGATCAGACGGCGCGCTCGACCGAGGAGATCGGCCGGCACATCGCCGAGGTGCATGCCGCGACCTCGGACGCCGTGGCGGCGGTCGCGCGGATCGAGGCAACGATCGAGGATATCCGCACCGTCTCCTCGACCATCGCGCACGCGGTCGGCAGCCAGGGCCCCAACACGCAGGCGATCGCCCGCGGGGTGTCGGATACAGCGGCGGCAGTGGATGAAATGACGAAGCGCAATGCCGACGCCTCGAGCGATGCAGTGCGGGGCGGCGAACAGGCACGCGGTGTCCTGCAGAACGCAAGCGATCTCGGATCGGCCGTCGGCAAGCTGCGGGTCGCCCTGATCGACACGGTGCGCACCACGGCCCGGGCGGTGGACCGCCGCGCCTTCGAGCGGCAGGCGATCGATGTCGGCTGCCGGATCGAACTGCCCGACGGCACCACCTGCCGCGGCAGGATCATGAACCTGTCCGAGGGCGGTGCCCGCGTCACGAGCGACATCGCGCTTCCGATCGGCGCGACCGGGCGCCTGCTGCCGGACGGCTTCGGCCATCCTTTGGCCTTCGATGTCCGTGGCAGCGACGGGCACAAGGCCAGTATCGCATTCGACGCCGGTCCGCAGGCGATCGCGGAGCTGCGGGCGTGTCTGGAAGGAGTGGCGCAGCGGGCAGCCGCATGACGGGATTATTCGCTGCAGGGTTTTCACCCTGACCGTGTTGGGGACCGTGTTGGGCGAAAACCCTCCAGCCCTATGTTTGATCGCGTGATTCGCGCTCCTTCGGCGTTTCGCCCAGGGCGATCACGCTCTATGGACGATGCTCGAACGGCGTTGCCATGCGCGCCTGCAGCGCCGCCGTCAACTGTTCCCGCCGCGTCCACAAGGAGCGGTACCAGGCGATCCGCGGCGCGACCTGATAGGCGAGCATCCGTTCCTGCACGACGTAATGCCGAGCGGCGTCGCCGATCTGGCGGGCGAGGTCGGGCATGGCGACAAGGCGCAGCAGCTTGCTCCGCAGGTCATCGGCGTCGGTGAACAGCAGGCCGGTACGGCCATCGTCAATGCTGTCGCCGTACACCACCGTGCTGGCCAGCGGCGCCACGCGGCAGGCGGCGGCCTCAATGAACTTCAGATCGGACTTGGCACGATTGAAGGCGTTGTCCTGCAGCGGCATGAACGAGATCTCGCACTGGCCCAGCAGCTCCAGATAGGTGTCGTAGTCGCAGATCGGCGTGAACGCCTTGTGCGGGGTCTGCAACGATTCGAAGAACGCGCTGTCATGGATGACCTGGAACCGCAGCCGGTCGCCCGCCTTGGCGGCGGCGGCGTTCAAGGCGGGCATCAGGTCGCGCCAGTCCTGCTCGCGGTTCAGGGCTCCGAAGAACAGCGTCACGACGTCGGGATGGGCGAAATTCGCGACGTCGGGCAGGGTCAGCACGGCGTTGGGGAAGATCGCGACCTCGGGGTTCCGCCGGCGCAGCACCTCGGCCAGGGCCGGCGTGCTGGTCTGCACCGCATGGACGCCGCGGAACGTCAACTGCTCGGCGTCCTGCATGATCTGGAAGAAGTCGGGATGGTCATCGAACTCGGTCACCACCAGCCAGCCCGCTTCCATCAGCCGGCGCAGCAGGTCGCGCCCCTGGTCGCCCACCAGGGCCGGACGATGCAGGACGAAGATCCGCGGCACGTCGTCGTTCTTGCGCTCGAGATCGATACGGTCGGTGACACTGACGGTCACCATCGGGTCGGTGCCCATGGTGTTCAGCGGGTGCAGGACCCGCACGTGGGAGACGCCGCCGACCGGCGTCAGCATGTTGCCGGCCACGATCATGCGCTGCTGCGGCGTCTTGCGCACCCGCCAGACATATTGCAGCGGCGTCGCGCGCTGGCGGTACTCGACCGGGTCGAGTCCCATCGCCTCCAGCGCCGGCGTCATGGTGGCGACGAACTGCGCCGCCTGCTCCAGGTCGAAGACCCGCGGATGCACGTCGCACAGCGTCAGACCGGCTTCGACCAGGTGCTTGCGCAGCCCGTCCAGGCTGAACCAGCGCAGATGGCTGCGGTCGAACAGCCCGGACTCGGCGTAATCCCAGCCGCCGCGCAGCAGGCGTGCCACAAAGCTCCAATGTTCGATGTTGGGGACGCAGATCAGCATCATGCCGTCCGACGACAGCAGGCCGGCATGGCGCCGCAGCATCCCGAACGGCTCCGTGACCTGCTGCAGCGCGGCACCATAGACGATGCAGTCGATCCCGTCCGGCACGTCGAACGGCAGCGGGTCGATGGCGGGGTCGGCGACGGCCACCTCGGTCAGCCGGGTCCGGGCGACGGACGCCGCGGCGGGGTCGGGCTCCACCCCCAGCAGCCGTGCCGTCGGGTTCATCCGGCGATAGGTGCCCAGCAGGTCGCCGCGGCCGCAGCCTATGTCCAGGACGACCCGCGCGGACAGCGGGATGCGCTGCAGCAGGTCGACGACGGGGGTCATAGGCTCGTCTTGCGGCATGAGCACCGATGCTCCGGCGAAATGTGGCGTTGGAGCCGTCAGGCTGTCAGCCGGTGGGTCCGGGGTGGTAAGCGACACCCTCATACCGGTGCAAGAGCGATCGGTGCAATCGCGGCGTGTCCGTCGTCTGCCTGCTGCCGAACGGGTGGCACCACCGGGTGGCGCCGTTGACACCGGCTCATTGCGCTGCAGGCCCCGGCTCCGCTCCCTCGGCGCCCCCCGCCAGGAGCAGCGCGGAACGCGCCGCCTGCCAGCCGAACGACGCGCGCACGAACCCCAGCGCATAGGCAAAGCGCCAGCGGGCCGCCAGCAGACGGGTCGAGTGCCGCGGCAACAGCGCAGCCGGGGCACACAGCGCCAGCACCGCGAGGCGGCGCGGCACCTCCCGCCACACCGGGCGGGCGCGGCGCGTCAGGCGGCGGGTGATGACCGTGGAGGCGCCCTGCCAGTACAGGCGCGACAACAGCCAGGACGGGTGCAGCCGGCGCGACTGGATCTGATGGTGCACCACCAGGGTCGAATCATAGCGGATCTTGTGCCCGGCGTCCTGCAGCGCCCAGGCCAGTTGCACCTCCTCATCCGACAGCAGGGCGTCGCCATAGCGGCCGATAGCGGCGCCAAACCCGCCGACGGCGAGCATCGACGGCACATGGACGACCATGTTGGCGGCATAGGGTTCCAGGTGCGGCGGCAGGGACGGGGTGCGGTATTCGCCGCGCCCTTCATGCTCGATGATCGACAGCACCCCGCGCAGCGAGCGAGGCCACCACTCCGGCAACGGTTTCTCCCATTTCGGCAGGATGCGGCCGCCCAGCAGCGCGGGTCCGTCAGGTTCCGCCAGCGCGCGCAGAATCGCTTCGATCCAGTCCGGGGCGGGGATCGCGTCATCGTCGACATAGGCGACATAAGGGGTGCGGGCGGCGCGCGCGCCGGCGTTCCGCGCCAGGCTGACCCCCGGCCGGTCGAGCCGGATCAGGCGGGCGCCGTGAGAGGCCGCCAGCGCGGCCAGGCGATCCGGCACGTCACCGGTCGAGGCACTGTCGACCAGAACGATCTCGAACCGCTCGCGCGCGACCGACTGCCGGCGCAGGCCATCGAGACAGTCGCCGACATAGTCAGGCCGATCATGGGTGCAGACGCAGACGGTGATGTCCATGCCCGCGAGCCTAGTCCGTTCCGGTTGACGAACCCTTAAGACCGCGGACGAGACGCTGCCTGGCCTGCCCGCCCGATCCCATAATAGGCGAACCCGGCCGCCCGCATCGCCGCCGGGTCATAGACGTTGCGCAGATCGACCAGCACCCGGCCGCGCATGGCGTCGCGCAGCCGTTGAGGCGCCAGGGCGCGGAATTCGTTCCACTCGGTGATCAGCACCAGCGCGTCGGCACCCTGCGCCGCATCCAGCGCGTCGCGGCAATAGATGACGCTTTCCGGCAGCAGCGGGCGGGCCTGCTCCATCCCCTCGGGGTCGAAGGCGCGGATCGTCGCGCCGTCGCCGGCCAGGCGCGCAACGATCGACAGCGACGGGGCGTCGCGCATGTCGTCGGTTTCCGGTTTGAAGGTCAGGCCGAACACGGCGATCGTCTTGCCGCGCACCGACCCGCCGCAGGCCGAGATGACACGCATCGCCATGCTGGATTTCCGGGCGTCGTTGACCGCCACGGTCGCTTCCACCAGCCGCGAGGGCGCGCCATAGTCCTGGGCGGTGCGAACCAGCGCCAGCGTGTCCTTCGGGAAGCAGGAACCGCCATAGCCCGGACCCGGGTGCAGGAACTTGCGCCCGATCCGCCCGTCCAGCCCGACGCCGCGGGCGACATCGTGCACGTCGGCGCCGACCTTCTCGCACAGGTCGGCGATTTCGTTGATGAAGGTGACCTTCATCGCCAGGAAGGCGTTGGCGGCGTACTTGGTCAGCTCGGCCGTTTCGATGCCGGTAAAGACGATCGGCGCCTCGATCAGGTACAGCGGCCGGTACAGACGCTTCAGCGTCTCGCGCGCGCGGTCGGACTCGGCGCCGATCACGACCCGGTCGGGGCGCATGAAATCGTTGATGGCGCTGCCTTCGCGCAGGAATTCCGGGTTCGATGCCACGTCGAAATCCAGATCCGGGCGCGCGGCGCGCACGATCTCGGCGATCCGCCGCCCGGTCCCGACCGGGACGGTCGACTTGGTGACGATCACGGCATAGCCGGTCATCGCCTTGGCCACCTGTTCGGCGGCGGCATAGACATAGGTCAGGTCGGCATGGCCGTCGCCACGCCGTGTGGGCGTGCCCACCGCGATGAAGATCGCCTCGGCGCCATCGACCGCCTGTTGCAGGTCGCCGGTGAAGCGCAGGCGGCCGGCGGCGACATTCTCTGCCACCAATTTATCGAGACCGGGTTCGTAGATTGGGATGCGCCCTTCCAGCAGCGCTGATAGCCGCTGCGGATCGGCTTCCACCAGGGTGACCTCGGTGCCGAACTCGGCGAAGCAGGCGCCGGAAACGAGGCCGACATAGCCTCCGCCGATCATGGTGATGCGCACGTCTGGGATTCCTCGGCCACGAACAGGGCCGATTCAGCACAACTGCGAGCCGGATTCCAGCATTTGTGACGTCACAGGGGGCAGGGGCTGTCGCGGGTCAGACGGCGACGGTGATCAGCAGCCCGCCATCGGCGAGCGGGATCAGGTTGGATACACGGCCTGCCAGCGCCAGACGCTCCAGCGCCGCCGCCAACTGGGCAGGGTTCGCGGTCAGGTCGCCGGATCGCATCGCTGCCTGCACATCCGCCTGGAAACGTGGGCTTTTGATGGCCATGGCATGCAGGGCGCGAAACAGCGCCTCATCAAACTCATATCCCGGCTTTGGTCGCAAGGCCGCCGCCGCCATCGAGCGACCGCCGTTCCGGGTCGCTGCAGCCACGCTGGTACCGGCTGGCTTGGACGGCGGCTCTACACTCATCCCCAACGAAACCATGGCGCATACCTGACGGGCAGTCCTGTCTGCCCATAATTCAGAGCGGATATCATATTCTGGATTTCCGTGCCAGTTAAATGAGGCGATTACGGAGAAAATCGGAACAATCAGACGCAAACCGTCACATAGTTGGCATTGCAGATCAATCCTGAGTAGTGTCTGCGGTAACCGTTTGCGATTCCACCTCGTCCTGTCGCCCGGTTACACGATCCGTCTCTCGCAAAAGGAGAACCGGGGGACGGACGGGCAGTGCATCAGCGCATGCCGACGCCGCGACCGCACCCGCCCCATCCTTCACCAGCCCCATCCTTCACCAGCCCCGTCCTTCACCGGCCCCGTCCTTCACCGGCCCCGTCCTTCACCGGCGCCGGCGGCCGCCTGCCTCGTCCAGCGATTTCTGCTCCGCCCGCGCCGCCTCCCGCTTCCTGGCCGCGTCCTGGCGCGCGATGACCTCCTCGACGGCCTGCGCCGCGGATCGCGCCGCGGTCAGCACCGTGCGGGCCTCTGATGTGCGCGCCTCGGCCGTTCGCAGCACCGCGGCCAGCTCCTCACGCGTCTCGCGGGCGCGGCGCAGCCAGGCGGCGAATGCTTCGACCGCAGCATCGTCGGCATCCAGCGCGGTTGCCGCCTGCATCTGACGATCGGCATCGGCGTCCAGGCGGCGGATCGCCGCGGCGGCCTCGGCTTCCGCCCGCAAGCAGTCGGCCAGCAGGCGGCTGCCCTCATCGACCGCCATGCGACGCAGCCGCAACAGAACACGCATCGGATCGTCCGGCATTCGTCACGTCCTCATGGCGGCATCGAGCATCGCGAAGCTCTCCGCCAGGCTGGTGGTCTCGCCACGCTCCTGCCGCAGAACGGCGTCGATCCGCGGTGTCAGCGACAGCGCCTCGTCAACCGCAGGGTCGCTGCCGGGGCGATAGGCGCCCAGCCGGACCAGGTCGGCCATCTCGGCATGCAGGGCCAGGATTCGGCGGGCGCGCCGGATCATTGCGGCCTCTGCATCCGAGAGGCAGCCCGCGGCGGCGCGTGAGAGGGAACGCAGCACGTCGATCGCCGGGTAGCGTCCGGCCTCGGCGATACGGCGATCGAGGATGACGTGCCCATCGAGAATGCCGCGCACCGCATCGGCGACGGGTTCGTTATGGTCGTCACCCTCGACCAGCACGGTGAACAGGCCAGTGATATATCCCGCCTCACCGTCCTCGGTCTCGCTGCCGGGCCCCGCACGTTCCAGCAGGCGGGGCAGCTCGGCGAACACGCTGGGAGGGTAGCCGCGGGTCGTCGGCGGCTCTCCGACCGAAAGCCCGATCTCGCGCTGGGCGAGGCAGAAGCGGGTGACGCTGTCCATCAGCAGCAGCACGGATTTCCCCTGGTCACGGAAATGTTCCGCCACGGTCATGGCCGCGTGGGCGGCCTGGCGCCGCATCAGCGGCGGCGCGTCCGACGTCGCGACGACGACGACGGCGCGGGCAAGCCCGTCCGCCCCCAGGTCGTCTTCCAGGAACTCCCGCACCTCCCGCCCGCGTTCGCCCACCAGGGCCAGGACCACGACATCGCACGCCGTGTGGCGCGCCAGCATCGAGAGCAGGGTCGACTTGCCCACGCCGGAGCCGGCGAACAGGCCCAGACGCTGCCCTTGCCGGCAGGTGACGAAGCAGTTCAAGGCGCGCACCCCCAGGTCGAGCCGCGGCCCGAGCCGAGCGCGGTCGGTGGCGGGGGGCGGGGCGGCGATGACGGGGCGCGATGTGTCGCGGGCCGGCAGCGCGCCCCGGCCATCGGCCGGGTTGCCCAAGGGATCGATGACCCGCCCCAGCCACGCGTCGGACACCGGCAGCGTGCTGCCGCCGGGCTTGACGATCGCGGCATGGCCCGGGCCGATCCCGTCGAGGGCCGCGAACGGCATGGCCTGGGCCCGCCCGTCGCGGAAGCCGACGATCTCGGCCTCGATCCGCCGGTCGGTGCGGCCGGACAGCAAAAGCCGATCGCCGATCGACACGAGGCCGTCCAGCCCGTCAATATCCACCATCAGGCCGGCGATGCCCCCGACGCGTCCCTGGAGCCGAAGCGGGGACAGGCCGCGCAAGCGGGCGGACGCCTGCTCGGATCGAAATATGAGATTTGATCGTATCATTGATACGTTACTTCCTCATTAACTTATATGTTCGTATGTTGTTCCCAACGATCCTAGGAAGATCGTTCAAATTCCGCGAATCTATGCATCCAAAAGGTGAAAAATTCGTGGCCAAACACACGCCATGGTGGTATTGATCCCCCAACAATCCTTAAGAGGGCACCATGCGCGTCCTACTCGTAGAAGATGACCTGACAGCCGCTCGTGGTGTCACGCTGATGCTCAAGGCCACCGGCGCGGTGATCGACCACTCGGAAGCGGGGGAGGAGGCGCTGGAGCTTCTGCGCCACTACGAATACGACGTCGTTCTGCTGGACCTGATGCTGCCTGACATCGAGGGTTACGAGGTGGTTCGCCGGATGCGGATCGCCCGCAACGACACGCCGGTCCTGATCATTTCGGGGCTGACGCGGCCGCAGGCCAAGGTCAAGGGCTTGGGCCTGGGCGCGGACGACTTCATCACCAAGCCATTCGACAAGGCGGAGCTGCTCGCCCGGATGCAGGCGGTGGTACGGCGCAGCAAGGGATTCAGCCAGCCGACGGTCCGGATCGGGTCGGTGGAGTTGAACCTCGACAGCCGGGAGGTCGCGGTCGACGGGCGGGAGGTCCATCTGACCGGCAAGGAATACTCGATCCTGGAACTGCTGGTGCTGCGCAAGGGCATGGTACTGACCAAGGAGGCGTTCCTGAACCACCTCTATGGCGGCATGGATGAGCCGGAGATGAAGATCATCGACGTCTTCATCTGCAAGTTGCGAAAGAAACTGGCGCAGGCCGGTGCCGACAGCCTGATCGGCACCGTCTGGGGGCGCGGCTACATGATCCGCGAACCGTCGGACGACCAGCACGACACCGAGCCGCCCGCCCCGCCCGCTCGGCTTGCGCGCTACTCCTCGGCGGCCTGACGCCGGCGGTAGTCGGCTGCGGTATCCACGTCACTGAGGGTGCGGATCATCGCCACGCGCCGATGGCGGAAATTCCGCATCGTGTCGGCCAGGGCGTGCGGCGTCGACCAGCGCCCGCCGGCGAATGGGTGTGCCGGGCGGCGCGGCCCCATCCCGACCAGCCAGTACCCGCCATCGGTTGCCGGGCCGAAGACGGCATCGGCCGATCCCAGCGCGCGGAACGCGACCCGCACGTCCGCGGCACCCGCATCGGGGATGTCACATCCCAGCAAAACGACGTTGCCACGCCGGAACCGCGCAAAGGCGCGATGCATCCGCTGCCCGACATCGCCCCGTCCCTGGTCGATCCGCGCCACGACCTGCACCGGCACCGCCATCCAGGCCCGCGGCGGGGTCGTCGCCAACACCGTATCGAACCGGCGATCCCGGGCCAGCGCGTGCAGCAGGCGGCGCAGCGTGCGGGTGTGAAACCGCAGCGCGGCACGGTCGCCGATATCCTTTGCCAGCCGCCGCTTCACCGTGCCCAGCCGCGGCACGCGGGCGAAGACGATGGCCGTGTTCCTCATGCATACAGGCGGGCGATCACGCGCGGCGGAACACCCACGAACCATAAAGCCAGGCACATCAGATTGCGGGCGGACCGCCGGTACCATCCGTCGCGCACCCATCTGTCCGCCGAGGTTACCGCGGCGGCATCCAGCACCACGATCCGCCGGCGGCCCAGGCGGCGGACCAGGTCCACGTCCTCCATGATCGGCAGCGGATGCATGCCGCCCACCCGACGCAGCAAGTCCGCATGGATCAGCAGTCCCTGGTCGCCATAGGGCAAGCCCAGGACGCGGCTGCGCCAGGCGACGATCCGCTCCAGCCGGCGTGCCTGCGGCGCGGTGCTGTCGAGGGCGAAGCGGAAGCAGGCGGCGCAATCCCGGCCACCGGCGATATGGGCAAGTGCGGCGCCCTGCCAGCCTGGCTGCATGCGGGTGTCGGCGTGCAGGATGAACAGCCACGGCTGTTGCGCGGCCGCGATCCCGGCGGCGATCTGGCTGCCGCGGCCACGCGGCGCCTCGATCACGCGCGCGCCGAGGGCCTCGGCGATCCGGGGCGTGCCGTCGTCGCTGCCGCCGTCGACCACCACGATCTCCGGCACCGGGCCCAGTGCGGCGACGGTTCCGGGCAGGCTTCGCGCAGCGTTCAAGGTCGGGATGACGACCGAGACGGGTGGTGTGCCGGCCCGGAAAGCGGATGATGTTCCTATTATGTTCTTGACCGATTCAAAAGCCTCTGTCACGGTGCAGCCCTGAACACACAGGGAACGGATCATGCGGAAACAAGCCGATCCTGGCAAGGACGCTGATGCCATCGCTGCGCTGGACCGCGCCGGGTTTCCGGAGCCGGAGCCGGTTGCACGCATGCCGTCCCTGGCACGGTCGGGCCGCGGGGCCGTCACCAACCCCGATGTGCGCTTCGACCGGCTGGCCATCGCGCCATTCGATGACGGGTGGGAGACGCTGACCGCCGAGTTCGGTGAACTGCCCCGGCTGTCCACGACCTTGTCGAAGGACGCCACCAGATCGGCGATCAGTTGGAACACGTCCCCCGATATCGGCTTCGACCGGGCGGTGAATCCCTATCGCGGCTGCGAGCATGGCTGCATTTATTGCTATGCCCGCCCCACCCATGCCTATCTGGGCTACTCCCCGGGGCTCGATTTCGAAACGAAGCTGATCTTCAAGCCCGATGTGGCGGAGCTTCTGGAAAAGGAGCTGCGTAAGCCAGGCTATACGGCGCGCACGCTGGCGCTCGGGTCCAACACCGACCCGTACCAGCCGGTGGAGCGCACGCTGAAGCTCACCCGCTCGGTGCTGGAGGTTCTGGACCGCTTCAATCACCCGGTCGGGATCGTGACCAAGTCGGCCGGGGTGTTGCGCGATCTCGACATCCTGTCGTCGATGGCGCAGCGGAACCTTGCGCGGGTGCATATCTCGATCACGACGCTCGATGCCCGGCTGGCGCGGGTGATGGAGCCGCGGGCCGCCACACCGACCCGGCGGCTGCACGCGGTCGAGGCGCTGACCCGGGCCGGGATCCCGACCGGCGTGCTGGCTGCGCCGATGATCCCCGGGCTGAATGATGCCGAAATGGAGAAAATTCTTGAGGCCGCGTCCCGCGCCGGCGCGCGCCATGCGGGATACATCCTGTTGCGCCTGCCGCATGAGCTGCGTCAGATGTTCGAGGATTGGCTGCAGGTGAATTTTCCCGACCGGGCGAAACACGTGCTGAGCCTGATCCGCGAAACCCGGGCAGGCAGGCTGAACGACCCGCGGTTCCATCACCGTTTTTCCGGCCACGGTGTCTACGCCGATCTTCTGCTGCGCCGCTTCACCCGCGCCGCGCGGCAATGGAGGCTGGATGAGGCGCGGGAGAGCCTGGACTGCACCCGCTTCGCCATTCCCGACAGCAAGCCCCAGGCCGCGGAGACACAGCTTTCCCTGTTCTGAGTTGGGGGTGAGGAGGGGGGCGCCGACCACGACACAAGAGGGATCACCGACCGCAGCACAACGGGTGCCGACCGCAACACCAGACCGTCGGCCATGACCCGCGGCCGAGCCGCATGACAAACCGTCGTTTCCCGGTGCATTGACGGCTGTCGAGACCGGCACCTATTGTCCGCCTCAATGAACGCACATGGGGCCGACGGTCCCTGGATTAGGGAGGCCGGCCACGGTGGAAGAGGCTGCGCGCCTATTGCAGCTAGTCGTCAATGGTGCAGCGTCAGGTTGCATCTACGGACTGATCGCGCTCGGTTTCGTCTTGATCTACAAGGCGACCGAAATGGTGAATTTCGCCCAGGGCGACATCATGATGCTGGGCGGGTTTCTCGCCTTCAGCCTGATCGCGCATTGGGGCCTGAACTACTGGCTGGGATCGCTGATCGCGATCGCCATCACCGCCGCGTTCGGCTTTCTGCTCGATGCCGTGGTGCTCCGGCGGGTCATCGGACAGCCGCAATTCGCGGTGGTGATGCTGACGCTGGGCCTGGGCTTCATCTTCCGCGCCGGCGCGGGTCTGGCCTGGGGCTATGATTCGGTCGGGTTCGTCACGCCATTCACCAACCGGACGGTGAATATCGGCGGACTGGTGCTGGGCGAAGACAATGTATCGATCATCGTCGGCACGGTTCTGCTGTGCGGGGTCCTGTACCTGTTCTTCAGCCGGACCCGCCTGGGCATCGCCATGCAGGCGTCGTCACAGAATCAGTTGGCGGCCTATTACATGGGCATCCCGGTGCGAACGGTGTTCTCGCTGATCTGGGCGATCAGCGCAGGCGTGGCAGCGGCGGCCGGAATCCTGCTGTCGCCGGTGTCGATGATCGACGTCAACATGGGCTTTCTGGGGATCAAGGCCTTCGCCGCGGCGGTGATCGGTGGCTTCGGCAGCATCCCGGGGTCGGTGATCGGCGGTGTCATCGTCGGTATCGTCGAACAACTATCCGGCTATTACCTGCCGGCCGGGTTCCAGGAAGTCTCGGCCAACATCGTGCTGCTGGCCATGCTGATCGTGCGGCCGCAAGGCCTGTTCGCCGAAACCATGGGCAAGCGGGTCTGACCGGTCATGCGCTATCTGTTCCGCACGGACTACAAGCAGGATATGGCGCTGTGGCGCCATGGTGGCGACGTCTTCTGGTACGGTCTGCTGGCGGTGATCATGCTGGCGATCCCGTGGTTCCTGGGCGAGTTCTATGTCGGCGAGCTGGGCGGCGTGTTCATCTTCGCCATTGCCGGGGTCGGGTTGATGCTGCTGGTCGGCTACACCGGCCTGATCAGCCTGGGCCACGCCGCATTCCTGGGAATCGGCGCGTACACCAACTCCGTGCTGCTGTCCCATGGCGTGCCGTTCCTGGTGACATTGCCGGTCGCCGGCCTGTTCACCGGCCTGTGCGGTGCCGCGATCGGCCTGCCGACCCTGCGCATGAGCGGGCTGTATCTCGCGATCGCAACACTGGCCTTCGGCAGCATCGTCGGCACCATCTTCCAGAAATGGACGTCGGTGACCGGCGGGTTCGACGGGTTTCCGGTGCCCACCCCCTATGTGTTCGGCATCCCGATCGAAGGGGCGACCAGCGTCTATTACGTGTCGCTCGCGGTGCTGATCTTCGTGCTGTGGGTGTCGGCCAACATGCTGCGCACCCCGCTGGGCCGAGCGATGGTGGCGATCCGGGACAGCGAGGTTTCGGCGCAGAGCATGGGCATCCACCTGGCGCGCTACAAGGCGATGGCGTTCGCCATCAGCGCGGGGATGACCGGCCTGGCTGGCGCGCTGTTCGCCCACTATGTCCGCTATCTCGCGCCCGACGCCTTCGACGTCCTGCTGTCGGTGCAGTTCGTGACGATCGTCTTCGTGGGCGGTCTGGGATCGATCCATGGCGCGATCTTCGGCGCCCTGTTCGTGCGGTTGCTGCCGCAGCTCATCGCCATTGTCCGCGACGACCTGCCCTTTGGCCTGGGCCGCACCCCGGGCCTGGAACCGTCGCTGTTCGGCCTGATCCTCGTGCTGGTCATCCTGTTCCAGCCGGGCGGCATCTTCGGGCTGTGGCTGAAGGTGAAACTCTGGTTCCAGGCCTTCCCGCTCAAGCGGCGGACCAGCTTCCGGCGCCAGAAAACCTACGCGAGGTCGGAGCGGCTGCGATGACGCTGTTCAAGGCAGAGGACATCTCGGTCCGGTTCGGCGGCATCCGCGCCGTCGACTCGGTCAGCTTCGAGGTGAAACAGGGCGAGGTATTCTCGATCATCGGCCCGAACGGCGCCGGAAAGACCACGATCTTCAACCTCATCAGCCGGATCTACAACACGACCGACGGCCGGCTGATCTTCGACGGACAGGACATCACCCGCACGCCACCGCACAAGGTCGCCGGCCTGGGGATCGCACGAACCTTCCAGAACATCGAGCTGTTCGCCAACGCAACCCTGCTGCAGAACCTGCTGATCGGGCGTCACTGCCACTCCCGCGTCGGGTTCCTCTCCCAAATCGCCTTCCTCCCCTCCGCTCGGCGGGAAGAGCTGGTCCATCGCGAAAAGGCCGAGGACGTGATCGCCTTCCTGGGGCTGGAGCGCTATCGCGACACGCTGATCGCCAACCTGCCCTATGGCGTGCGCAAGGTGGTGGAACTCGGCCGCGCACTGTGCACCGAGCCCAGGCTGCTGCTGCTGGATGAGCCGTCCTCGGGCCTGAACGTCGACGAGACCGAAGGCATGGGCTTCTGGATCGAGGACATCAAGAAGGACCTGGGCATCACCGTGATCATGGTCGAACATGACATGTCGCTGGTGAGCCAGGTGTCCGACCGGGTGATGGCCCTGAACTACGGCAAGGTTCTGGCCATGGGCCTGCCGCACGAGGTGCAGACCAACCCGGACGTCGTCCGCGCCTATCTCGGCGGCGAGGAGGAGGCGGCGGCATGAGCGAACCTCTGCTCCAGGTATCGGGGATCGAAACGTTCTACGGGCCGATCCAGGCGATCCGTGGCGTCTCGCTGACCGTCGAGCCAGGCCAGATCGTGACGGTTCTCGGCGCCAACGGGGCCGGCAAGACGACGGTGCTGCGTACCATCTCGGGCGTGCTGGACCCCGAGCGTGGTGAGGTCAGGTTCCAGGGCCGCGACATCGCGCACATGGCGCCTGATCTGGTGATGCGCCAGGGCATCTGTCACGTGCCGGAGGGGCGGGAGACCTTCCCGTTCCTGACGGTGCGCGAAAACCTGATGATGGGCGCCTATACGCGGCGCGACAGCGACGGCATCGCCAGGGACCTGGCGCTGTGCTTCTCCTATTTCCCGCGACTCGAGGAACGGCAGCATCAGCGCGCCGGCCTGCTGTCGGGCGGGGAGCAGCAGATGCTGGCGATCAGCCGGGCGCTGATGGGCCGGCCGAAGCTGCTGCTGCTGGACGAGCCGTCGCTGGGCCTGTCGCCCCTGCTGGTGCAGCAGATCTTCGGCATCATCCGCCGCATCAACAAGGAGCAGGGCGTGGCCATCCTGCTGGTCGAGCAGAACGCCCGCATCGCGCTGAAGACTGCGGACTATGGCTATGTGCTCGAAGTCGGGCGGATCGTCGCATCCGATACCTGCGCATCGCTGCTGGAGCGCGAGGACATCAAGGAATTCTATCTCGGCCAGAAGGAAGCGGGAATCCGCGGCCAACGGCGCTGGAAGAGGAAGCGGCTGTGGAACTGATGCCCGGCGCGCAGGGCGACACCATTCCCACGATGCTC
>WBZO01003235.1_pt1 | contig 19447 bp, 16 predicted proteins | sample 5204261 | NCBI WGS metagenome assembly WBZO01 (sample SAMN12412400, study PRJNA552823) | activated sludge metagenome | isolation source: activated sludge from anammox sidestream of wastewater treatment plant... | place: USA: North Carolina | collected 2017-09
GGGCAAGCTGCTCTTTCTCGTCTCGCCCGAGAACACCGTGGCGCCGCGCCCGGTGGAAACCGACGGCTGGTCGAATCACGACTGGGTGGTGACGCAAGGCCTGGCGCCCGGCGACAAGATCATCATCGACAATCTGATGAAACTGCGCCCCGGCGCGGCGGTCGCGCCCCATGCCCCGGACGCCGCGCCCGGCGCCCCGGGCTCGGCCAAGCCCTGAATCGACCCGCAATCCGTGCCCAAGAATCGGCGGTAACCACCCATGTCAAAATTTTTCATCGAACGTCCGATCTTCGCCTCCGTACTCGCCATCATCATCGTGCTGGCGGGGCTGGTCGCGTCGAATATCCTGCCGATCGCGCAATACCCCGAGATCGCGCCGCCCACCGTCACGATCACGGCGAGCTACCCGGGCGCTTCCGCCGAAACGCTGGCCAAGACCGTCGCCGCGCCCATCGAGGAACAACTCTCCGGCGTGGAGGACCTGCTCTACTTCAACTCGACCGCCGCCTCCAACGGCACCATCAATATCACGGCGACCTTCGAGGTCGGCACCGATATCGACAAGGCCACGTTCAACGTCAACAATCGCGTCCAGCTCGCCACGCCCCGGCTGCCCGAGGACGTGCGTCGCAACGGCGTCACCGTGGCGAAGCGTTCGCAGAACATCCTGCTGGTGGTGGCGCTGCGCTCGCCCGACGACAGCCGTGACATGCTGTTCCTGTCCAACTACGCCACGCAGAACATCGTCGACGAGCTGAAACGCATCCCGGGCACCGCGGACATCATCGTGTTCGGGGCACGCGACTATTCCATGCGCATCTGGCTCAAGCCGGATCGCATGGCGCAGCTCGGCCTCACCACCGCCGACATCACCGCCGCGATCAACGCCCAGAACGCGCAGTACGCCGCCGGCAAGATCGGCGCCGCCCCCTCCCCCGAAGGCCAGCAACTGGTCTACACCGTCACCGCGCAGGGCCGCATGCTGCAGCCGGAGGAGCTCTCCCGCATCATCCTGCGCTCCGACGGACCGAACGGCGCGCAGAGCTACGATCAGGGCAATACGGTCAATGGCCAGCCCGCCGTCGCGCTCGGCGTCTTCCTCCAGAGCGGCGCCAACGCGCTCGACGTGGCGGACGCCATCCGGGCCAAGATGGAGGAACTGAAACAGGACCGCTTCCCCGCCGGGGTCGATTACCTGATCCCGTACGACACCACCCGCTTCGTCTCCGCCTCCATCGAGGCGGTCGTGCATACGCTGCTCGAGGCGGCGGCGCTGGTCCTGCTGGTGGTGTTCGTGTTCCTGCAGAGCTGGCGCGCGACCCTGATCCCGATGATCGCCGTGCCGGTCTCCCTCGTCGGCACCTTCGCCGGGCTGTGGCTGTTCGGATTCTCGATCAACACCCTGACGCTGTTCGCCATGGTGCTGGCGGTCGGCATCGTCGTCGACGACGCCATCGTAGTGCTGGAAAACGTCGAGCGCCTCATCCGCGAGCAGAAACTGAAACCGTTCGATGCCGCGGTCGAGGCGATGCGCGAGGTCCAGAACGCGATCGTGGGCATCGTGCTGTCGCTGGTCGCGGTATTCATCCCGGTCGCCTTCCTCGGCGGCATCGCCGGGCAACTCTACCGCCAGTTCGCGGTGACGGTCGCCATCGCGGTGGTGCTGTCGGGCATCGTGGCCCTCACGCTCACGCCGACACTGTGCGCGCTGCTGCTCAAACCGGACGGGCACGACGGCGCGACGGGGTTCGCGGCGCGCCTGTTCAGCCCGTTCAACCGGCTCTTCGCCTGGATGACGCGCCGCTTCCTCGGCGCGGTGAACCTCGCCATCCGGCACCGCGTCGCCTCGCTGGCGGCCTTCGTCGCCGTGCTCGGCCTGTCCGGATTCCTGTTCCTGCGCATCCCGGGCAGTTTCGTCCCGGTGGAGGATATGGGTTACATCATCACCGTGGCGCAGTTGCCGGACGGCGCCACGCTGGAACGGACGATGAAGACCACCGAACAATTACGGGGCATGATGGCCGGCAACGAATCCATCGAGAACATCTTCATCGTCAATGGCTTCGATCTCGTCACCGGCAGCAACAAGACCAACTCCGCGACGATCTTCATGCCGCTGAAACCCTGGAGCGAGCGCAAACAGACCGCCCAGGAGCTGGTGCAGGAAGTGAGCGGCAAAGGCTTCATGCTTTCCGACGGCCTCGCCTTCGGCATCAATCCGCCCTCGATCCGCGGGCTGGGCTCTACCGGCGGCTTCGAGCTTTACGTACGCGGCCGCGACGACCCCGATACCCAGCGCCTCGCCCAGGTGACCAACGACTTCGTCACGGAACTCGGTAAGGATCCCGTGCTCGAATCGCTGCGCAGTCTCTACCGCCCCACCGTGCCTCAACTGCGCGTCGACGTCGATCGCGAGAAGGCGCTGGCGCTGGGCATACCCGTAAGCGACGTCTTCTCCACGCTGCAGGCCCAGATGGGATCGCTGTACGTCAACGACTTCAACAAGGCCGGACGGACCTATCGCGTCACCATCCAGGCCGACGCGCAGTACCGCTCCAAGCCGGAGGACCTCGGTAATATCTACGTGCGCTCGACCACCACCGGCGCCATGGTCCCGCTCAAGGCCCTGATCCGGGTGGAAAGCATCATCGGCCCCGAACTGCTCGAACGCTACAACGGTTACATCGCCGCCAAGGTGATCGGCAACTCCAAGCACGGCTACAGCTCGGGCGAGGCCATCAAGGCGGTCGAGCGCGTCGCCGCGCGCACCCTGCCCAAGGGCTACGACATCGCCTGGACCGGGCAGGCCTTCCAGGAGAAGCGCACCGGCACCGCCTCGGTGTTCGCCTTCGGCTTCGCGCTCATCATGGTGTACCTGATCCTGTCGGCGCTCTACGAACGCTGGGGCGTACCCCTTTCCGTGCTGCTCGCCGTACCCTTCGCGGTGCTCGGCGCGCTCGGCTTCGTCTTTCTGCGCGGGATGGAAAACAACATCTACTTCCAGATCGGTCTCGTGGTGCTGATCGGCCTCGCGGCGAAGAACGCGATCCTGATCGCGGAATTCGCCATGCAGGGCATGAGCGAGGGCAAGAAGGCGGTGGAGGCCGCGGTGGAGGCGGCGCGACTGCGCTTCCGGCCCATCGTCATGACCTCGCTCGCCTTCGTGTTCGGCGTGGTGCCCCTGGTGCTCGCCACCGGCGCCGGCGCCGCGGCCCGGCAGTCCATGGGCTCGGGCGTGTTCGGCGGTATGATCGTCGCGACCTTCGTCGCGCCGATCTTCGTCCCGCTGTTCTTCACCCTGCTCGCGCGCAAGCCGCGCCCGGTGCATACCCACGAGCATCACGAAACGCCGCATCCGGTGCCGCCGCAGGAGGGCCTGTCATGACCGCCCGCACCATCGCCACCCACCTGACCCTGCTCGCGGCGCTCGCGGGCTGCGCGGTAGGACCCGACTATCACCGGCCGGAGATCGCCCTGCCCGCCGGCTATCCCGACGCGAACGCGGCGGACACCGCCGAAGCGACGATCGCGGCCGACTGGTGGACCCTGTACGGCGACGCCGGACTCGACCGTCTGGTCGATCAGGCCCTGCAGAACAACGCGGACCTGCGCCGGGCCGTGGCGCAGATCGACGAGGCCGAAGCGGTGCTGTCCGAGGCCCGGGCGACGCTGTTTCCCGAGATCGATCTCGGCCTCGCCAGCAGCCGCTCGCGGTCCAGCACCCTGAACGCCCAACCGCTCGCCGCCGGCGTCTCGCCCATTTCCAATTCGCACCGGCTCGCGCTGTCCACTTCCTTCGAGCTCGACCTGTGGGGCCGGCTGCGGCGCGCCTCCGAAGCGGCCCGCGCGCAGTTGCTCGGCACCCGTTACGGCCGCGACGTCACCGCCCTGACCCTCGCCGGGGCCACGGCGCAGGCCTACTTCCTGCTCCGTTCGCTCGACGCGCAGATCACGGTTACGGAACAGACGCTGGCCGCCCGCGAGGAGTCGCTGGAAGTGGCGCGCAGCCGTGCCTCCGGCGGGCTCGCCTCCGAGCTCGATGTCTACCAGGCCGAGACCGGGCGCGCCGACGCGGCCGTGCAATTGCACGAACTGCAGCGCCAGCGCGCGCTGGTCGAACACCAGCTCGGCGTTCTGACCGGCGCACCCGACCTGACCCTCGCGTCCGGCGACCTGATGCAACTGCCGTTGCCGGCGGAACCGCCCGCGGGACTGCCTTCCACCCTGCTCGAGCGCCGCCCCGACGTGCAGCGGGCAGAACAGGCCCTGATCGCGGCCAACGCCCGCATCGGCGTGGCCAAGGCGGCGCAGTTCCCCACCTTCTCCCTGACCGGTTCCTACGGCGGCCAGAGCGAGGAGTTCGGCGACCTGCTGAAATCGGGCGCCCGCATCTGGTCGATCGGGCTCGGCGCCACGATGCCGATCCTCGACGCCGGGCGCTACTCCGCGCGCACGCGCCAGGCGGAGGCGGTACAGCGCCAGGCCCTGGCGGATTACCAGCAGGCCGTCGAGACCGCCTTCCGCGAAGTGGCCGACGCGCTCAGCAACGCGCAATCGACCCGCGCCGCCGCGGAAGACCAGGAAAAACGCGTGAGCGCGGCGCGCAACGCCCTGCGTCTGTCCCGGAAACGTTACGAGGCGGGCTATTCCGGCTACCTCGAGGTGCTCGACGCCCAACGCACGGCCAATGCCGCGGAGCAGGCCCTGATCCAGCACCGGCAGGCCCAGCTCGCCTACAGCGTCGACCTGTTCAAGGCGCTGGGGGGCGGCTGGTCACCCGCGGAGGATGCGTCGGCGGCGCGCTGACGGTCATCATGGTACGCAGGACGAAGGCGGAAACCGCGCAAACCCGGCAGGAGATCATCGCCGCGGCGCGGCGGGTATTCGCCGAACACGGGGTCAGCCACAGCTCCCTCGCCGATATCGCCAAGGAGGCGGGCGTGACCCGCGGCGCCATCTACTGGCACTTCAAGAACAAGCCGGACCTGTTCTTCGCCATGATGGAGCAGGTGTCCGTGCCGCTGGTCCACATCATCGACGAGAACCTTCCGGTACAGAACCCCGGCGACCCGCTGCGCGGTATCCAGTCCAGCATGGTCGAAATCCTGCGCCTGCTCAGGGAGGACGAGGTCGCACGCACCACCTTCGAGATCGTCAACTCGAAGTGCGAATACGTCAACGAATTCTCCCGGCTCGACAGCCGCGTCACACGGACCGGCTGCGCCTACATCCAGAAGCTCACCGGCGCCTACGGGGACGCGCACCGCAAGGGGCTGCTGCGCCCGGGCGCCGATCCGGAACAATACGCCCTCGACAGCTACCTGTTCATGAAGGGGCTGATCAATCTCTGGCTCGCCGACATCGAAGGCTCCATCATTCGCGACAAGGCCGAGGCGCTGATCGAATCCCACATCTCGATGCGCTACACCTCCGCCTAGCCGCGCGCACCGGCGGCGGCTTGATCGGGCCGCGCGAATGCGCGAGAATTCGTGCCTGCCCGACGGCGGCCGCCGCCGTCGCCATCGCTTCGCGCCCATCCCCGACCGGTGGCCGCATCGGGCGCACATCCGTGCCGGTCGATCAGGGATCCGATTCGTCCACATGCTCTCCTTCTTCGAAAGACTGATCAACCCGTTCCCGCCGCAGGAGCCCGCGACGCCGCCGCGGGGCCTGTTCGCCTTCTGCCGACACTATTCGCGCGGCATCGAACCCCATCTGGTGATCATGGCGGTGCTGACCGGCCTGATCGCGATCCTCGAAGTCTCGCTGTTCGACTATCTCGGCCGCCTGGTCGACTGGCTGACGCATACCGACCGGGCCGACCTCTTCGGCGCCGGCAGCGGTTTCCTGTGGACGGCGTTCGCCGTGCTGATCGCGCTGCCCGTCGCAGTGCTGCTGCACTCGTTGATCATCCATCAGGCCCTGCTCGGCAACTACCCGATGATCATTCGCTGGAAGATACATCGCTACCTGCTGGGGCAGAGTCTGGCGTTCTTCCAGAACGACTTCGCCGGCCGCATCTCGACCAAGGTGATGCAGACCTCGCTCGCCGTGCGCGAGACGGTGCTGAAACTGCTCGACGTGATCCTCTACGTGGTGGTCTACTTCGGCGGCGTGCTGGTCATCGCCGCCGGCTCCGACAGGCGCCTGGTCGTACCCCTGCTGGTCTGGGTCGCGCTTTATATCCTGACCCTGCGTTTCTTCATCCCCCGCCTGGCCGCGGTCTCGGCGCGCCAGGCCGACGCGCGTTCGGCCATGGTCGGCCGCGTGGTCGACTCCTACACCAACATCGCCACGGTCAAGCTGTTCTCGCACTCCAGCCGCGAGGCCGACTACGCCCGCGAGGGCATGGACGACTTTCTGCAGACCGTCTATCCGCAGATGCGCCTCGTCACCGGTCTGGTGATGGCGGTATGGATCAACAACGTGCTGCTCATCCTGGCCACCGGCGCGCTGTCGATCTGGCTGTGGATGCAGGACGCCATCACGGCCGGCGCGATCACCGCCGCGATCGCGCTCGTGCTGCGGCTGAACGGCATGTCGCAATGGATCATGTGGGAGATGTCCGCCCTGTTCGAGAACATCGGCACGGTGGAGGACGGCATCTCCACCATCGCCCGGCCGCGTGAGGTGCTCGACCGGCCGCAGGCCGCGCCGCTCGCGGTCACGCGGGGCCGCATCGAATTCGATCATCTGCGCTTCCATTACGGCAAGGGCGGCGGCGTCATCGACGACTTCTCGCTGACCATCGAGCCCGGCGAGAAGATCGGGCTGGTCGGCCGCTCCGGCGCGGGAAAATCGACCCTGGTACACCTGCTGCTGCGCTTCCACGACCTCGAGGCCGGCCGCATCCTGATCGACGGGCAGGACATCGCGGAGATCACGCAGGAAAGCCTGCGCGCGCAGATCGGGCTCGTGACCCAGGACACTTCGCTTCTGCATCGCTCGGTGCGCGACAATATCCTGTACGGACGACCCGACGCCACGGAATCCGACCTCGTCGCGGCGGCGCGCCAGGCACGGGCGCACGATTTCATCGACCAGTTGCAGGACGCCCGGGGACGCCGCGGTTACGACGCCCACGTCGGAGAACGCGGCGTCAAGCTGTCCGGCGGCCAGCGCCAACGTATCGCCATCGCGCGCGTCCTGCTGAAGGACGCGCCGATCCTGATCCTCGACGAGGCCACCTCCGCGCTCGATTCCGAGATCGAGACCGCGATCCAGGAAAACCTCTACCGGCTCATGCGCGACAAGACCGTCATCGCCATCGCGCATCGGCTATCCACCATCGCCATGATGGACCGCCTCATCGTGCTGGATCGGGGCCACATCCTCGAAGAAGGTACCCACGCCGAGCTGATCGCCCGCGACGGCCTCTACGCCCAGCTCTGGGCCCACCAGTCCGGCGGTTTCCTCGGCGGAGACACCGGCTGAAGCCCGCGGCGCTCCCCGCGCCTGAAAAACCCCCTATCCACAGCCCTGAATCAGGGCAGGGATGCGATCCTCGGCCTGCCAGGGCACACCGACCTCGGACATATACCGAGGCCGATCCGGCCCCGGTGCCCGGAGTGCATCCGGCCGTGCAATACACTATAATCGCGCCCATTTCGCCACCGCGCCGACGGCAACCCGGACCGCCGGTCAGCGCGCAACGAGGGGGACCCCCGGAGTGAACGACAGCTCGATCGTCAACTATTACGAAAAGCTCGTGTTCGACCACATCCAGGCGACGCTGGTCGACACCCGCAAGATCGGTACCCTGGACGCCATCCTGGACATCGCATGTCTGGCCCTGAACCGTCTACCCTCCCGCTATATCCGCCACCGGATAGACGCGGCGTTCTACATGACGGACCATGAGCGACAAAAGATGCAGGGCGACGTCGATGTCGCGGTCCGGCAGGCCTACGAATTCGTCCTGGCGAATCCCCGCTAACCCGCCCGCGGCGGAAAACCCGGGACAGATTCGTTTACCGCCTCGACAAGGGGGCAGATTTACAAATCTGTCCCCGATCCAAGAACTGAACCCGTCACTCCGCGAAAACCCGGGACAGATCCACTTAATTCATGTAGCGTAATGGGCCTATGAAAAATAAATCTGTCCCGGGTTTTCCATGATCCGATTCCTGACCTTCTGGGGCGTCAACACGCTGCTGCTGTGGGCGGCGGCGGAACTGTTCGCCAGCGTCCGCTACTCCGGCCTCGGCGCGCTGCTCATCGCCGGCCTGCTGTTCGGCATTGCGCACGCGGTGATCAAGCCGATCCTGGTCGTCCTCACCCTGCCCGTCACGATCCTGACCCTGGGCCTGTTCCTGCTGATCATCAACGCCCTGATCCTGCTGCTGGTCGCCTTCGTCGTCCCCGGCTTCGATGTCGCCGGCTTCTGGCCGGCGGTGGGCGTGGCGCTGTTCATCTCGGTGCTGAGTCTGGTGCTGAATATGCTGTTCGGGTTGCAGCGCCGTTGACGATAAAAACCGGGACGGGCTTATTTCGCGGTATGACGCCGTACTCCCGTCACGGTTCTCCAATCATTGCTCGCTGACCGTCGCATCGGTCACGTCACTCAGAAAATAAATCTTTCCGGATTATGAGCTGCACGAGAGCATGGAACATCCCGCCTTGTGGCGCGCCCAATCGGGTCGTTTGGCGCTGAAATCGTCGCAACCAGGCTGTTCCTCATAAGGGCGTCTGAGCACCTCAAGCAATGCTTGGACGCGGCTCGGATCGCCCCGTTCGGCCAGATCGATCGCCTCTTGCGCGAGATAGTTGCGCAGCACATAACGCGGATTGACCCGATCCATCCGCGCCATTCTCTCCTGGGGCGGTTCGCCGTCCCTCCGCAGGCGCATGACGTAACGCTTCAACCAATCGTCGATCGAAGCGGAATATTGCCCGTAGAGATCTTCGCGGTAGAACGCCTCCTGCAAGACCTGCGGCTTTGGCTCATTGACGTCGATCCGCGCGAGGCTGCGAAAGAATTCAGTCATGTCGACCTCGGCGTACTGCATCAGATCGAACGCATCGCCGACCAGTTTGGCGTCTTCGTCCTCCCATGCGCGCAGACCGAATTTTCCGGCGAATACCCGGCCGATCTCCGCGTTATAGATGTTGTCGTAGCGTTCCAGGCCGGCCTCCAATTCTTCCTTGTCCGGGGACAGGACCGCCACGGCCTGGGCCAGCTTCCCCAGGTTCCAGCGCGCGATCTCCGGCTGGCGGCCGAAACAATAGCGCCGGCCGGAGGCATCCGTGGTATTGGGCGTCCAGCCCGGATCGAAGTTGTCGATCCAACCGTACGGACCATAATCAATGGTCAACCCGAGGATCGACATGTTATCGGTGTTCATCACGCCATGGACAAAGCCGACGCGCATCCAGTGCGCGACCATCCGCGCCGTGCGCTCGCAGATCTCCCCGAACCAGCGGGCAATACGTTGCTCCGGGCTCGCCTGCAAGTTGGGGAAATCGCGCGCGATAGTGAAGTTCACCAGTTGCGCGAGCAGCGCGTGCTCCCCACGCGCTGCCGGCAGCTCGAAATGGCCGAAGCGGGTGAACGAGGGCGCCACGCGGCAGACGATCGCACCGGGCTCGGCCCTCGGGTTGCCATTGTAGAACATGTCGCGCATGACGGATTCACCGGTGCCCACCAGGCTCAGGGCGCGGGTGGTCGGCACGCCGAGGTGATGCATCGCCTCGCTGCAGAGAAATTCTCGGATCGACGAGCGCAGCACCGCACGCCCGTCGGCTCGGCGCGAATATGGCGTCGGCCCCGCCCCCTTGAGCTGCAGCTCCCAGCGCTGTCCCGCGCGGTTTATCACCTCGCCCAGGCATATCACGCGGCCATCCCCCAGTTGGCCCGCCCACTGCCCGAACTGATGGCCGCCGTAGCAGGTGGCGTAGGTCTCCATGCCCGACAGCAAGCGATTGCCGGCCAGCGCCTCCACCATCGCGGGCGATGTGATTACATCCATATCGAGATCGAGACTGGCGGCCATTTCGCTGGAATAGGCGAGCAGGCGGGGCGAGGCCACCGGCGTAGGCGCCACCGGCGACCAGCAGGCGCCGGTCACTTGGCGCCGCTGGTTGCGCGAGTCGGGATCGCCCGGCAGCTCGCGCAGGAAACGATTATCGAATATCCATGGAGACATGACAGCACTCAAGCGCGAGGGGAATGTTGCATCATAAGGCAAGGTTCATGGCGACCATGAAGGTCCAGCCGCAGTCACCTCGATATATTCTATAGTATCGACACGGGGATTGTTATCAAGGAAGACTGTATATGTCATTCCCGCACAGCGGGAATGACATATTTAATCAGTAGAGCTTTCTGACGAATGTCGTGATCCCCTGCGGCACAAGAACCGTGCTACTCTACGGAGCCCGTTTCGATGCAGTAATTGCGGTCAGGATAGCGGTGAGGATACTGTTAGGCGCCGGCGGACATCCTGGCACGGCGACATCGACGGGAATGATGTTGGAGACCCGGCCGCGGCAGGCGTAGCTCTCGCCGAAGACGCCGCCGGTGCAGCCGCAGTCGCCGAGGGCGACGACGAGCTTGGGATCGGGTGTCGCGTCGTAGACGCGGCGCAGCGCGACTTCCATGTGGGCGGAGACGGGGCCAGTGACCAGCAGCAGGTCGGCGTGGCGCGGGCTGGCGACGAAGCGGATGCCGAGCCCTTCCAGGTTGTAGATCGGGTTGTGGAGGGCGTGGATCTCCAGCTCGCAGCCGTTGCAGGAGCCGGCGTCGATGTGACGGATGCACAGGGCGCGCCCCATGACCTCCCGGATGCCCGCCTGCAGTTCCTCGCGCACGCGCAGGGCGTCGTCCGGCGACGGCGGCGGCTCCGTCGCGATGCCGATGCGTTGGATCTGGCGCAGCGTCTTCCACATGGCTCAGGCGTTCCGCGTCACAGAGTCATTCCGCGTGGGCACGCAAGACGTGCCCACTCTATCAGGCAGGGTCGTAGCGTGGGCACGGGATTCGTGCCCACGCGGTATCGTTGCCCTGTGAATCTCGATATGAATCCTCCACATGGTCAGAGGTCGTGCCCGCTGTAGGCGAGGTTGAAGGATTTGTTGATGAGCGGGAAGTCCGGCACGATGTTGCCGATCGCGGCGTGTTCCAGCACCGGCCAGTTCTGCCACGAGGGGTCGTGCGGATGGCAGCGCCCGATCGCGCCGGCGGCGCCGGCCTCGAGCGCGACGAACACCGGGCCGCGCCAACCCTCGACCAGACCGATCCCGAATGCGCCCTCCGCCGGCGTCTCCACCGAGACCCGCACCGGACCGTCCGGAAGATGCGCGAGGATTTCCCCGAGCAGACGGCACGATTCGACGAACTCGTCGAAACGCACCGCCACGCGCGCGGCCACGTCGCCTTCCCCGCGCACGACCATGCGCGGCCGCAATTCAGTGTAGGGTTCGCAGGGCAGATCGCAGCGCAGGTCGAAGGCCTGCCCGCTCGCGCGCCCGGCAAGCCCCGTGAGCCCGAGCCGCGCCGCGAGCTCGGGCAGGACGGTCCCCGCGCCGTTGAAGCGATCGCGCACGCCGGCGTGCTCGTCGTAGATCTCGCGCAACCGGACCACCTCGCGCTGGATATCTTCTGCACAGGCGCCGAGCGCGCGCAGCGCCTCCGGCGCCGGATCGACCCCGACGCCGCCCGGCACGACGAAGTCGAACAGGTAACGCTGCCCCAGCGCATGTTCGGTCGCACGCAGCAACTGCTCCTTCAGGCGCGAGAACTGCGCGAGCCCGAAGGCGAAGCCGGCGTCGTTGCCCAGCGCGCCGAGGTCGCCGAGGTGGTTCGCCATGCGCTCCAGTTCCAGGCCGAGCGCGCGCAGCCAGACGGCGCGCGGCGGGACCTCCGTCCCGGCCATGCCTTCCAGCGCCTGGCAATAGGCCCAGGAGTACGCGACGGCCGAGTCGCCCGACACGCGCGCCGCGAGGCGGTGTCCGTCGAGCAGCGCCATCGACTGGAATCGCCGCTCGATGCCCTTGTGCGCATAACCCAGGCGTTCCTCCAGGCGCAGGATCTTTTCGCCGACGACCGAGAAACGGAAATGGCCCGGCTCGATGACGCCGGCATGCACCGGCCCGACCGGGATCTCGTGCACGCCCTCGCCCTCGACGCGCACGAACGGGTAGACCTCGACCGCCGTCCCGTCCGCCGCCGCGGGCCCGCCCTGCGCCACCAGCGGATGATAGTCCGCCGGCCACGCCGCGTGGCGCAACCACGGGCGGGTATCCGTATCCGTCGAACGCGGACCGGACAGGTCGGCCACGGCACGCTGCAGGCGGTTCGCGCAGGGAAAGAGGTCCTCGATCCCCGGATAGGTCTCCGCCCCGGCCGCCAGCGGCAGGGAGAGCACCAGCACGCCCGGCCCGGTGGCGAAGGCGGCGCGCAGCGTCCGCCCGCCTCCCGCCGCCCATAGCGTGATCGACCGCCCGCCGGCCGCCGCCACCGCCCGCGCCGCCTCGCGCCAGGCGTCCGCGTCCACGGTGAGCGCGCGTGCGCGCGGGGCCCCGGGCAGCGGCGTCGCCTCGTTGAGCCAGCGGCGCAGCGGCACGTCACCCTCCCCCGATCAATTGCGCGGCCGCGCGGTACCAGTCCGCGAGGTACGGCGGGATGAACACGCCGAGCATCAGCACCAGCGCGAGGTGGGTGAACACCGGCAGCAGCGCCGGCGGGTGCGGCAGGCGCTTCGCCGTGGTCTCGCCGAACACCATCGGCTGCACGCGCCCGAAGATCGCCGCGAAGGCGACGCCGAGCGCGAGCAGCAGGATCGGCGTCGCCCACGGCTGCTGTTTCATCGCCGTGGTGAGGATGAGGAATTCGCTGGCGAACACCCCGAACGGCGGCAGGCCGAGGATCGCGAGCGTGCCCAGCATGAGACCCCAGCCGACGGTCGGGCTCAGGGTGATGAGGCCGCGGATGTCGTCCATGAGCTGCGAGCCGGCCTTCTGCGCGGCGTGGCCGACGGCGAAGAAGATCGCCGACTTGGTGAGCGAGTGCACCGTCATATGCAGCAGTGCGGCGAAGTTCGCCACCGGCCCGCCCATGCCGAAGGCGAAGGCGACGATGCCCATGTGTTCGATGGACGAATACGCGAACAGGCGCTTGATATCGCGCTGCCGCCACAGCAGGAAGGCGGCCAGCACCACCGACAGCAGGCCGAAGCCCATCAGGATCCGGCCGGGCAGGTCGGTCTGCAGCGAGCCCTCCACCAGCACCTTGCAGCGCACCACGGCGTAGATCGCGACGTTGAGCAGCAGGCCGGAGAGCACCGCCGAGATCGGCGTCGGACCCTCGGCGTGCGCGTCGGGCAGCCAGTTGTGCAACGGCGCCAGCCCAACCTTGGTGCCATAGCCGACCAGCAGGAACACGAAGGCGAGCCCCAGCACCGTCGGCTCCAGCTCGCCCTTCACCGCGTCGAGATGGGTCCACAGCAGCGCGTTGACGCCCTCCGCGCCCAGCACCTTCTCGGCGGCGAAGTACAGCAGGATGGTACCGAACAGCGCCTGCGCGATGCCGACGCCGCACAGGATGAAATACTTCCAGCCCGCCTCCAGGCTAGCGGGCGTGCGGTACAGCGTCACCAGCAGCACGGTGGACAGCGTCGCCGCCTCCATCGCCACCCACAGCAGGCCCATGTTGTTGGTGGTGAGCGCGACCAGCATGGTCGCCATGAATAACTGGTACATGCTGTGGTAGAGGCGCAGGCGCCGCGCCGACACCCGCCCGTGCTCCAGCTCGACGCGCATATAGGGACGGGAAAAGATCGCGGTGGTGAAACCGACGAAGGCGGTCAGCGTCACCAGGAAGACGTTGAACGGGTCGATGAAGAACTGCTCGTTCGCGAACGTCAGGCTGCCCTCGCCGATCACGCGCGCGGTCAAGGCGCAGGCGGCCGCGAAGGTCAGGCCGCTGAAGGCGATGTTCGCCTGCGGCGTCCAGCTCCGCTCGCGCAGCAGGGTGAACGCCAGGGCCCCCAGGAGCGGTGCGCCGAGCAGGACGATAAATTCCACGCTAGCGGTCCTCATCCTTGAGCGACTCGAGGTTGTTCAGGTCCAGGCTGTCGAACTGCTCGCGGATCTGGAAGAAGAACACCCCGAGCACCAGCATCGCGACCAGCACGTCGAGCGCGATGCCGAGCTCGACGATCATCGGCATGCCGTAGGTCGCGCTCATGGCGCCGAAGAACAACCCGTTCTCCATCGACAGGAAGCCGACCACCTGCGACATCGCCTTGCGGCGCGTGATCATGGTGAGGAAGGCCAGCAGGATCACCGCCACCGCGATACCGATGGCGCTGCGCGTCGCGGTGCTCGCCAGCGCGGTGATCGGCTGCGCGAGGCCGAAGGCGAACACCACGATGAGCAGCCCGACCAGCATGGTGCCGACGATATTCAGCATCGGCTCGGTGTCCCAGTACACCTCCAGGCGCCGAATCAGGCGGTGCAGCAGCCAGGGCAGCAGGATCACCTTGAGCAGCAGGGTGAGCGCCGCCGAGACGTAGAGCTGGCCGTCGCCGGTGCGCCAGGCGAGCAACGCCGTCGCCAGGGACAGCACGGCGCCCTGCAGCGCGAACAGGTTCACCAGCCGCACGATGCGCCGTTGCGCCAGCATGGCGAAGGACAGCAGCAGCAGCAGCGCCGCCAGGGCGTTGAGGATCTGCAGGTCGAGCGTCAGACCGTCCATCTCAGGCCGCCCTCAGCAGCAGGTGGACCAGCAGGCCGAGCACGGCGAGCAGGAACGCGGTGGCGAGGAACTCCGGCGCGCGGAACACGCGCAGCTTGGCCGACACGGTCTCGACCAGCGCGAGCCCGGCGCCCGCGAGCGCCAGCTTCAGCGCCAGCAGCGGGACGGAGGCGAGCAGCGCGAGCGGCCCCGCCCCCATGTTCACCCCCCAGGGGATGAACAGCGCGAAGCCGATGCCGGCGTAGTTGAACAGCTTCAGCGCCGCCGCCCATTCCATCAGCGCCAGGTGGCGGGCGGAATATTCCAGCAGCATCGCCTCGTGGATCATGGTCAGCTCGAGATGGGTCGCCGGGTTGTCCACCGGGATGCGCGCGTTCTCGGCCAGCAACACCATGGTGAAGGCGACCGCCGTGAAGGCCAGGCTCGGATAGAGGCCGAGCTCCTGCAGCGCCAGCCGTTCGGAGATCGCCGGCAGCGTGGTCGTCGCTGTGATGAGCGAGGCGACGAAGATCACCATCAGCAGGGCCGGCTCGGCCAGGAAGCCGATCATCATCTCGCGGCGCGCGCCTAGCGTGCCGAAGGCCGTACCCACGTCCATCGCCGCCAGCGCCAGGAACACCCGCGCCGTCGCGAACAGCCCGACCAGCACGATCGCGTCGGCGGCGTCGGTGAACGGCAGGCGCGTCCCCATGGACGGGATCACCGCCGCGGCCGTCACCATGGTGCCGAACACGACGTAGGGCGCGGCGCGGAACAGCGGCGAGGCGTTGGTCGCGATCACTGCGTCCTTGTGGAACAGTTTCCGGAGGCCGTAGTACGGCAGCAGCAGGCTGGGGGCGCGGCGGTTCTGCAGCCAGGCGCGGCATTGATTGATCCAGCCGAGGAACAGCGGCGCCGCGGCGAGCGCGACGATGACCTCCAGCGCCTGCGTCAGCCAGTCGAGCAGGCTCACAGCACTATCCCCAGCAGCACCAGCAGGGTGACGAAACCGTACAGCAGATAGACGGAGATCCTGCCCTGCTGCACACGGGCGCAGGCGTCGGCGGCGCGCTGCACCAGCCGGCCGAGCGGCAGATAGCCGCCGCGCCAGATGCGGTCGCCGATGGAGACGCGGTAGCGCGGTGCCTGATCGAACGGCGACGGCAGCTCGCGCTCCATCGCGAAGAACGGCTGGAAGAGGTGGCGGATCGGCTGACCGAAGCCTTCCGCGCTGTCCTGCATACGCGCGTTCTGGCGCAGGAATCCGCAGTCCCACGGCGCGGCGCGGCGCACGCGCCGGTGATAGAACAGGCGCACGCCATAGATCGTCAGCAGCACCACCGCCACGATGGCGATGAGGAAGACCAGCGGCGCGTAGGAGGCCCGGCGCTCCGGCAGCGGCGCCAGCAGCCACCACGGCGCGTCGGAGACCGGCAACCCTTCGAAACCGAGCTGCCGCGCGACCTCCGCCAGGACCGGGATGATCTGGGCCGGCAGCAGCCCCAGCAGCACGCATCCCCCCGCGAGCCAGAGCAGGCCGGCGCGTTCGAACCCACCGGCGTCGTGCGCCCCGGCGAGCTTCGCCTCGCGCGGCTGGCCGAGGAAGACCACGCCGAAGAACTTCACCATCACATAACCGACCAGCGCCGCCGTCAGCACCAGCAGCGCGGCGCCCAGCGGCAGCAGCATGTTGATAAAGGGATGCGGCACCTGATGCGCGAACAGGAAGGACTGCAACAGCAGCCACTCCGACACGAAGCCGTTCAGCGGCGGCAGCCCGGCGATGGCGAGTACGCCGACCAGCGTCGGCCATGCCACCCAGGGCATGCGGTGGATGAGCCCACCCAGGCGGCCGAGGTTGCGCTCGCCGGTCGCATGCAGCACGGCACCGGTGCCGAGGAACAGCAGGCTTTTCATGAAGGCATGGTTGAGCGCGTGATAGAGCACGGCGATGAGCGCGAGCGTCGCCAGCACGGGCATGCCCGAATCGCGGAACACGATGGCCAGCCCGACGCCGGTGAACAGAATGCCGATGTTTTCGATGGAGGAATACGCCAGTAGGCGCTTCATGTCGGTCTGCACGGCGGCGAACACCATGCCGTAGATCGCCGTGAACAGGCCGATCGCCAGCGGCGCCAGCCCCCACCACCAGAGCGGGTCGCCGATCAGGTCGAAGGTCACGCGCAGGATGCCGTACAGCGCGGTCTTGAGCATCACGCCGCTCATGAGCGCCGACACCGGCGACGGCGCGGCCGGATGCGCCTCCGGCAGCCAGACGTGCAGCGGCACGAGGCCGGCCTTGGCACCGAAACCGAACAGCGCGAGTCCCGCCGCGAGCGCCGCCCAGGACGGATCGAGCTCCGCCGCGCGCATGGCGTCGAAGGTGAACTGCCAGCTTCCGCCCTGCAGGATGCCGAAGGCGAGCAGGATCGCGATCGCGCCGACGTGCGCGATCAGCAGATAGAGAAACCCGGCGCGGCGGACGTCCGGGATCTGGTGCCGGCTGGTGACGAGGAAATACGAGCTCAGCGCCATGCTCTCCCACGCCACCATGAACCCGTAGGCGTCGTCGGCCAGCAGCACCAGCCCCATGCCGGCGAGGAACAGGTGATACTGCAGGCACAGCAGGCCGGGCGGCGTGCCCTGCCCGCCGCGGAAATATCCGGCGCCGAAGATCGAGATGCCGGCCGAGGCCGCCCCGAGGATCGCGAGGAACAGGCTGGAGAGACCGTCGCGCCGCAGATGGAACGGCAGGTCCGGCAGGCCGAGGGGCAGGACGAGTTGTTCAGGAGGGAGCGCGAGGCCGACGACCGCGACGACCGCGAGCGCGACGCCGCACAGGGCGCCGAGCGGAAACAGCACATGCGCCACGACGGTCAGGCTCCGCGGGCGCAGCAGCCCGGCCAGACCGATGATGCCCCACGCGGCCAGCAGGGCCACACAGACGGCGAGCGGCGAACTGAACACGGTGGTCACGAAGGTCGGTCCCTGACTCCCTCATTAACGGCGATCGCCATGCGCCGCATTGTACTGCAATATGCAGTGGATTATCATCTCATTCTAATCACCGAACCATAGCGCCGAGGGAATGCCGTGCCCCGCGAAGTCCGCACCGCCCGCCTGACCATACTGATCGACCCGCGCAAGAAGGCAGTCTTCGAACGCCTGTGCAAGGAAGACGACACCACGCCTTCGCAGGTGGTGCGCCGGCTCATCCGGCGCTATATAGAGGAAACCACCGGCGCCCCATGGACGCCGGAAGACGATGGGAAGGACACAGAGGCCGAACAGGCCCCCGACAAACGCCGGCGCGCCTGAGACGGGCGGGCGCCTCCCGAGCGCGACCGAAGGATCGGCCTCCGGGCCGGAGGCGCCGGAAGTCATGCCCCGGGCAGGTAAACTGGCGCATCCCGTCCCCACCCGGCGGTCGCGGGGCGTATTCAGTAACCGCTGCGGTGATCCCGATCCGGCACGTGTTCGCCGGCGAGCAGGGCCCAGATCAGATAGGCGACGTTTTCCGGCACCACCACGGTGTGCGTGTTGCCCGAAGAATGCAGTTTCTCGCGCAGCTCCTTGCGCACCCCGGGTATCCCCGTCATATCGAAGATCATGTCCACCTCGCCCCCCTTGGCCGCGACCTGATCGAGGCCCAGGACGGGCAGGCCCGCGGCCTGCGCCTTGCGCCGGCCGGGCGTATCCTGCAACTCACCGACGCACACGATGTCGATCCCCTGCCGCTGCCGGCCCTGCAGCTGCTCGAGGACGGTGGAACCGATCCTGCCCAGGCCGATGATTGCGATCTTTGCGCTCATTGCTGCCTCCCATGCATTGATTACGGTCCCGCGCGACCCGGCGGGTCCAGGTAGTACCGGACGGGAGAGAGAGCAAGTCCCGTGCCAGGGATACCTGCGAGGGGAATACGACAAGAGAGAAGCCTGTCGCCCGGAGGCAGGCGCGCAGCGCCGTAATCCGGGGCATGGCTCCCCCGGATGACGCTACGCTCCCTCCGGGTTACGGCCCCCTCCGCCCACCAGGGCGGAGGGGGCGTTACGACGCCTCCGGCTACGCGTGCCGCGCGATACGCCCCATCTTCCCGCTCTGATAATCGGAGATGGCCTGGCGGATCTCCTGCTGGGTATTCATGACGAAGGGGCCGTAGCCCGCGATCGGCTCGTCGATGGGCTCGCCGCCCAGCACCAGCAGAACGGTGTCCTGTTCCGCCTCGAGGACGACGCGGCGGCCCGCGCGTTCCAGCACCGCGATGTGCGCATCCGTCACCGGCGCGCCGCCGTTGACCCGGACGTGGCCGCGCAGCACGAACACGCCGGCCGTGTGACCCTCGGGCAGGTCGAATTCCGCGCGCGCGCCGGCGTTCAGGCGCAGGTCCCACAGATCGATCGGCGTGAAGGTCCGCGCCGGTCCGGCGACCTCCCCGAAACGGCCCGCGATCACCCGTACCGAACCGGCGCCGTCCGCCAGTTCGACGCGCGGGATGTCGGCGCTGACGATGGGCTGATAGCCCGGCTCGTTCATCTTGTCCTTCGCGGGCAGATTCACCCACAACTGGATCACCTCGAACAGACCGCCCTCGCGCGCGAAGCCGGGCGCGTGGAATTCCTCGTGCACCAGGCCGCCGGCCGCCGTCATCCATTGCACGTCGCCGGGACCGATGATGCCGCCGCCGCCCGTCGAATCGCGATGCTCCACCGCGCCGGAATAGACGATGGTCACGGTCTCGAAGCTTCAATGTATTCCAAATCTTCTTTCGTCCCG
>WBZO01003236.1_pt1 | contig 19435 bp, 14 predicted proteins | sample 5204261 | NCBI WGS metagenome assembly WBZO01 (sample SAMN12412400, study PRJNA552823) | activated sludge metagenome | isolation source: activated sludge from anammox sidestream of wastewater treatment plant... | place: USA: North Carolina | collected 2017-09
ATCACATTTCCCTCGGCATCGCGTACGATGGCGAACCCTCGCGCTAATGTTGCCAGAGGGCTAACTGCCGTCAGACCGGCCATAGAGATGTCCAGCCGCGAGCGTTGCCGGTCGAGGGTGCGTTGTACGGCTCGGCTCGCGCGACCAACCAGGCCATCGGTCCGCTGCCTGTTGGCGTCGACCGCTCGGCGCGGGTTCAACAGGCCGAGGAATTGCGCGCGAGCGCGTATGGCTTCGCGTCGGGTAGCCAGCGCGTGATCGATTTCCGACCCCAATACGCGCTTGTACTCCTCTATCACCGGCGGCATGTCCGACAGATCAACGACGGCCAACTCGGCTGCGGCCGAAGGCGTGGGCGCGCGCAGATCGGCTACGAAATCTGCAATGGTGAAATCTGTCTCATGTCCCACGCCGCTGATGATCGGATGGCGGGCGTTAAAGATAGCGCGGGCCACTCGTTCATCGTTGAATGCCCACAAATCCTCGATAGAGCCGCCGCCCCTGGCCACGATGATGGTATCGACATCATCACGGCCATCGAGCCATTTGATCGCCCGTACGATCTGTGGTGGGGCTTGCTCTCCCTGGACAAGCGTTGGAGCGATGAGCACTGAGACTAACGGGTTGCGCCGGCGCAGTACGTTCAGGATGTCGCGCAAAGCGGCTGCGTCGACAGATGTGACGATGCCGATCTTGTGCGGGAAGCGTGGTATGGGCTGCTTGTGCTCAGAATCAAATAAACCCTCGAGCACCAGGTCTTCTTTCAATCGCTCAAAGGCGGCCGCCAGATCGCCGCGCCCGGCGGGCTGTAGCCGTTCGGCGTAGAGCTGGTAGGCGCCGCTCGCTTCGTAAACGGATATGCGGCCGCGCGCTGTCACAGCATCCCCTTCGGTTGGGCGAAACCGCAATCGTTCGGCCTGGGTTCGCCACATGACGCACTTAATCTGGGCGGTAGCGTCTTTCAGGGTGAAGTACAGATGGCCCGACGCAGCCCGCGTGAAGTTGGATATCTCCCCGGTTACTTCGACATCTTGCAGGCGATAGTCCAATTCGAACATCTCACGGATGTAGGCGGTTAGTTCGCCCACCGTCCAGACGGCGCGGTCGAATTCGGCTGATGGATTGAGAAAAGAAAACATCGTTGATTTGTGAATTAGAACATCTGCGCAAAGTCTAGCGCTTCACTGATTCTATGACAATCGTTGCCCTATGGTAAAGCCTTGTCAAACGGGCTAAAATGCACAGTATAGAATAGTTTTGGAGGTGTTATCTGGAAGGTCTTGAATTTACCCATCTCTTAGTCGACATTTTACAAGATAAAAAAGGTGTCGATATTCTCGTGCTGGATCTCCGCGCCCAGGCTATTTTCGCAGATTATTTTGTCATTTGTAGCGGTGAATCCGAACTCCAATTGAGAGCGCTGATGCAAGCCGTGCAATATGAGGCAAAGACGAGGGGCGATCGGATGCCGAAGAGTATTGAGGGGGCGCCGGCCGATGGCTGGATTTTGATCGATTATGGTGACGTGGTCGTTCACCTTTTCGCCCCGGAAAAGCGGGCTTACTATGATCTGGAGTCGCTGTGGCACCAGGGGCGAGTGATTGTTCGGGTGCAGTAGGAGTTGAGCGAGATTCAGCCAAAATAAAAACCACGGATGACGCCCACTCGGTGGGATTGCGACGCCATCCGTGGTTTCGTTTTATTTATTCACGAATCCAGCGGTCGGTTTCGCGGCTCCAGGTGATCAGTTCGTCAGCGGAGAAGAAGAGAGATACCTCGCGGGCGGCGCTTTCCGGACCGTCCGAACCATGAACCAGGTTGCGGCCGATTTCTACAGCCAGATCGCCGCGAATCGTTCCCGGCGCGGCCGCTCCTGCATTGGTAGCCCCCATCGTCGTGCGGACGATCTGGATGGCGTCTTTCCCTTCCCAGACCATCGCTACGATAGGGCCGGAGGTAATATAGCCTACCAGCCCGGGGTAGAAATCCTTTCCGACATGAGCTTCGTAATGGGCCGAGGCCAGGTCTCTGCTCATCTGCATAAATTTCATCCCACACAGTTTAAGCCCTCGGCGCTCGAATCGTGTGATGATCTGTCCGACCAGTCCGCGCTGCACGCCATCCGGCTTAATCAATACTAACGTTTGTTCCATCTAAATAGCTCCGTCATTTGCAAAATAATGGTGATATACACGCGGTCGTCGAGATGCCCCGACCCCGCGATTAATCTAATGGTTTCAGTAAATCGATCCAGGATAACTCGAGTGGTTCCTTACTCCGGGGCGCTTCCCCGGTCGCGAGCATTTCGTCAGCGATCGCCTCGATTTCCTTCATCGCTGCTTCAACTGGATCGATGATGCCTTTATCGAGGCTCGCATCAGGAGCAATGGCGATCTCGCGCTCGGTCGTCTGGCCTTGCTTGGCCGCCGTTTCGAGTGATTCAGCCGCCAGCGCTCCAGGCGCGTCATCAATTGCCTCGGCCTCGCCGATAACTATTTCAGTTTCCCCGGTCGTCTCGGCGGACTCGCTCAGGCTCTTTTCAAACTCGGTTTCGATGACTGCCGGGATCGCGGCCGAGCCGATGGCTCCTTCATCTCTCTCAACTGTCGGCTCTTCGCCGGCACTATCTCCACCCCGCGCCAGACCTTCGAGCCAGGCCATTGCCTCATCCGGGTCGTCAGGCATGCTGAGAAGATCAGCCACTGCTAGATTTTCAACGGCTGGGCCCGCGATGTGTTGGCCACTGGTATACGCGGGGGAACTATCTTCAACAAGAATTGCAGAGCGTTCCGACTCCGCGTCCTCTTCAATCATCTTTTCCAGCCAGGCCAGAACAGCGTCCGGGTCCTCGGGCATTTGAGCGAACAGGTCTTGCTCTTTCGCTTCTTCATCAAGAGCCGTTTGAGCACTCTGCTCAGCGGCAAGCGCCGACTCCAGCCAGTCCAGGGCTGAGGAGATGTCGCGTGTAGGGGCGCCCTGGATGGATTGCGGGGATAGAGCGATATCACCCGGCGTTTCGCTGTCCGGTATGGCCATCGTGTCAAGAGCCAGGAGCGCTGCCTCCAGAGAAGATAACGTGTCTCCGTTTGTAATTGCTGCGGCTTCAGTCCTGGCACCGATCGTCGACTTGAACTGCCCGATCCCCAGCTCCATATCTTCGGCGAATGGCGCGATATTCTCGATTACGAGTTCCTCCGCCTGGGCGGCTAATTGAGAAATAGAATCGAACTCATCGGCTACCAGCTCGCTCGTTTGAGCTTCCAGATTGGGAAGCGGTCCGGTTATCTCGATCGCTATCGCCTCATCGTGTGTTGGGGTATCGGGGCCGCGGGCTTCTTCCGCTTCCCACTCCAGTTTTGGCTCGACCGCGATGCTGTCCAGATAGGCCATGGCTTCTTCAAACGATAAGGCGTCCGGCGGTGGTTCGTATAGGCCGGCGAATTCGCTCGTATCGGACTCTATGACAATTTCGCGTGCCTCAGGTTCGACGATGTCTTCACGTACCTCAGGCTCGGTGGCGACTTCTGCCTCAGGTTCAACAGTGGCTTCGTGAGTCCCAGGTTCGGTGGCAACTTCGTACGTCTCAGTTTCTATGACGACTTCGTGCTCTTCGGGTTCGACGGCGACTGGTTGATAGTCCGCTAATTCGGCAGCCTCATCTTCCCCATCGGTCGACTCGCTCACGGGTTTTTGTTCGGCCGCCATTGTCTCAACCAGTATGACCGTATCGGCGAGATCCTCTTCTTCGATGAACGGGTGCGTAGATGTTTCAATACCCAGATCTGTGGCAGATCCCAATTCATCAAGCGGAGATGCGGGATGGCTAATCCCCATCTCCATCATTATCTTGGAAGCCAACGCTCGATCGACCACGCTTGGAATGTCTTCGATCGGCGCGTTCTGGCTGGCCGCTAATTCCTCGATCCAGGCCATGGCTGCGTCCAGATCGTCGGCGGACGGCGGTTCATCGCCCGGATCGAATTCCACCGTGGTGGCTATATTTTCAGGATCTTGAGATTCGTCCGGACGGGGACCCTCGGCTACATCGGGGGTGGCGGTCTCCTGATTATCAGGTTCAAGCTGGGACGATAATTCTCCGAGTTCGCTGCTCTCAGGCATTCCCGTTGGATCATGAGGCGATTCCATGATGGTCGCATCTGATTCTTCAGGTTCAGAGATATCCATGCGGGTAGGGGGCATCAGGGCGCTTTGCATAGGCCCGCCGATACGCCGCCATTCCAGAGTTGGCAGTTCCTCGATCGATTCTCGCTGGGCCATCTTTGCCAGCCAGTCGAGACGGCTTTCTAATTCAGTATCAGCAATGTTCTCGAGGTCGGGGGCGCTGGGAGTTTCGCGTAACCAGTCGGGCAGATCGCCTTTATCATCTTCGATCAAACCATGAAACGGGGAGCCAAGCGTCGCGGACGGAGCCGAGGTGGCCGTTTCCGGCGTAGCCCCTTTGCGGTTCGTCAGTTCTTCCAGCCACTTCAGGGCCTCTTCCAGCTCATCCTCAGGCTCTTCGGGTGGAAGTCCGGATTTGCGATCCTGGGTATTGCTCATGTTTACAACCTCTTCTCCGGCCACGGCTTGCCTTTAGCTCACGCCCGTCTGCCTTGTCTCATGTCAACCAGTTTATCACAATCCTGAATAGTTGGCTGAATTCAGTCAGTTATGGTCAACTTGAATTCATTATTATCGATCAACGACTCATTTTAGCAAGTAATGCTTTTCGAGGCGCTTGATGAGATCTGATATATCGTGCTCGGATTGCATCATTGGACCGAGAGGATCGAGGATGATATCGTGTCCTAATAAGGCGTGAAAGACATTGAGGACCCCGTGTGAGAGGACATCGTGTTGATAACCGCCTTCGAGCACAAAGAGGATTCGGCCGTTGCAGAATCTGTCCGCATAGTTCAGTAGTTTGCGGGTTATATCGGCGTAACCTCGTAGACTTAACCCAGCCATGGCCAGAGGATCTTGCCAATGAGCATCAAACCCGGCCGATACGATCAGAAATTCAGGCTCAAAACGTTCCAGCCGTGGCCCGATCAGCTCATCGAAGACGCGCCGGTAGCCGATATCACCGACATACGGCGGCAGCGGCACGTTGAAGGTGAAACCCCGCCCGCGGCCGGTTCCAATCTCATACATGCCGCCGATGCCGGGATAAAAATAGGGGGCGAACAGATGGACCGAGGCGAACAGTACCGAATCGTCCTCGAAGAAGATGTCTTGTGTACCGTTGCCGTGATGAACATCGTAATCGATGATAGCCACGCGCTTCACGCCATGAACGACTTGGGCCTGGCGCGCTGCTGCGGCGGCATTGTTAAATATGCAGAAGCCGCTCACACGGTCAGTCTCGGCATGGTGACCGGGCGGTCGGATCAATGCGAAACCGTTATCGGCGACCCCTGTCATGATTTGGTCCACGGCGCCCGTGCATGCTCCCGCAGCCATCAATGCCAGATTATACGTCTCGCCTGTAGCATATGTGTCCCCTTGATCCAGCAGACCCCCTCCAAGGTTGGACTTGTGCCGGACGAATTCGATCAGATCAACTGTGTGAACACGTCGTAGTTGTTCGACGGTAGCTGGTTCCGGCTGGAGGAAGGAGAGGTCCGCTAAAAGCCCGGATTGTTCCAGCGCGGCTGTCAGAGCTTTCATGCGTTGGAAACTCTCCGGGTGTCCTGCCTTGGTATGGCTGGCGGCGGGTGCGAGGGCGAGAACGGTAGTCATGTCAAATATCTTGATCGTTTATGTCAGGCTGAATGGGAGCTTATTATACTCTAACGTTTATTTATGCCTCCCTTGATTGGAACGGCCGTAAACCATTTTTAAACCTCACGGCCGAACTGCGGATAATTGGTTGTGCGTTTTCTAAAGAATGTCTAACATAGTGCCCTGTTGCTGAAATATATCGATGTTGCAAGTTGTGATAAATCTTGAGCTACAATGGTAATTTGTCCCGTGGCCAAGAGTGGCCTGTGGATGGCAAGATGGCTTCCAGTTACCTGAGGCCGGATTCTACGCAACGCGATTGTTTGTTATCGGCGACTTGAAGTGGGAAGCACCCACTATTTTAATTTACTCATTGTTGAGAGGAGGTTTGATAATCCAATTATGGAGCAGATATTCCGATTTCTAGAGATGGACCTTACTAACTTTGAGCAGATCGCTGTCTGGTTAGTATTGGTCGTTGCTTTCCTGGGTCTTCTCTATGCTCTGTTCTTGCGCCGGCAGATCCTCGGTGAAGACAAAGGTACGGAGAAGATGCAGGAAGTTTGGGGGGCGATTCAGCAGGGTGCAAATGCCTATCTGACTCGGCAGCTTCGCACCATTTTGCCCGCCATCGTCATTTTGACCATCGCCCTTTTCCTGAGCGTTTACATTGTCCCCCCCACCGAATTCTCAAAGGAAGTGTTTGCGGGGTATAGCGATGATACGATCCGCCTGATCGTTGGTATCGGCCGCGCTGTGGCGTTCATCATGGGCGCGGGATTCTCGCTCTTGGTCGGCCAACTCGGCATGCGTATGGCAGTCGAGGGTAATGTCCGCGTGGCCGCTGCCGCTCGTACCAGCTTCAAGGACGCGCTCCGGATCGCCTACCGTGCCGGCACCATCACCGGTATGTTGACGGACGGCCTTGGCCTGTTGGGCGGCACCCTGATCTTTATGCTGTTCGGCAAGGCTGCTCCTGATGCGTTGTTGGGCTTTGGGTTTGGCGGCACGCTCATCGCGTTATTTATGCGTGTGGGCGGCGGCATCTACACCAAGGCGGCCGACGTCGGCGCGGACCTGGTCGGCAAAGTTGAGCACGACATGCCCGAGGATGACCCGCGCAATGCGGCCGTCATCGCCGACCTCGTTGGCGACAATGTCGGTGACTGCGCCGGTATGGCTGCCGACATCTTTGAGTCCTATGAGGTGACTATCGTTTCAGCCCTGATCCTGGGCGTGACGTTGACGCTTATTACGGGGCATAACGAATTTATTCTGTACCCGCTGTTGGTTCGCGGTATTGGAGTGCTCGCGTCCATCATCGGCACCTATCGCGTGAAGGGCCAGTCTGATGACAGCGGCAACGCGATGCAGGCGATCTTCCGCGGGTTCCTGACCTCGGCCGCCATCTCCGTGGTCATGTTTGGCGCTGTTGCCGTGTTTTACATGAGGACTGTGCCCGGTGGATGGTGGCCTCCCTTCCTGGCGACGGCGGTAGGCGTTGGGCTTGCCATCGTGATCGACCGCCTGACCGATTACTTCACCGGTACGCACTATCGACCGGTCAAGGAGATCCGTGACAGCACGTCCGGCGGTCCGGCGACGACCATCCTTGCGGGTTTGGCGTCGGGTTACGAATCGGCCGTCTGGTCTGTTATCGTCCTGGCCGCTACCATCGTCGCTGCCATTCTGATCTTCTCCGGCATCGACGTCTCCGGATTCGCATCCGAACGATTCTCGGCCGAATTCATTCACTTCACCTTTGTCCTTTACGGCGTTGCCCTAACGGGTATCGGTATGCTGACCCTGACCGGCAACAATGTCGCGATGGATTCCTTTGGCCCTATCTCCGATAATGCCAATGGCATTGGCGAGATGGCTGGCCTGGAGCCGAAGGCGCGCCAGATCATGGCTGACCTGGATGCAGTGGGGAATACGACCAAAGCGATCACCAAGGGTATCGCTATCGGCTCGGCCGTTATCGCCGCTGTGTCGTTGTTTGGCTCGTTTATCACCGACGTGAACCTCGTCGATCCGCAAGCCCTGGCGAGCGGTATCCGTGTATCGCAGCCGATGGTATTCGTCGGCATGCTGTTGGGCGGGGCGTTGCCGTGGCTGTTCTCCTCGCTGGCTATTCGCGCCGTCAGTCGGGCCGCGGGCCAGATGGTGGAAGAGGTGCGTCGCCAATTCCGGATCCCCGGTATCCTCGAAGGGACCAAGAAACCGGATTACGCTCGCGCGGTTACCATTTCGACTGTCGCCGCTCAGCGCGATCTGATCAACCTGGCTATCCTGGCCGTAGTTACGCCCATCGCCGTTGGTTTGCTCTTGCAAGTCGAAGCCCTGGGTGGTTTCCAGGCCGGCATCATCGTCTCCGGTATGCTCCTGGCTGTCTTCATGTCCAATACTGGTGGCGCCTGGGATAACGCCAAGAAGTTGATTGAGGATGAGGAGCGTGACATCGAAGCCAACACCGGCAAGGGTTCCGAGCGGCACAAAGCGGCCGTCGTCGGCGATACCGTCGGCGATCCTCTCAAGGATACTGCCGGCCCGGCGCTGAACCCGATGATCAAGGTCGTCAACCTCGTCAGCCTGATCATCGCCCCTATCGTCGTCCGGTACAGTGGTCTCAGCCTTGGTGTGATCATTGTCACCATCGTTCTCGTTGCCATTTTGGCCTGGGCGATTATGCGATCGAAGGCTGAGGCTCAGATGATCGGCGCCCCCACGTCGAAATCGTAGCCGTTTCCTGATACAGACCTGGGATCGAAAAGAGGAGAGCAATACACGCTCTCCTCTTTATTTTATTGGCTTCGATTATTGGTTGGAGGTCGTCTGTGATGAACTTATTCTTCTTCAGAACCGGCCATGAGCAGGCCGACGCGTTCGCGGGTGGCTTCTTCGATGGGTAACGTTTTCACAATGTGGCCGTCGAACATTACCGCCACACGGTCGGCCAGGCTGAGTACCTCGTCCAGTTCAGCCGATACAAGCAGCACGGCAACTCCCGCGTCGCGCTGGGCGACGATTTGGTTGTGGATGAACTCGATGGAGCCGACATCGATGCCGCGCGTCGGTTGGTTAGCTACCAGCAACTTGACGGGGCGGGATAGTTCGCGAGCCACGATGACCTTCTGTTTGTTGCCACCGGATAGGCTCCCCGCGTGCGTTTCTATCGACGGCGTGCGTACGTCGAATTCCTTCACCAGATTGCGGCCGTTTTCGGCGATCGCATCCCGGTTCAACACGGCTCTATGTGAGAAAGGTTCGTGGAAATAACGGTTGAGCACCAGATTGTCGGCGACGCTGTAGGGCATGACTAGCCCGTGCTTTTCGCGGTCTTCCGGTATGTGGGCGACGTCCAATTCCGATATCTTGCGGGGGATGGAATGGGTGGTCTCCTCGTCTTCAATAAAGATATGGCCGCCGACGACGGGGCGTAGCCCCGTTAGCGCTTCAACAAATTCTCTTTGGCCGTTGCCCTGAACGCCGGCTACGGCCAGGATTTCGCCTTCCCGTACGTCCAGGCTCAACCCCTTGACGACCTTGTGTTTTCGCTCATCCAGAACTTCCAGGTTCTCGATCTTGAGGACAGTCTTGCCCGGTTGCGCGCGCTTCTTGTCGACTTGCAGGATGACCTTTCGCCCGACCATTAATTCGGCCAGGCTGGCTTCGGTCGATTCAGCCGGATATACCGTGCCCACCGCTTTTCCGCCACGCAAGACGACGATCCGATCCGCTACAGTCAGCACCTCCTTCAGCTTGTGGGTGATAAAGATGATGGAAACACCCTGAGCGGTTAGTTGGTGCATGATTTGGAACAACTCATTGGATTCTTGCGGCGTTAATACGGCCGTCGGCTCGTCCAGAATCAGAATATCGGCCTGCCGATAAAGAGCCTTGATGATCTCTACGCGCTGTTGCAACCCGACGGGCAGATCCTCGATGACGGCCGTCGGATCGATCTCCAATCCGTATTGCTTGGATAATTCCCGCACCCGTCGATTGGCCTCGCGTATGTCGATGTAGCCACCCGCCTTGACCACTTCGGCGCCCAGGATGACATTCTCGGCCACGGTCATGACGGGCACCAGCTGAAAGTGTTGGTAGACCATACCAACTCCCCTGATGATGGCGTCGCCCGGGCTATGAAGGGTGACATGTTCTCCTTTGATCCAGATTTCGCCTGCATCCGGTGTATATAGCCCGGATAAGATGCTCATCAGGGTGCTTTTGCCGGCGCCGTTTTCGCCCAACATAGCCAGAATCTCGCCCCGGTGCAGGACAAGATCAACCTGATCGTTGGCTAGAACGCCGGGAAACTGCTTGGTGATGCCTTTCGCCTCCAGGACGATAGGCGCATCATCGGCAATGGGTGATAGTCTGTCGCTCATCTCTTCTCCATTCAGATTCGACGTACGGTTGACGCGATGCTTGCTTTCATACGAGATATCTCTGATACCTTATTATTCACCGGTGGCGTCAGATCAGCCGCCTTCTTTCTCGTACGGCTTGCCTTCAGCCGCCGGCGGACGCGAACGACCGACGAATCCGGCCAGAACCAGAATGGTCAGGATGTAGGGCAAGCTACCGATGAACTGTGGTGGTAAATTGACGCCCATGAACTGGAGTTGAGTTTGAATGGCGTATGTGAAACCGAAAAGGAACGCCGCGCCCCAGGCGCCCAACGGCGTCCACTTGCCGAAGATCATGATGGCTAGCGCCAGGAAGCCTCGGCCGTTGGTCATTCCCCGCTCAAACGTCCCGACCCCTTCCAGCGTCAGGAAGGCGCCTGCCAGCCCGGCGAGCATGCCTCCGATGGTGACGTTGATGTAGCGCATCTTGTAAACGTTGATGCCGACCGTGTCGGCTGCGCTGGGATGCTCGCCGACTGCCCGCGTCCGCAGCCCCCAGCGCGTGTAGAATAATACGTAGTGGAGGACGAACACGATGACGATCGCCATATAAGTGATGGGCGGATTCTTGAAGAACACCGGTCCAATGAGCGGGATCTCCGCCAATGGCCCCAAGGCGAATGGCTGGAACTTTCCTTGTGTTGTCAGGCCGGAAATGTAGAAATATCCGGTTAAGCCAATGGCCAGAATATTGATAACCGTGCCGCCGATGATCTGATCCATCTTGAGCGTGACGGACATGAAGGCCAGTAACAGCCCCATCAAAGCGCCCGCCAGTATGCCGATGGCCAATGCCACCCAGAGATTTCCCAAGTATACGTTGGCCATGAAGGCCAGGAATGCTCCCATGAGCATTTGGCCCTCGATGCCGATGTTGATGACTCCCGACCGTTCACAAATAAGCCCGCAGAGCGCCCCCAGGACCAGCGGGGTTGATTGACGCAAAGTGGAGGCCAGCACAGCTGTAGTCACTCTGCCATTGACCGCATAAGCGTAGGCAATCGAGCCGATAATGATGATGAAGATTAAGACCAGCCAGCGGTTCTTGATGAACCAGTTGGTTGATGTCTTGCGTGGTACTGCTGTTAATTCCATAGCATTATCCCATCGGGTGAACCTGTCTGATGGCTACCTCTTACTCATGATAGAGATGTCTTCGAACAACTATAATCCGTAGAAGTTAATGACCGCTCCAGCCTGTGCTGAGTGTCACTTTATCGTCGTCCGTACCACGCTGACGGATGAGCGTCTTGACAATGATGTCAGCGGCCACAAAGAACAGGATCACCGCGGTGATGACGTCGGTAATCTCCGGCGCGACACCCGCGCTGAACTGCATCTTGCTTGATCCCGCGCGCATGGCTCCCAGCAACAGCGCCGCGGGGATCACGCCAAATGGGTTAGTCTTGCCCAGTAGCGCGATGGTGATGCCGTCAAAACCTATCCCGGTGTTGAAGCCGGGCTGGAATCGGCCGTTGATGCCCTGTGTCTCGACGGCGCCGCCCATGCCGGCCAAAAAGCCGCTGATCATCATCGACAGGATCACGATCTTCGCGACCCTGATGCCGGCATATTGCGCTGCACTGGAATTCAGCCCAACGGTGCGGATCTCATACCCTAACGTTGTTCGATAGAGAATCCACCAGGCAACCACGGCGGCGAGCAAGGCCAGGATAAAGCCCGTAGGAATGTTACCAAGCGAAGGCAAGACGGCCGATGGGAATATTTTGGGCGTCCGGGCCACAATATTGCCGGGAGTCATATCCTTCCACGGCCCGTCGGCCAGATAATCGGTAATGTTGATGGCGACATAGTTCAGCATGATGGTCGTGATGACCTCATGCGCCCCGGTGTAGGTCTTCAAAGCTCCGGGGATGAAACCATATAAGGCGCCGGCCAGTCCACCGATGAGAAGCGCCAGGGGAGCATGGATGATGGCCGGTAACCCCTGAATCGAAAACCCGACGTAGGCGGCGACGACCGCGCCGATTAGAAGTTGCCCCTGGGCGCCGATGTTGAACAGGCCCGCCTTGAAGGCAAAGGCGACGGCCAGGCCGGCGAAAATGAGGGGCGTCGCCTTTTCAAGGGTTCGCTGGATGGCCGCCGGTGTGCCGAATGCACCTTCGAATAAAGCGCCGTAAGCGCTGAGCGGTTGTGCTCCGGACACCAGGAGCAATAATGCGCCAATAATGAGACCTAATAAAACGGCGACGAGCGGTACGCTGATTCCTTGCCAAGCCTTCCTCAGGTATCTCGCTGTCCGATTAACCGTCTCGCTCGATGTGGTATCTGTCGCCACAGCCTCCTCCTGGACAACATGCGGCGTGCCGAACCCTCAGCACGCCGCACGTTGTTAAGCTCTATTAGATTACGAGTAGACGAGGTAGATAACTAGACTCGTCTCGATTCATAGCCCCCACTCAATCAACCGGGGTTGTAGCCCGTGCTGATCGATCCATCCAGGAGACCGGCCTTTGTCTTTTCCAGCAGGTCCTTGACCTCCTGCGGGATAGCCGACTCATGATCGTGGAACGGCGCCAGGCCGGCCGCACCGAAGTAATTGCCGCTCGGGAACTTGCCGTCTTTAGACATCTTGACCAGGTCGACGATACCCGGCGGGATAAGCTTCACCGCGCTGGAGATCAGGCACGGATGAGCCTCGGGAACGGTCTCCCACTGGTCGGTGTCGACGCCGATGCACCAGACGCCTTCATTGCCGGCCGCCTGAATCAGCGCGCCGTTGCCGGTGTTGCCGCCGGCGCCAAAGATAACGTCAGCGCCCTGGTCGATAGCTTGTTGTGCCGTCGTCGCGCCCCACTCCGGGTCGGTGAAGGCTACATCCAGGCCACCGGGATGATAAGTGTCGATGATCTTGATGTTGGGGTTGACCGACCGCGCGCCGTTCAGATAGCCTTCGTTGAAAGCCACAACCGGCGGAACCAGGTTGGTGCCCAGCACGGAGGCGACAACGCCGCTCTGGCTCATCGACGCGGCCAGCACGCCCGCCAGATAACCGGCTTGATCCTCGTGGAAGACCAGACCCGCGACGTTCGGTATCGCCTCACCCTGGAACTGATCCACACCGATGAAGTGAACCTTGGGGTTAGCGGCGGCGGCTTCGGCCGTGGCTTCGCCCATGCCAAAACCGATGGTCACGATGATGTTGTAACCCTGGTCGGTGAACTGCTTGATATTGGCAGCGTAGTCCTTGGCGTCGGTTGTCTCGACGTACTTGACCTCAAGCGCGCCAACTTCCTTGGCGGCTTGCTGCGTGCCTTCCCAGGATGACTGATTGAACGATTTGTCGTCGATCTTGCCCACGTCTGTTACGAGGCCGATGCAGATGACGCCTTCGTCTCCACATTTCTTCTCCGCGGCCGGTTTCTGGCCACCACAGGCAGCCATCAAAGCCAACAGAAGTAAACCGGTGAGCAACAATGCGATTCGCTTCATAATCTTTCTCTTCTCCTTATTGAAACAGAAAGTAAAAGGTAAGCGGTTTCGGAAGGTCTATCTGGATCACATGGGAATTTACGGTCATGAGCCGTGACATACCGCGGACACATTGATACCCGTCCTCTGCCCGCACATTCACTTCTATTGTTACTCAAGAACGCTAAAAAGACAAAGATAAAATGCGATAGATTTATCTAATTTCGCTTTCCGCCAGCCATATTCAGTCGGGTCAAGGCGGTTGTGCTTAATAAACGACCAGTCAGTCGACCTGACAACTACGCCAACTGGCCGTCGAGCTTGCTAACCTGATGCCTCCCCCTCGCGTTTGAGGATGAACGAAGCGATGGAATCCCAGACGGTCGTGTGGATTGGCTCAAACGGGCGCATTAACTCGTGGCCCGTATCGGGATATATGGTCAGCTTCTTGTCCTTGGTTGGCAACAGGGAAAAAATCCGGCGGGCATTGTCCGGATGGGCTGCGTCATCGTCTTCCCCGGCAAAGATCCGCACCGGGACGTCCAGGCGAGGCCATAACTTTCGCCCCTCTGTGATCATGGCCACCATTTCGTGCATGCCCGACAGGGGAACCCGGCTGATTTGGGGCAACAGAGCCTGAAATTCGGGGCTGTCGTATGCCACCGTCGGATCGAAATCCAGTACGCGCTCGCGCACCAGTCGTCGCATACTTTCATGGCTGCTCTTGTGCGGGTAATACCAGGTGGTAAAAAAGCGGGCGTATTTCACCCAATGAAGGCGCGAGTCGGGGACGTCATAGACCGGAGCGAGCATGGCAACTCCGCGCACGTCGCCAAATTTTAAGGCAACATGCGCCCCCAGGATATTGCCCATCGAGTGGCCGATAATATAAAGTTCGTCGGACTGGCGGCGCACCAGCTGGTAGGCCTCTTCAGCTTCGGCCAGCCATAATTTGCGCCCAACGCGGTGCAACGTGCTGGGGTAGCTTCCGTGCCCGGGCAAGAGTGGGCAATGGACGAACACCCCCTTTTGATTGAGATATTCGGCCATGGGGCGCGAACTGAGCGGGCTGCCCATGAACCCGTGCATCACAAGCACGCCCACCCGGCGGCCGTCCGGCAATGGACCCTCGACCGTTAAGGTATAAGGCCGCCGCTCTTCTTTCACTTCGTAGGTTGGTTTAAACGGCATTGACTTTTCCTCGCGGGGCGAAGTATAGTGACAAGCCGCCTTGCCGGCAATTATCTATCCGTAAATTTGGTACAATCCACTCATGACTATTCATGTGTTGTCCGACCAGCTCGCCTCGCAGATCGCTGCGGGAGAGGTGGTCGAACGCCCTTCGTCCGTCGTCAAGGAGCTGGTTGAAAACGCCATCGATGCCGGATCGACGACTATCACGATTGACATTCGGGGAGGCGGCCGTGATCTGATTCAGGTGGCCGACAATGGCAACGGCATGCCCGCTGATGAGATCGAGACGGCTTTTCAGCGCCACGCCACATCGAAGCTACAGTCGGCCGAAGATCTTTGGGCTATTCGCACTCTTGGCTTTCGGGGAGAGGCGCTGGCGGCCATCTCGGCCGTCAGCCATACCACGATCGTCAGCCGGGATCGCCAGGCCGCATCGGGCACGCGTCTTGTCCTCGAAGGGGGCATTGTCGTCGAGCGCGAGCCGGTCGGCGCGCCGGCCGGCACCGTCATCGCCGTCGAGAATCTTTTCTACAATGTGCCGGCCCGTCTCAAATTCCTGAAAAGTATTACGACCGAGAAGCGCCTCATTGATGAGTTCGTCACCCGTTACGCCCTGGCTTACCCAGGTATACGCTTCCGGTTGAGCCATGATAATCGAGTGACTTTTCAGACGACCGGCAGCGGCTCGACAGCTGATGTTTTGCTCGCGGCTTATGGCCCCGATGTGACTCAGCAGCTCATCGAGGTCGTTCCCTCCGCGCCTGGGCAGGCGGCTAACGATGAGCGATTACCAACTGTGCGTGGGTTCATCAGCGATCCCGCCCTGAATTATTCCGGCCGTAATCATATTCAGTTGTTTGTCAACGGCCGCACTATCCGCGACACGCGGCTCACTTTCGCCGTCGTGCAGGCCTATCATACGCTTCTGCCTGTGGGGCGCTTTCCTATGGCTTTCCTCTTCATTGATATGCCGCCGGCGGAAGTGGATGTGAATGTTCACCCGACGAAGGTCGAAGTCCGCTTTCGCGACGAAGGGTCTGTATTTTCGGCCGTTCAGAGAGCCGCGCGTGGAGCATTGATGGAGACGGCCCCCGCTCGTGGGTTGGGGAACTGGGTTCCTTCGGATCAAGGTTTTACTGGGTGGGCCGGGTTTCGACCCCGTGCCGAGCGCGATGATATGCCATCCGGTCAGCTCGACATCCCCTGGCAAATCCAGGGGCCGGCGCCCGAGCAGAATGTAGGCCAGGAGGCGCTCGCCGTCTCGTTGCCGGCTGTCGAAACGACCCGACTGCCTATCATGCGCGTTATTGGTCAGGTCGGCGCAGCTTATATTATCGCCGAGGGCCCCGACGGCCTCTATCTGATCGACCAGCATGCCGCCCATGAGCGTATCCTGTTCGAGCAGTTCATGACCCAGCGTCGAGGGCAAGGGATCGTCTCCCAAGGCCTCGTGGCCGCCGCGACGGTCTACCTGTCGCCCTCGCAATCCCATCTGGTGGAAGAGAACGCCGGGCTATTGTCCGCGTTGGGGTTCGAGATTGAGCCATTCGGGCCGAACGCATTTCGGATTCGCGCGGTGCCGGCGATTCTGAGCCGGTCCGATCCGGCGGGGGCGCTGGCGGCCGTGGTGGCCGACCTCGAGAACGAGACCACTCCGCTACAGAAGGAGATAGAGGCCCTGGTCGTCAAGCGTGTCTGCAAGACGGCCGCCGTCAAGGCGGGTCAGGCGCTGACCCGTGATGAAATGGAGGCGATGATCCTGCAACTTGAAGCTTGCGAGGTCCCGCATACCTGTCCCCATGGGCGGCCGACGCTGATCCATTTGTCGGCGGCGACGCTGGCCCGTCAGTTCGGCCGGACATAGAACGCTATCGCTATAAACAAAAAGGCTTCCATCTGGAAGCCCGCTGTTTGCCCGCCTTCCCGGCAAGCCCTATAATGCTGTTATGTCTATGCCGAAGGTGGGAATCGAACCCACACTCCTTTCGGAACACGATTTTGAGTCGTGCGCGTCTGCCTGTTCCGCCACTTCGGCTGGATTTAACCAAGGGGAAGTATAGAGCAACCCCCTGGTTCTGTCAATTTGGGACACGCCCTGTATGAGTGAAGAGTCGCTGGTCCAACAGGCCCAAAAAGGCGATATCGTTGCCTTCAACCACCTGGTCGTCCAACATCAGGAGATGGTTTTTAACGTGGCCTATCGCATCATGGGCGATCCGGCGGTGGCCGAGGATGTGACCCAGGAGACCTTCATTACTGCTTATCAAAGCCTGGGCGGCTTCCGGGGCGGATCGTTCAAGTCATGGTTGATTCGTGTCGCTACGAACCGCTGCTACGACGAACTACGTCGCCGTAAACGCCGCCCGCAAACTTCGCTTGATGAGATCACGGATGAGAATGAGTCCTTTGCCTTCCTTCGCAGCCCTGCCGACGGCCCGGAGACGCACCGGCAGCGTGTCGAACTGACTCTGGTCATTGAGCGCTGTTTGCAAGGTTTACCCGACGATCAGCGTATCGTCGCCGTCCTGGGTGATGTGGAAGGCTATGATTATCAGGAGATCGCCACTATCACGCGCGTATCGCTAGGCACGGTCAAGTCGCGATTGAGTCGAGCGCGGGCCAAGCTCCGCGATTGCCTGCAGCAGACCGGCGGGGAACTATTGCCGCCTGCATATCGTCTAGAAACAAGAGGTCATCAGGCGAAGTAACCATGTTTGATTTTTGGCGGAATCGCGGCTCAACGGCCGAAGAAAAGCGTCTGGCAGCGCTGGGCGCTTACCTGGATAATGCCTTGCCGGCCGGCGAGCGCGAGCGCCTCGAGGCGCAACTAACCCAGGACGCAGAGCTTCATACTGAACTGGAGCACATGCGTGTGCTCCGGGCGCAGATGCAAGCCATGCCTCGACGCCGCGTACCGCGCAGTTTCGCGCTGGATCCCGCCCTCTACAGCCGCCCCAAGCCGCAGCCCTTATTGCAAGCGTATCCGTTTCTGCGTGCGGCCACAGCTTTATCGGCTCTCCTTCTCATCTTCACCCTGGCTTTGGGCGCGTTTCGCGGGCAATTCATCGGCGGGGCTGCCGCCAATAGCGCCGCGCCCCAAGCGATGATGGTCGCGGCCGTGGAAGAAGCTGCCTCAGCCGCTGAGATGGTACAAGAACTTGCCCCCGACGAAGCGATCGAAGGCGCCGGCACAAATGCCGGTGCCCGGAAATCTCCGTCTGCGGAAGCGACGGAAGATCCGGAGTTCCAGGGGAGTGAGATGTTGGCTACGCCGGCAGGCGTATCCGGGACACCTGCTACCATTGAAGAGCCGGCCATGGGGGTATTTGCCGCAGAACAGGCACAACTATCGAGTGGCGCGGCCGACGAAGATATCGTCGCCATATCCGGAGAGGGTGTGCTCGCGGTGGGGTCGGACGCCGGCGGGGTCGCCCCGTCCTTGTTGCCGGCGATACAGATCGGCCTGGGTGTCGTCTTCCTGCTTTTCTTCATCCTGCTGCTCGCCGCCTGGCGACGTTCTCGTTTATTCTAAACTATGACCCAATCAACACCTGCCGCTAGCGCTCCGGCCTGGTTCGCCTATTGCCCGCGCTGCGCTACCCCTATGGTAACTGCTCGTGTGATGGACAAAGATCGGCGAGTTTGTCCGTCCTGCCGCTATGTATATTTTACGGACCCGAAGGTCGGCGTTGGCGTGGCCATCGTTGAGGATGAGAAGCTGTTACTGGTTCGCCGTCGGATGAACCCCGAACGTGGGAAGTGGAGCTTGCCGGCGGGCTATGCTGATCAGGATGAGGATCCTCGCGAGACAGCCGAGCGCGAGGCGCTGGAAGAGACCGGATTGATCGTCGCAGTTGAGTCGTTACTCGATGTCTTCTTCAATCCGCCCGGCCAGGGTGGGGCGAGCATCTTCATTCTGTATCGCGCTCGCCGGATCAGCGGCGAACCGCAAGCGGGAGACGATGCCGCCGATGCCGGTTTCTTTGCGCTCGACCAGCTCCCCGAATTGGCTTTTGCCAGTACCCATGCGGCCGTTGCCCGCCTGCTGCACGGATAACGGCGGGGCAGGGGCCTAGAGCGTCAGCTTATAATGCCGGTGACGCTTGTACCACTGGATGCCCATCGTCTCCATATCAGAGCGACTGTTGAAGTTCGTCTCGTTGACCTGAACGATGTCCGCATGTGTGAACCCATGGCCGGCGATCGTATCGCGCAGTTCGGTGTAGAGAACGGCGTTAGCGCCCAGCCCGCGATATTGCGGCAATAGCCCCAGGCCGTTCACGTTGACCCATTCGGTCGTCTGCCGGGCGCGCAAGATATGGAACCAGCCGAAGGGGAAGAGACGGCCGCGCGCCTTCTGTAAACCGTCTGAGACATCATGGTAGGCGATGAGGAACCCGGCGATATCGTCGCCTTTCATCACCAGCTTGATCAACGACGGGTCGACGATCTGCAACAGCGAATCGATGACCGCTCGCGTCTCGTCCTCAGTGGGCGGAAAGAAGCTGTGCAGCCCGCTCATCGCCTCATGCTGGATCTTCATGGCCAACGGAGCCCACTCACGAATCTCGGCTTTGGATGAGAAGGTTTTGATCCGGAAGCCGCGCTTCTCTTTCACACGAGCGGCGATTTCATAAAGTCGAGGCGGCAGATCGTGGTCGCCACGAGCG
>WBZO01003237.1_pt1 | contig 19433 bp, 22 predicted proteins | sample 5204261 | NCBI WGS metagenome assembly WBZO01 (sample SAMN12412400, study PRJNA552823) | activated sludge metagenome | isolation source: activated sludge from anammox sidestream of wastewater treatment plant... | place: USA: North Carolina | collected 2017-09
TGGCTCCTATATGCCGGAAACCGACTGGCTCCATTACGCCGAAAACGTGCTGGCGCCTATACGCCGGAAACCCGGTGGCGCCTATATGCCGGAAACCAATTGGCTCCTATGTGCCGGAAGATGACAGCGGCGCCGTGCTTCCAGGCCGAGTGGATCACGTTGGTCTGGATGGCCAGGTTGTCGCGCAGGAACTCGGCCGGATACGCATTGTTGGCGTGGATGCCGCCGACCTTCGCGGCGGCGAGGAACACGTACTCGGGTTTCTCGGCCGCAAAGAAGGCCTCGGCCGCGGCCTGGTCGGTGAGGTCGAGCTCGCTGCGCGAGCGCAGCAGCAGGTGCGACGCGCCGTCGGCCAGCAGGCGGCGCGCGATGGCGGAGCCGACCATGCCGCGGTGGCCAGTGCATCAACGTCGGCTATGTACTCGGGCGCCTCGAAGCGCAACGCCACGTGGCTCTGCGCGCCCAGGTTGATACACCTCGTCGGGCTGCACTGCGGGATGATGTGTGTGAGGTTGAACTTATCTCCCACGCCGCCCTCTCTTGTTGCGCAGATTCCCGCCCGCATCCACAAACTGTTCCTCAATCTCCTTTCTTCCAAATTCCACCGGCACAATCAGAATTGAAAGACAGTTCTGATAGAGACTGTTCAACGCCGCTTCGACTTCCGCAGTGAAATCTTGCTTAGTGGTCGCAGGCACAAAACCCGGAAAGTGTCTGAATCGCTCCGCACCCAGAGATCGTCGAAGCGAGTGATTCTTCGTTCTAAACAAATCTCCGATCCGCTCCTTCAGACATCCCGACTCGCCGACATAGATCAGCTCTCCTTTTTCATATATTGCATAGATCCCCGGAGTAGAGGGGACATCGGTCAACTTGCTCCTTTGCAGGGGTGACGTTCGTGGCGGTTTCCGTATGACGCTCATAACCTCTGCTACGAACGCGGCGAAGATGTCGATGCGCTCCTGTTTTGCTGGAATGTAGTGGACAGCCATCTTCTTGAACTCTAACGAGTCGGCCCTGCGAAATGCTGCAAACCCGCGCCGCTGCTGGATTTCAGGGTGATTAGTGAACCGCGCACTAATGGTGTTGCGGGGCTTGCCGTCGATCGTGATATCGGCCGGTGTGAAGTGAACTTCGAGTCCGGGAAGTATGGTGATCCGGGTTATCCGATGCGATCACGCAGCCACTCGCCCTCGTCGCCTGGCGAACGTGATTGTTCGCGTGTGGCTCGATCACGACGCCATCACCATCCAGACGTCAAAAGACGCCGCCTGACCGTGATAGCGGTTAAATCTCGAGGATCCATTCAGAAATGCTTGTCGCGGCCCTCTTTACGTGGGGTATTAGCAATCTTGTATTCATGTTCTTCATCAACAAGTTGCACATCAAGGACCTGGTGCGCGATGGGTATCAGGCCAAGGCTGTCAAGGTAGGCGCACTGGAGCAGGTTTCGATGTCCGTGGGGTTTCCGGTACCAGCGTTTGGCGGGGCTCCCGCCGCTGCCTGACATTGCAGCCGAAGGAATGCTCCGCAAGCAGATTTCTCCTGCCCGCGGAGCATCCTTAAACGTTGTCCCAAAGGGAACCTGTCGACCGCGCCTTGTCAGCGAATAGCATGGATCGGGGCACTCTTCCACGAACGTCGCTCGCGCAAGACCCGCTGCACGCAGACCGCACAGTCCTTCATGTGTCGGTATCGGAAGAATGCGGCGACCATCGACTTCTACGGACAGTTGCACTGTATGCCCCTCCGGACAAGCCGCGAGACGCTCGAGGAGAGCGTATTCATGCGGCGTAAGCGCTGCAATGAAGTTCCGGAGCTTGATGTCCGCGATGCGGTCATGCTCGCGGATCCTGTCAGCGACCAATTCGGCCACTTCCCGTTTCGCCGAGCCCGGCGCAGAAAAATCGATCGTGCGATGCGGAATCATCGTCACATCAAACAGAAAAACGTCGCAGTCAGCTCTGACGACCAGCACCTTCTCCGGGCTCTTGACCGCGTGCGCAAGCCCCAGCTCGTACATCACGTTTCCGTTCCTGAACGCTTTCTTTCCCTGGCCAGCTCCGGATACGACCGAGACGTCGGCGAGCACCAGGATCGATTGCGCAATTCCCCGGATGATCTCCGAAATGATCGAATCACCACTCTTGCTCTCGTCCACCCGCACGGCGTGAAGCGGTGTGCCGTCAACCCGGACACTCTCGATCGCGGGCCGAAACACGTGTTCAAATCCAGCTCGAGAATGGTGAGGTCGGTGCCGGTGCCGGCTTTGACGGACTGCTCGCCCGAGTGGTTCTGCATGAGAAACACGGCGATGTCTGCCGGATCGTCTACATGGAGGAACTCGCACCACGGGGTGCCGGTGCCCCAGATGGCGGCGCTGACGTCGACGCGTTGCCAGGGCGAAGGAAGCTTGCTTCAGTGCAACCGAATGTTGCGTTTCCGCGCGTGAAACGCATTCCACGACGCAAATCGCAACATTTTGTTGCGCGACCGTGTGGCCTGCGTGGGCGGGTGCGCCTGCGTGGGCGGGTGCGCCTGCGTGGGCGGGTGCGCCTGCGTGGGCACGTAGCCTGCGCGCCTGTTGCCGGCAGAAGCGCTCACCCCTTTCCCCTATCCCCGAGCCACGCCCTGAAGCACCTCCACCATCCTCCCCGCTTGCCGATCCCGCGAGTACTCCGGCGCGGCCGCCGCGGAAGCGCTGCGCAGCGCCGCCATCCGCTCGGCATCGGCGGCCAGCGCCAGCACCGCGTCAGCCATCGCCCGCGGATCCTCGGGGGGCACGCAGACACCGCAGCCGGTGCGCTTGACGATCGCGGTGGCTTCGCCTTCGGGCAGCGACATCAGCACCGGCACGCCCATGCCCATGGCTTCGAAGAGCTTCGACGGGATGACGGTGGCGAACACCGGCGTATTGCGCAGCGGAATCAGCGCGAGGTCGCACAGGCTCCAGAGCGCGGGCATCGCTTCCTTGGGCTGGCGGGGGATCATCTTCACGTTGTCCAGGCGCAGCTCGGCCACCCGCTGCTCGACCCTGGCGCGCTCGGCGCCCGAACCGGCGAAGAAGAAGGCGATGTCCTCGCGGTCGCGCAGCAGTTCGGCGGCGTCGAGCACGCGGTCGAGCGCGTGGGCCATGCCGTGCGTGCCCATGTAGCCGAGCACGAACTTGCCTTCCAGGCCGAACTGTCGGGCGAGCGCCTGGTCGCGCGGGCGCGGTGCGTAGCGGTCGAGGTCGACGCCGTTGATGACGACGTGGATCTTGGTGCGATCGATGCCGCGTGAAGCGAGGTCTTCGCGGAAAGATTCGGTGACCGACACGATCGCGTCGGCGCGCCGGTACATGAAGAGCTCGAGCTTTTCGAGCATGCGGATCACGGGGCTGCGTTCCATGGCGCCGACCGCGACGATCGACGCGGGCCACAGGTCGCGCAGCTCGAACACCCACGGCAGCCGGCGCACGGCCGACAGCGCCCAGGTGCCGAGCGCGCAGAAAAACTGCGGCGAGGTCGACACGACCACGTCGGGGCGCGTCTCGAAGAGCCCTGCCACGAAGCCGCTCACCATGAAGCTCATGTAGTCGAGCGTGCGCCGCACGAAGCCTTCGTTCGCGGTGATGTAGGTCTTCACGCGAACCACGCGGATGCCGTCGATTCGCTCGACCTGCCTCCAGCGATTCTCGTAGCCGGCGAACAGCTTGCCCTCGGGGAAGTTCGGCGCGCAGGTGATCACGGTCACCTCGGGCAGGTCACACCCAGCGTACCGCGTGCTCGTGCAGCCGCGTGGCCGGGGCGTTGGCTTCTGGCGGGAAGTTGTCGGAGAGGAAGAGGATTCGCATCGGGAATCAGCCGACGGGGATCAGTCGACGGGAATCAGCCGGCAAAGGGCCATCGGAATTCGGTGACGTGCTCGGCACGGTCGCTGAAGTCTGCAACCAGCACGCGGTTCGGCTCGCTCACGCCGAAACGGGGATGCCAACTGGAGGCCTCGATGCGCAGCCCGCTGTCTGCGCCCACGCCGAGATCGCGCGGATCGGCATCGGGATGCAGGTGGAACCGTGCTTCGGCGCTCGCGAACCGCCCTTCGAGGCGATCGACGACGCGCAGGCTGCCGGGGCGCAGCCGCCATTCGCGATGATGGATGACTTTGCCCGGCAGACGCAGATAGCCGTCGTGCGCGGCGCGCAGCCACAGCGTGCCGTCGGGGTCGGTGCCCCATTCCACGTTCATCGGGCGCGCGCCGGGCCACGCGGAAGCTGCTCCAGACCTCGGAGGAATCGGCGCCGTCGACGACCACCGTGTTGTGCGCCGCTGTGCCGCGCTGGCGCAACCGCTCGGCGTCGGTTTCGTAGGTGGAGGTGCCGCTGTTGACGATTGCGCGCCGTCCGTGCAGCGACAACTCGAAGCTCAGCGTGTCGGCATGCGCCTGGCCGGGCAGGTAGTCGGGGCCGATCGCGCCCACGTCGGCGATCAGCACCGCTGGGCCGGCTTGCAGGCGCACGTAGCCCGAGTCGGGCAGCGCAATGATCGATGGGTCCGAACCGCGGAGCGCAGCGATCGATGGCTCCGGTTCGGGCAGCGAGACGACCCGCGGCCCCTGGTTGCCGAACGAAGCGTCGCTCGCGTGCGCGAGCCCGCACGCGTTCGCGGCGTAGTCTTCGAGCGCGGCCAGATCCGGCGCGACTTCGAACGCCGCGTCGTTGAAGAAGGCGATGCCGCCATCGGGGTGCGTCATCACGCGCAGCCAGCGCAACATCCGCTGCGCGGTGGCGCGCCAGGCCGCCAGCTCCGGGCCGGCAACCAGCCCCGGCCATCGCGCGGCCAATTGCACGAGGTCGAGCAGGTCTTCGAGCAGCGTCGCGTGGTACATCGGACTGCGCTCGAAGTGCCCCCCATCGGGCAGGATCTGCTCGCGCAGCTCGCGGCGCAGCAGCGCGAGGCCCTCGTCGCGCCAGCGGGCGGCCTCGCCGCCATCGAAGAACGCGCCGGCGAAGACCAGCGCCTTCGCGTTAGCCCACAAGTGGTTGCCCAGCAGGTGACGCTCGACCCGGCCGCGCAACCAGCGGGCCTGCACGGCGAGGCTGTGCACGGCCGCGGGCGACAGGCGCATCTGCTCGACACCGGGCCCGCCGCCGCGGGCCAGGCTCCACTTGATCCAGTTCACGATCCGCAGCGACACCGGGTAGGGCTCCCATCCGGTGCCGCGCCCCGGCGGGTTGTCGGCGATCCAGCGCTCGATCAGCGCGCGATGCCACGACTCGCGGTCGGCTGCTCCATGCGCGACCAGGTCGTCGAAGTAGTGAAGGTTGTAGCGCCACAGGCGGGGCCAGTCGGCACGATTCCAGTCGGCGGGCGCGGCAAGCTCGCGCTCGACCGACAGGAACCGGAAGCGCGCGGGGCCGGTCATCGAGGGGGCGCGCCGGCACGGCACCCACGCGCCGCGCGACGGGCGCAGCGGCGGTGCCGGTCGGGTGCCGGGGCGCGGCCGGTGCAGGCGGAACCACGCGCGCCCCCAGAACTGCACCGGCTTCAGCCAGCGCAGGGTGTGCCAGTAGAGGGGGAGAGGCGTCAAGGGGAGTGGCGGGGCATCGCAGGGGAGCGGCCTCGAGGCGGACGGCGGGCCGCCGTCAGGTGGGCGCGTTCGGGCCGGTGGGGACGGTCAGGGGTCGGGGGCATCGTCCCTGCCTGCGCTGCCGGGCCTTGTTGGACGCAGGGTTTGCGAGGCCGTGCAACCGTTTGTTGCGTTTCCCCGCGTGGAACGCATTCCACGCGGCAAATCGCAACATTTTGTTGCGCGACCACGCAGCGGCCATGCTGCGCATGCATGCGGCGGCCATGCTGCTTCCACTCAGATCAGTTCGATCGCCGACCTGAGTCGTTCCGCCGTAACGACGAGCCCGTTTCGTTCCAGAGCATTCGCGAAATCCTCGGGAGTCGATTCCGGTTTCTGACGACGGGCCCGCATGCGCTTGAAGGCGGCGATGGCGACGAGGGGATCGAGATCCCACTGGTTGACCAGGAAGGTGTCCGGATCGACGACTTCGATGCCGTACGGCGTGACCACGTCGCCCGGGAAGTCCCGCGTGTTCGCGGTGACGATGCAATCGGCGTGCCCGGCGATTGCCGCAGCGAGGACGTGGACATCCTCCGGGTCGGGAAGTTGCAGAGATTTTTCGAGCGGCTTCCACGCATCCTCGGGAACCTCCCAGTCGGGTACCGCATCTCGCATGCTGTCGCGGCGTGTGCCCAGCTTTCCCTCGAGGTCCGGCCGGTCGGCCTGCAGCGATCGCATCCACTCGGTCTCGATCCGGGTCGTCCACTTCGCAGCGAAGAGGCCCTCGGTCGCGAGGCTCCTCAAGGCGTCGGCAACCGCGATCGGATAGAGCACGCACGCGTCGAGCAATGCCGTATAGCGTGCGTTGCCCGCCATGTCAGTAGTCGAGCCCGAGTTCGCGCTCGTTTTCCGCCATCCGCTCCAGGGCTGCGCGCTGCTTCTCGCGCATCTTTCGCTCGTATGCGACGAGATCGTCGAACGCGATTCGCCGATGCCTGCCCACCATCCGGTGAGGCAGCCGGCCCGCCTCGATCTCCTTGATCACAAATGGGCGCGAGACATTCAGGAAATTTGCCGCCTCGACGGTCGTCAATTCCTGCTTTCCTGGCACGAGAACCACGGGACGTCCTTCGCTCAACACGCCCAGAAGTTGCCCGATGAGTTTCAGCGCCGCAGGCGGCACTGCCACCGACGGCTGCTTGCCTCCGTCGCTCGTAAGCGTGATCGACACGGCCCTGGAATGATCGAGCGCCTCCATGATGCAGCGCTGCGCGAGCCGGGCCATTTCCAGCTCGCGGGCGGACATCTTCGGGGGCTCGAGCTTGCGGATCGGATCTTTTGTTTGCATCCCCGCCCTCCTGTCTTCGAACCGCATCTTAACGGATATACGCAACAAATGTAGTAAACGTAGTAAATGAAGGTGCCTAAGGAGCACATGCTGCGTCGCCGCGCAGTGGCCGCGCGACAGGGTTTGCGAGGCCGTGCAACCGTTTGTTGCGTTTCCCCGCGTGGAACGCATTCCACGCACGAAAGCGCAACATTTTGTTGCGGGGCTGACCTGCCCCCGCCGGGCGGCGGCTGCGCTACTGCCGGGGGTGCTGCTGCCCTGCTGCGCAGGCACACACCTCTGCGCCTCTGCGCTGCGCACCCGCATACGCCGCTCAACCCGGCACGCTCAGCGTGCCCAGCCGCCCATCCACCGCCAGCCCCTCCAGCACCCCGACGATCCGCTCCCCCGTCCGCCCATCCCACAGCGGCGGCACCGCGCCCTTCTTCCACTGGCCCGCGAACAGGCGATCGAGCGCGGGCTTCAGCCTGGAAGGATCGGTGCCGATCAACTCGTTCGTGCCGAGCGTGATCGTCTCGGGCCGCTCGGTGGTGTCGCGCAGCGTGAGGCAGGGCACGCCCATGACGGTGGTCTCCTCGGTGATGCCGCCGGAGTCGGTGATCACCGCGCGCGCGTGCTTCACCAGCCAGTTGAACTCCAGGTAGGGCTGCGGGTCGACGAGGCGCAGGTTGGCCGGCAGCGCGGAACCGCGGTCGGAACCACGCGAGTGGCCCTCGGAACCGCGAGAGCCGCTGCCGGAACCGCCGGAGCCCTCGCCGCCACCCAGCTCACGCAGCGTTTTCGCCGTGCGCGGATGCACCGGGAACACCACCGGCATGCCGCGTGTGCCCTCGCCGATCGCCGCGAGCAGGCGCAGGAACGCGTCGCCGGCATCGACGTTGGCGGGCCGATGCAGCGTGGTCACGAAATATTGGCCCGGCTTCAGACCGAGCTCCTCCCAGAACGGCGGAGGCCTGAGCCGATCGAGGTTGGCGAGCAGCGTGTCGATCATCGTGTTGCCGACGAAGAAGATGCGCTCGTCTTCCACGCCGGCGCGGCGCAGGTTCTGGTTGGCCACCTCACTGGTGGTGAAGAACCAGTTGGTGATCGAGTCGGTCACCATCCGGTTGATCTCCTCGGGCATCATCCAGTCACCCGAGCGGATGCCGCCCTCCACGTGCGCCACCGGCACGTGCAGCTTCTGCGCCGTGATCGCGCAGGCCATCGTCGACGTCACGTCACCCACCACGAGGCAGAGCACGCTCGGCTGCTCCATCAGCAGCTTCTCGTAGCGCATCATGATCGCCGCCGTCTGTTCGGCCTGCGTGCCCGAGCCGACTTCGAGATTCACGTCCGGCGCAGGAATGCCGAGCTGCTCGAAAAAGTCGCCCGACATCCGCGCGTCGTAGTGCTGGCCGGTGTGCACCAGCCGGTAGCGCAGCGGGCCGCCGGCCGCGGCACGCGCCTCGATCGCTCGGATGATCGGCGCGATCTTCATGAAGTTGGGGCGTGCGCCGGCGATGATGTCGATCAGCGTCGGCGAGTGGGCGTTCTTTTCGGTGGTCACCGCTTGCAGTCCCGCGTCACCGATGTCGTCGTTTTACCGTTCTTGTCATCCTGGGCTCAGTGGCTGAAATGTGCAGCTTCCCCTGGAGGAGCCGGGCTTTCGCCGGTACCCTGATTCTGCCCGATCATGATATCCATCTGTCGTTGTGCTGCGACCCGATCGGACATCGCATGGATGATGAACTTGCGTAGCCGTTCATATCGGCCGAGCCGGATCACGTCCCTGGGTGAAACGTCGCCCAGCATCGTGTTACGAGCGCGAAACCAGGCCTGTCACACCGGTTCGAGACAGATACCCTTATGGATTTGCGGCAGACCTCGGCAGCACGACTCTCACATGATCCTCGGTGGCTTCGAACTCAGGGCGAACACCGTTGCGTTCGAGCATCAGCGGAACGATCTTGTTGCGCACGCCCATGCCGCGGGCGTCCACATATCCGTAGTCGCGCAGCACTTCCACGATGATCTGGTTGCGAGGGGAGCGTTGGCCGGCGAGCACTTTTTCGATGGTCATGGAGTTCTGGAGCGCGCCGGGACTCAGGACCTCGAGCCGGTCGGCGTACGACACGACTTCGACTTCCAGCGCACGCGTCCAGTCGCGGTGAGCCAGTGCGTTGATGATCGCCTCGCGTAGCGCTTCGGGCGGGTAGCGCCATGTCCGTTGCCGTCGCAAACCTTCCGCCAGCGTCTTGTCCTCGACGCTGATGAATGGCCGCATCCTGTCCATCAGGTCTTCGATCAGGCCCCGTTCGATCAATTCCCGGGAGCCGCTTTGCGAATCGAAGCGCCCGACAAGAGGGCCGTCCAGGATCGTATCGTCGAGCGCCTGATAGCTCTTGTCGTTCCCGTCGAACGCCATCCAGCGTACGCCCGCCTGACGCAGGAAGCGACGTGGCGTGCGACCGAACAGAACCAGACCCGCGATCGTGCACACAGGCGTGGCAACACCCGTTTCGGTCATGAATCCCAGACCGATCATGCGGCGCAGCCATGCTTCATCCGTTGCGGGCAATTCGCGGTCGCCGGCCAGCGTCAACAGGTAGTCCTGCAGGCGCGCTCGATCGAGTGCGTCGAAGGCCGCGCCCGAGTTCTCGCCATTCGCGATGATTTCCAGTAGATCTGTTCTCAGCATCTGCCGCTCTCGCTAGAAAAGCGATGTGAGCCGACGGCAACTCCGCCCCTTGAAGAGGACCACGCCCGGCCCCAGACCTGCGCCGGATTCGTACAGCGCGCGCGAACCGGAAACGGTTCGACACCCTCAGCCTTCAAGTTCCCTCTTGGGCCTCACTGACGGTATCGTCAAGAAGCTGTTGAATCGCTACTGCCTGCTCGGAGCTGAACTGAACCAACTGCCCCTCTGCTTCCTTCGCCAGGTTCAGAAGGTTCCTGGAAGTTTCGATCAGCGCCACCGTCGGCATCGTAAGAATCATCGACGCTCGACGAAGCTCCCTGGAGTCACTACCCGCCGGTTCGAGAATCGTATGGAACACGACCCGAGACACGGGGTAGCCCATCAGCACCTGCGAGATGCCATCGGCGAATACCTCCGGCGCGGCCGTCTTGTCCAGGTCGAAGCCATCGGTTTTCAACCCCAAACCAGGTTTCTGTCTCGCCATATCTACCTCGATCGCGGGCGCTCAAACGAGCGCATCAGCGGTGTCCCTCTCTACGAATTTGACAGGGCGGGCTGCCGGGAGGGACGCTTCCACGCCGGTCACGAAACGCGCAATCGACTTGTCGACATCAAATGCCAGGTAGCGATGTTTTGTGGCCTCGCCATGGAACCCCACCCTCTCCGCCTCGACCTTAAACGGCTCGATCTCGAGTTGCTCGCGCGAAACGCTCTGAGTCTCCTGAAGAAGACGCACGAACGAGACGAAGCGCACCTGCAGGGCGACGTCGAACGCCGCGCCGACGTCGAGCAGCGTCTTGATGCTGGGCCGGCCATAGGACGGGTCTTCGAGCCTCGAGATCGCTCCCTGCGTTGTGCCGAGCTTCTCGGCCAGATCACGCTGTGTCCAGCCGCGCTGCGTGCGCAGTGCGCGGATCTGATGCGCCAGCCCTGAAGCTACCTCGGCTTCAACGTAAGCGCGGCGCGCGATCGGATTCATCATCCGCCGGAACTTCTTCTCCATCGATAGTGAGAGGAGAAGTGGTGGCCGCGCCCTCGAGTACGGCCTTGCGCCGCGCGGCAGCGGTGTCGAGCGCTTTAGCAGGTTTGTAGACATTTTGCTTGTGGGTTGCCCAAACGAGGATCGTGAACTCATCAGAGCCTGGACCGAAGAAACCGATCGGGCGTTGCTGAACCTGCCCCGCCTTGAACCGGATCTCGTAGAGGCCTTTATGGCCGCCAAGCTTCCGTGCTCGCGGTTCGTGCCACTCAGACGGGAGTGCGACGGCCAGATATTTCAGCTCCACCTCGAACTTGACCTGCCCGGTGACGTCGAGCGCATCCAGAGATTCCTGCACATCACATCGCCCGGAGGAGCTGACATAAGTCCTGAACCGCCATCGGATCATATCTCATTTTTGTGATGAAGGGGTCAGCCGGCCATAGATCCGGCAAGTTTAGGCGGCAGGGGAAGTCCATGCACTCATCCGAATGGCCAGCGGAAACCAACAACCGATCTAACACCTCCACGACTCTGACACCCTCTGCGTCTTTCATGTCCTTCGAAAACAACGGATCGAGCGGTGGCTTGATTGAAAACGGGCGCTCTTACAAACTCCCCGCAGCCCTCGGCAACACCACCTTCACGTAATCCTCGGCGGCTTCAAACTCGGGGCGAACGCCATTGCGTTCGAGCATCAGAGGAACGATCTTGTTGCGCACGCTCATGCCGCGGGCGTCCACATATCCGTAGTCGCGCAGCACTTCCACGATGATCTGGTTGCGAGGGGAGCGTTGGCCGGCGAGCACTTTTTCGATGGTCATGGAGTTCTGGAGCGCGCCGGGACTCAGGACCTCGAGCCGGTCGGCGTACGACACGACTTCGACTTCCAGCGCACGCGTCCAGTCGCGGTGAGCCAGTGCGTTGATGATCGCCTCGCGTAGCGCTTCGGGCGGGTAGCGCCATGTCCGTTGCCGTCATGAACCCCAAGCCGATCATGCGGCGCAGCCATGCTTCATCCGTTGCGGGCAATTCGCGGTCGCCGGCCACGTTGCTCATTCCCGGCCAGCCCCTACCCCCGCACCACCGCCCGGTTCTCCACGAACCACCTGTAGGTCTGCTCCACGCCCTCGCGCAGCCCGATCTTCGCCTTCCACCCGAGCGCTTCCAGCCGCCCGACGTCGAGCAACTTGCGCGGGGTGCCGTCGGGGCGGCTCGGGTCGGTGCGGATGTCGCCCCGGTAGCCGACGACGTCGGCGACGAGTTGCGCCAGTTCCAGGATGGAGACGTCGCGGCCGGTGCCGACGTTGACGATTTCGCCGTCGGAGTAGTGGCGCATCAGGTGCACGCAGGCGTCGGCCATGTCGTCGACGTGCATGAATTCGCGCCGCGGGGTGCCGGTGCCCCAGATGGTGACGCTGGCGTCGCCGCGTTCCTTCGCTTCGTGAAAGCGCCGGATCATGGCCGGCATGACATGCGAGTTTTCGGGATGGAAGTTGTCGCCCGGGCCGTAGAGGTTGGTCGGCATCAGGCTGATCGCGTCGAAGCCGTACTGGCGCCGGTAGGCCTGGCACATCTTGATGCCGGCGATCTTGGCGATCGCGTACCACTCGTTGGTGGGTTCGAGCGGGCCGGTGAGCAGCGATTCTTCCTTCAGCGGCTGCGGCGCCAGTTTCGGGTAGATGCACGACGAGCCGAGGAAGCAGAGCTTCTTCGTGCCGTGCTGCCAGGCCGCGTGGATGACGTTGGTCTGGATGATCAGGTTGTTGTGCAGGAACTCGGCCGGGTACGTGTCGTTGGCGTGGATGCCGCCGACCTTCGCCGCCGCGAGGAAGATGTACTCGGGTTTCTCGGCGGCGATGAAATCCTCGACCGCGCGCAGGTCGGTGAGGTCGAGTTCGGCGTGCGTGCGCAGCAGCAGATTCGAGGCGCCTTCGGCCTGCAGGCGGCGCGTGATCGCCGAACCGACCAGGCCGCGATGGCCGGCCACCCAGATCCGGGAGTCGGGTTGGAAAGTCACCAGGGCTCCTTCTTTTTTACTGGTTCAGGTTGGTTGTATTGGCAACGGTGCGCCGGCGCCGACCTCCTCACTCGCTGCTCACCGACACCCGGTAGCCGTGCTGCGCGAGCAGCGCGTGCCGGCGCGCCTGATCGAGATCGTGCGCAACCATCTCGGCGCACATCTCGCGCACGCTGATGGCGGGCGTCCAGCCGAGTTTCGCGCGCGCCTTGCCGGGATCGCCGAGCAGCGACTCGACTTCGGCGGGGCGAAAATAGCGCGGGTCGACGCGCACGATGACGTCGCCCGGCTTCACCGCCGGCGCCTTGTCGCCGGTGACGGCCGCGACGACGCCGCGCTCGTCCTGCCCTTCGCCCTCGAAGCGCAGCGCGATGCCCAGCTCTTCGGCCGACCACTGCACGAACTCGCGCACGCTGTGCTGCACGCCGGTGGCGATGACGAAGTCTTCGGGTGCCGTCTGCTGCAGCATCATCCACTGCATGCGCACGTAGTCCTTCGCGTGGCCCCAGTCGCGCAGCGCGCCGAGGTTGCCCAGGTAGAGGCACGGCTGCAGGCCCTGCGCGATGTGGGCCAGGCCGCGGGTGATCTTGCGCGTGACGAAGGTCTCGCCGCGGCGCGGCGACTCGTGGTTGAACAGGATGCCGTTGCAGGCATACATGCCGTAGGCCTCGCGGTAGTTCACCACGATCCAGTAGGCGTAGAGCTTGGCCACCGCGTAGGGGCTGCGCGGGTGAAACGGCGTGGTCTCGCGCTGCGGCGTCTCCTGCACCAGGCCGTAGAGCTCGGACGTGGAGGCCTGGTAGAAGCGGGTCTTCTTCTCGAGCCCGAGGAAGCGGATGGCCTCGAGCAGGCGCAGCGTGCCCAGCGCGTCGACGTCGGCGGTGTACTCGGGCGCCTCGAAGCTCACCGCCACGTGGCTCTGCGCGCCCAGGTTGTACACCTCGTCGGGCTGCACCTGCTGCACGATGCGCGTGAGGTTGGAGCTGTCGGAGAGGTCGCCGTAGTGCAGCACGAAGCGCTGGTTCTCGACGTGCGGGTCTTCGTAGATGTGGTCGACGCGCTGGGTGTTGAAGAGCGACGCGCGGCGCTTGATGCCGTGCACTTCGTAACCCTTGTCGAGCAGGAACTCGGCGAGGTAGGAGCCGTCCTGGCCGGTGATGCCGGTGATGAGCGCTTTTTTCATTCCCAAAACTGCCCGAGCTTGCCGAGGTTCTTCCAGGCCAGCGCGCCCAGGCCGCCGACGCCGGTGTGGCGCAGCGCGTCGAGGTCTTCGCGCGACTTGCGCACGATGTTGCCCAGCGAGCGGTTGCTCGCGCCGCCCATGCGCATCTTCACGAACACCTCGGGCACGTAGGCCGAGCGGAAGCCGGGCTGCGAGAACAGGCGCAGGATGCTGTGGTAATCGGCCGCGATGCGGTAGCGGGTGTCGAAGCCGCCGATGCGCTCGTACCACTCGCGGCGCACGTAGAGCGTGGGGTGCGGCGGCATCCAGCCCCGGCGCAGGCGCGCGGGGCTGAAGGGGCTGGACTTCCAGTGGCGCACCACGCGGGCCGTGTCGTCCTTGCGCACGTACTGCAGGTCGCCGTGCACCGCGGCGACGGACGGGTCGGCGAACGCTTCGGCCACGCGCGCCAGAACGTCGGGACTGGCGTAGACGTCGTCGGCGTGCAGGAAGCCGACCACATCGCCGCTGGCGCGCGCGATACCCTTGTTCAGCGCGTCGTAGATGCCGCGATCGGGCTCGCTCACCAGCACCGCGAGCCGGTCGCGGCGAGACTCGAGCACGTCGACCGTGCCGTCGCGGCTCGCGCCGTCGATGACCACGTGCTCGCGGTTTCGCCAGCTCTGGCCGGCGACCGAATCGAGGCAGTCGCCGACGGTAGAGGCGCAGTTCCAGGTGGCGGTGACGATCGAGATTTTCACGGGATTACGGATGACTCTGCGTGCCTTGGCTGCCGGTTCATGCCGTCCCGCAAGGAACGACCAGATGCATCAGTCCGGCTTCCCTCGCCGTAATCGTGCGCTCCAGACCTGGATCATGCCGCGGCACGACCACTCGCCCCGATGGACGACGGTTATTCGTCACTGAGCCTCGCCTTCCAGTAGGCGGGTTTGCGCCTCATGGGGGCCAAGGCCACGATGAGGATCTCGATTTCGTTGTGAAGGTAAACCAAGGAAAACTTGAACGTCCGGTCGATGACGCGACGCGTCTTGAACTTGTAAGGCGGCCACAGTTCCGGGGCCTCGGCAGCCTCCACTTCGGCTTTGCGAACCGCCTTGTCGTAGCGCTCTGCGAGCCGAGTGCTGACGCCAGCGTAGTAGAGCACCTGGCGCAGGAACTCTTCGCGAGCCTCCGGGTGATACCGGACAGCTCTCACCGGCGGATGAGACGGCGCGCTTCGGCGTGAACTTCCTCGGAGGTGATGGGAGTAACTGCTCCAGACTCGATCTCGGCGACCCGGCGCTCGATTTCGCGCTCCCAGGCTGCGTCGGCCTCGACATCAGACTCGCCTTCCAGGGAGTCGAGCAGTTCTTCCGCGAGGCGTGCGCGATCCTCGGCGGGCAGGGTTCTGGCGCGGGCAGACAGCTCTTCGACCAAGGTGGACATCACAATCTCCGGCTACAGCAGTACCAGTTTACAGCGGCGGCACCCAGGAACGATTTGTGGCGAACGGCCTTGCAGATCCGAGCCGCCGATTCATGCGGTTCCGCAAGGAACTACCAGATGCATCAGATCGCCTTCCGGGACATCCGAGGGCCTTCATCAGCCGACGACGAACAGATCGTACGTCAGGCGGGATGTTTCAGACACCTGCATTGGTCTCAGCCTGATGGCCGAGGGTCGGATCAGGCGGGGTCAGAAACGCTGAAGCAAGCTCATGGTTTCGACGTGCTCACGATTGCGGCCGATGAAGCTGGCCGGCCGTAGCAACGGACCTTGCAGGCCCATGGTTGGAGCTGTCGATATTCCCAAGAGAACTCGACTCACAGCGATACCGCTACGGATACCGACTTGTTTGCCGTCGAATCCTGACGTATAGTTGTCGAAGGAGTCTGACCCCGTGCCCTTTGGCCGGTAGTAGGACTTCCCCCGCCCGCCGAAAGGCGGGCTTTTTCTTTTCCAGCCTATCCGGGCCATACAACGATCCCCGCTGGCCCGCCCCGGAGGGAGTTCACTTCGAGGATTCGTGCTGCCCCCAACTCGTCCCAAATGCCTTCGCCAAACGTGTTCGCGGGGAATACCTTTCGATAGGCAGCGTACGCGTTCAGGTCGGCAAGCTGGACGAAGTACGACTCACTGGAACGTCGATCGGAAGAATCTTCTACGATGTTCTCCGCATTTCGCTCCAACGTGGAACCACCGTAGGCCGATGGGACCCGATTGAACCTCCGCATCAGGCGGATCTTCTTCCGGATGAACTCGCCGTGGCCTTCATCAGGAAGGATGTGCAGGTTGTCCTTAGCGGAGGTTCCGAACCTTTCGAGCCGTTGAATCGCGTAGCGCCACGCAATTTCCCGGACGTCGGCAGGAAGTTTCGTTATTCTGGTCTTCACTATCAGAACGGTGAACACACGAAACACTCCAGCCTTGCGCTGGAATCTCATGGCTGCCCGATACGCGGCCAGCCTCGCTGGGTAGGTCAACCCACTCGCGCGGATATCGCCCTTGTTGTGTATCAACCAAGCTGCCTTAAGCTCAGCTCGGGGACCAATCCGGAAGTTATCCCGAAGATAGCGACGAAAAGCGATCGTCTGATCAAGCGCGGAAAGCCAGTCAGTGTCATCAACAAGGATCGCAGACAGCGCGAATGTAGCAGTGGGAGAATTTGCCATTCCCGTATCGCCCGATTCGTCGAAGTAAGCGAAGAACATCCAGACCCTCATCGGCCAATTTCGGTCCATTCTGGATGCCTCTACCCCACATGACCAGTCATCCGGACGGATGATCAACGATGCCTGAAGCGGCCAGGCTGCACTTGCCGCAGCGGGTCAAGCTTACGAGGCAACTTCAGCGGTGACCAGTCGTCCTGCTTTCGCGCTGTCTTGCCGACTAACGAACGAAGCCCGCAAGTCCGTGCAACCAAATGTTGCGATTTGCTGCGTGGAAAGCGTTCCACGCGCGGAAACGCAACATTTGGTTGCAGGCTGAGCGGCCGAATCACCGGTGCGGACTCTTCCGGCCGAAAACAAAGAGGCAGGTGCGCAACGGCGGCGGGGTGAGCCAGTGCAGCAGCTTCCCGAAACCGTAAGCGATTGCCGAGAACTGAAGATAGGAGGGTTCAGCTTCGTAGCCGTAGACGACCGGCTCGAACCCGATCCGCCCGAGCTCGGCCCTCAGGCGCCACACGGTGTTCGCGCGGTAGCGGGTCGGAAACACGTCGATCTCCTTGCGGTCGCGCTGCACGGTTCCGAGCACCCGGGCATGACGGCGGTTGGGCACCACCGAAGCCGCCAACCCCACGTACCCCAGGCGATTGGTGGTGCGCGCACAGAAGACGCCAGCGGGCTTCAGCACCCTGTTCACCTCCGCGAAAAACTCCGCCGGATCGTCGATATGCTCGAGCACGAAGTCGGAGACGATGAGATCGACCGAGGCATCGTCCACCGGCCAGGTCGATGCCCCCCCCCCGAAGAAGCCGGAACTCGTCGAGACCGGGGTTCTCCACGCCGACCGGATCGACGTCGATGCCGATCACCCGCTTGCACTTGCCACGCAGGCGCCGAAGCTCACGCCGCCACCGGACCGGATCATCGACAAGACCGGCGCCGCGCCCGCAGCCCACATCGAGCACCGTCATCTCGGGCGCGAGCATGCTTTGAATGCGCCCGTAGAACGCGACAGTGCCGTCGCGATCGGAGTAGCCGCCAAAGGTGCTTTCGGGGTAGAAGCGCTGAAGGAAGCTCATGGTTTCGAGGTGCTCACGGTTGTCTCGACCTCTCGCCGGAGCACCCCGGCCAGAACAGCCTGCCCGATCTCGTTCACGTGGATGTTGTCGCGATACGGCTGCTCGCCTCGCTGGATCGCTGCGGCGAGCGCCGGCGCAAGCTGGGCCACCGGCACGTCGCACTCGGCGGCGACCTGGGCGATGGCGTCGTGCCCTGGCTGCCAGTGGCCGCTTTCGATCTCCAGCCTTTCGGGATGCTGCAACAGCAGCACGCGCGGGGCGTGCGCGCGGGCCAGGAGGAGGAACTCTCGCAAGTCCGACAGACCTCGCTGCATGGCCGCCGCGGCCTGTGCCTCGCTCGGCACGGGGGCGGCCTTTGCGGCCGGTTGAGGCAAGTAGCGCGGAAGATAGCGTGTCACTCCCTCGGTGAGCGCCGAAAGCGGCTTCGCCTGCGGATGCGTGGACGGGTCGAGCGGAGCGAACGTGGGGTTGTCGGCCGCATCGTGGCTGGAGGCGACGAGCACGACGATATCGGCATCGAAGAAGCCGAGCCTATCCGGAATTTTGTGTGCGAGGCATAACATGACGCAAAGGAGCATGTATGCCAAGCAGGAAGACGACCAAGGCGGCTGCGGCCGCGGCGGCGCGGATGCCGTCGATCCCGAAGGAACTCGTTGATCAGTTCGTGACGGGGCCGATGAGCGCCGAGGCGGTTCAGGACATCTCGATGGCCTTCAAAAAGGCGCTGATCGAGCGAGCGCTGGGTGCGGAGTTGTCGCATCACCTGGGCTATCCGCCCGGGGCAGGCAAGCCCGAGGAATCGGCCAATCACCGCAACGGCGCCAGCGGCAAGACGGTGCTCACCGAGGACGGTCCGGTTCGTATCGAGGTGCCGAGGGACCGGGAGGGTAGCTTCGAGCCACTGCTGATCCCGAAGCACGAGCGTCGCTTCACCGGCTTCGACGACAAGATCGTGGCGATGTACGCGCGCGGCATGACGGTGCGCGAGATCCAGGGGTTTCTGGCCGAGCAGTACGGCACCGAGGTCAGCCCGGAGTTCATCAGCTCGGTCACCGACGCGGTGATGGCCGAGGTGACGGCCTGGCAGAGCCGCCCGCTCGAGCCGATGTACCCGGTGATCTTCTTCGACGCGCTGCGAGTCAAGATCCGCGAGGACGCGGTCGTTCGCAACAAGGCGATCTACCTGGCGCTGGGGGTGTTGCCCGACGGCACCCGGGACATCCTGGGCCTGTGGATCGAGAACACCGAGGGCGCCAAGTTCTGGCTGAAGGTCTTCAACGACCTGAAGACGCGCGGGGTGACCGACATCCTGATCGCGGTCACCGACGGACTGAAGGGCATCGGCGAGGCGCTGGGCGCGGTCTTCCCCGCGGCGACGCTGCAGACGTGCATCGTGCACCTGATCCGCAACAGCCTGGACTACGCGAGCTGGAAGGAGCGCAAACAGCTCGCCGCGGCGCTCAAGCCGATCTACACGGCGCCCAGCGCAGAGGCGGCCGCGCATGCCCTCGACGAGTTCGAGCGCGGCCCTTGGGGCCAGCGATTCCCGACCGTCGTCGCAGCCTGGCGTCGCGCCTGGGACCGCGTGATCCCGTTCTTCGCCTTCCCGCCGGCGGTGCGGCGCGTGGTCTACACGACCAACGCCATCGAGAGCATCCACAGCCAGTTGCGCAAGATCATCAAGACGCGCGGCCACTTCCCGAGCGACGACGCGGCCAGCAAACTGATCTGGCTGGCCCTGCGAAACATCACGGCGGACTGGGGCCGAGCCGCCAAGGAATGGCGCGAGGCGATGAACCAGTTTGCCATCGCCTACGGAGATCGCTTCACACAGAGGGCCATGTAACATGAATCACCGACTTGCCCACTGCGTCGGGCGTTCGTCGCGAGCGACGCCCGCCACCGTGGACAAGTCTCCGAGGCGCCTCACACACAAAAATCCGGACGCCCCC
>WBZO01003238.1_pt1 | contig 19420 bp, 19 predicted proteins | sample 5204261 | NCBI WGS metagenome assembly WBZO01 (sample SAMN12412400, study PRJNA552823) | activated sludge metagenome | isolation source: activated sludge from anammox sidestream of wastewater treatment plant... | place: USA: North Carolina | collected 2017-09
GGCAGCCGATGATGTTCATTAATGTCGATTTTCCCGAACCAGAAGGGCCCATGATCGCGACGATTTCTCCAGCCGCGATTTGAAGGTCAATGCCGCGCAACGCATGGACTTCCACCTCGCCCATCTGGTAGACCTTTTTGAGATCATGCCCTTCGATCACCCATTCGCTCATTCGGCGCCTCGCGAGAAAAATGGAGGATGTCCGTTCTGCTCGAACTGGGCTGGCGGGTTCAGAATGATGATATCGCCGACCTGCAATTCGCCGCCGATTACCTGGCTGTCGAGATCGGAGGTGGCGCCCAACTCCACATTGACTGGAACGATTTTGTTGTCGCGCAGCAAGTAAACCACCTGCCGGCCCTCGCGGAAACGCACCGCCCGGTTGGGCACCAACAGAACGTCACTCAACTCATTGACAATGACGTTAACCGCAGCGGTCATGCCCGGTTTGACCTGGTCGTCTGGGTCGGTTAGCTCCACGGTTACGGTGAAGTCGACCACGCCCTGATTAGAAGTCCCAACCCGGTCGACCGAAACTACTTTGCCGTTGTATTCCTTTCCTCGAATGGCATCGAAGGTCGCGGTAACTGGCTGGCCGGCTTCGATTTGATTGATGTCGATCTCTGATACCGCCAGATCAATCAGCAATGAGCGTAAATCATCCAACCGGAACGCCTCTACGCCGGCTGCGACCTGGTCGCCGCCCTGAGGAATAGCCGCGGTGATCACCCCTGCGAATGGAGCTTCGATCCAGGCCTGGTTCAGCGTCGCTTGCGCCGCAGCGATGCGGGCTTCAGCAGCCGCGATCTCCCCAGCAGATGGGCCGTCTTTCCACAGCTCATAATCCTGGCGAGCCTTTTTTAAGTTAGCGTTGGCAACCTGAAGCGCGTAGACATAGTCCAGCCGCTTGACCGCCACATTGAGTTCCGCCTGAGCAGCATCCAGTTTTTCCTTCAGGTCTTTGCGGGTTGGATCAGAAGACGGATAGAATTTGTAAGGCTCAAAAATCTGGCGGGCTGTTTCCAGGCGCTCTTGCATTAAGTCGAAAGCTTCGATCGGCTCCAGCCGGGCCTGTTCATCCGAGACGCTAAAATTATCGAGCTGGTATTGGGCATCTTTGACGCTCTTCGCATAGGTCGAGATCGATTGTAATGCCTGGGTCCTGGCATTCTCTGCGTTGGTGTACAAATCTTTCAGCGCCTGCTGGGCGCTCTCCAGGTCGGCGCGCGCCAGGATCACGTTCTGGGGCAGCGAAGTCTGTGACAGTTCCGCCAGCCGCGTTCCAGCTGACACCAGGTCGCCGACCGTGTAATCGACGTTCTCTACGGTGCCGGAGGTCTTCCAGGACAGTAAAACGCTCTGCCTGGAGCGTACCAGGCCGGTCGCTCCGATCGAAGCCGTAAACGCGCCGCGCTGGGCGGGTGTGGTTTGCAAATTGGCAAAGGCAGAAGACTGTTGCTGCCCCCGCCAACGGAAGTAAGCATAGCCAGCCGCTCCGAGTATTGCGATTGCAATGACAAAATACAAGAATTTCCTCATAACATCCCTCTGGTGCTTGATTGATGCTTACAGATTGTACTTTACTTTCGCAGTCGGTACTTATCCCGTTAGATATGAGTATCATAAGAAATGGGTCAGAACCCTATCGGTCCCTCCGATTTTTTCACCCAACCTGACACCCCTGTGAGCGTTGGCGGGACGTCCGTGCTGTGGCGCGCCAAGTTGTGACAACTGTCACAAAAATATATGACATCTGAAACTGAAATAAAACCTCTTTTATCGGTATTATCTACTCTGAGGTCAAACCGTTATAAATAGAACTTGGAGGTTGAAGATGAGGGCAATTTCCGGAGATTCCCTGGCGATCGATCGAAAATCACGTGCCCGTGTGCTCTCAACGGGCGTCCTGAACAGGCCCGTGGAAGAGCGCATCTGCGATTTCGACGATGTTGTCATCCCACTTGACCCTGAAACGGCCATGTTCGAAGCCTCGCGCTGTGTGCAGTGCCCCGATCCGGCGCCTTGCGTGCTGGCTTGCCCTGCGCACAACGATATCCCATCCGCAATGTGGTTGATCGAACAAGGGAAGTTCCTGGAGGCGGCCCAGCTCTATCACCAGACCAGCTCGATGCCCGAGATCTGCGGGCGAGTCTGCCCGCACGAGCAGCTCTGCCAGGGGTCCTGCACGCGCGTCAAATCGACCTCCCCCGTGCTGACCGGGGCGCTCGAAGCCTTTGTTATCGATTACGAACGGTCGCTCTATGGCCGCGTTGACATTCCCGTTGGCCAGTCGACCGGAAAGAAGGTCGCGATTGTCGGTTCAGGCCCCGCCGGCATGGCCTGCGCTGAGCAGCTTGTCCAGAACGGGCACCAGGTGACGATTTTTGAAATGAAACCCGCCACCGGCGGCCTGCTCACCTATGGCATCCCGGGCTTCAAGCTGCCAAACCAGGTTGTTGATAATCGTTTGCAGGACCTTGAGCGGGCGGGGGTCGAGTTTGTCAGCGAAATCTGCATCGGCAAAGAAAAGACCATCGACGATCTTTTCAACGATGGATATCATGCCGTGTTCGTCGGCGTGGGCGCTGAGATCGACGCCCCGATGGAAGTCCCTGGCGAGGATTTGCCGGGCGTGTATAAAGCGACTGAGTTCTTGATGCGGGGTAATGTGGACCCAGCGCTTCTACCCGTCGAGCTGCGCGAAAAGCCGGTCGTGGGTCGCAAAGTGGCCGTGATTGGCGGCGGCGACACGGCTTCGGATTGTCTGCGCACCGCGTTGCGCTTGGGGGCCGAAGAGGTGGTCTGTCTGTACCGCCGCACCGAAAAAGAAATGCCGGGCGGGCGTCACGACCGCGAACTCGCCAGAGAAGAGGGCGCAGAATATCAGTTTTTGACACAGCCGGTACGGTTTATTGCTGGAGAGGACGGGCGGCTGGCGCAGATCGAGTGCATCCGCATGGAGCTCGGCGAGCCAGACGCCAAGGGCCGCCGCCGCCCCGTGCCGGTCGAAGGCAGCAACTTTATCGTCGACGCGGACTGCGCCGTGCTGGCGCTTGGTTACTGGCCCGACACGACCATCGGTGACAGCACGCCGGATCTCAAGACCCACAAATATGGCTTGATCATCGTTGACCCGGCCACGGGTGCGACCTCGCGCCCGGGCGTTTACGCTGGCGGCGATGGCGTTACTGGTCCCGACCTGGTTGTCACGGCGATGGTGGCGGGTAGAAAAGCCGCCCAGGCGATGGACGAATATCTGAGCGAGCTGGACTAGGCTTCTCCTGCTGTAATTAATCCAACAGCCGTGCTGCCTGCACGGCTGTTATTTTTCAAGCGCCGGAGGCGTTCAGCCGACGCCCCAGCGCCATTTACGGTATAATCAGCAGGTTGTTACGCGGTCAGCGAACAACCTGTTTGTTTATCTAAGAGAAAATACAGGCGGTTCCTGGACGCTGCCAGGTCTCAGGCCAGGGGTGTTCAGGGGCCCGCTTCCCGTCGGGAATCCCTGTGCAAAGGAATAATGATCATGGAAATCGGCGCTGTCCAACATGTGGATATCGATGAGCAGATGCGCGCGGCATACCTCGATTATGCCATGAGTGTGATCGTGTCGCGGGCATTGCCCGACGCCCGCGACGGGTTAAAACCCGTGCACCGGCGCATCCTGTACGCCATGCACGATATGGGGCTGCGGCCCAATTCGGCCCATAAAAAGTCCGCCCGCATCGTGGGGGAGGTTCTGGGCAAGTACCACCCGCATGGCGATGCCGCGGTCTATGATGCGATGGCGCGCCTGGCGCAGGATTTCTCGCTGCGCTACCTGATGGTGGATGGTCAGGGCAATTTTGGCTCGATCGACGGCGATCCGCCAGCCGCTATGCGTTACACCGAGGCGCGCCTGACCAGCATGGCGGAGGAGATGCTGGCGGATATCGACCGCGATACGGTTGACTTTGGCGACAACTTCGACGGCTCGCTCCAAGAGCCGTTGGTGATGCCCTCCCGGCTTCCCAACTTGCTGCTCAATGGCACGTCGGGCATCGCCGTCGGGATGGCGACAAACATCCCGCCCCATAATCTGCGCGAGATCGCCGCGGCGATTGTGTATTTGATCGAAAATTTCGACAAGATCGATGACGTGGCTGTTGAAGAGCTCCTGAAGCGCGTCCCAGGGCCAGACTTCCCCACCGGTGGGATCATTGTTGGGGACGAGGGAATTGCGCACGCCTACTCTACCGGAAAGGGTCGGGTTGTGTTGCGCGGCCTGGCGCATATCGAAGAGATGGGCGCCAACCGCCACCGCCTGGTGATTACAGAGATCCCCTACCAACTCAGCAAAAACAGCCTGATCGAACGCATAGCCGAGTTGGCTCGCTCGGGCAGGCTGGATGATATTTCGGACATGCGCGATGAATCTGACCGGCGCGGGATGAGCATCGTGATCGAGCTCAAGCGTGGCGCTAACCCCAAGAAAGTGCTCAACCAGCTTTATAAGTACACCCCGCTGCAATCCACATTTGGCGTCCAGATGCTGGCGCTGGTCGATAACGAGCCGCGCTTGTTGTCGCTCAAGCGCGCCTTGCAGTTGTTCATCGAACATCGCATTGAAGTGATCCGCCGCCGCTCGGAATTCGACCTGAACAAAGCCCGCGAACGAGCGCACATCCTGGAGGGGCTGCTGATCGCCCTTCAGAATCTGGATGAGGTGATCGATACGATCCGCAAGTCGCCCGATGCGGAGGCCGCTAAAGAGCGCTTGATGAGCCGGTTCTCGCTCAGCGAGCGCCAGGCTCAGGCCATCCTGGATATGCAGCTGCGCCGCCTGGCAGCTCTCGAGCGCCAGAAGATCGAGGACGAACACCGCGAACTCCTGGAACGAATTGCCTACCTGGAAGACTTGCTGGCGCATCCCAAAAAAATCTTGCAGGTCATTCGGGATGACGTTGAGCAGCTCAGCGAAAAATACGGCGATGACCGGCGCACGCGGATCGCGCGCGAAGCCAGGGAAGAGTTCCACGAGGAAGACCTGGTTCAAGATGAGGCGGTGCTTATCAGCATCACACAGCTCGGCTACGTGAAACGGGTGGCTTCGACCGCTTTTCGTGCCCAGAGCCGCGGCGGTCGGGGTGTCACCGGTCACACCACCAAGGAGGAGGATGAGGTCCTGATCGTGATCCCTGCGCGCACGCTGAACACGGTGCTGTTCTTCTCCGACCGCGGGAAGGTCTATTCCGAGAAGGCCTATCAAATCCCCGATGCAGACCGCAGCGCCAAGGGCATCTCGATTGTGAATGTGTTAGCGCTGGACGCAAACGAGACGATCACAGCCGCCGTGGCCGTGCCCGAGTTTGATGCAGACCATTACTGCATTATGGCGACGCGCAACGGGCGCATCAAGCGCATTGCGCTGTGTGATTTTGCGTCAGTGCGGCCTTCGGGGTTGATTGCCATCAATCTGGACGAAGATGACGTGTTAGGCTGGGCGCGCCTGACAGATGGGCGTGACGAAGTCATTTTAGTGACAGAACAAGGCCAGGCGCTGCGTTTTGCGGAAAGCGAGGTGCGCCCCACCGGGCGCAGCGCGGCCGGGGTTGCGGCCATCCGGCTGGGTAAAAACGATCATGTGACCAGCATGGAGGTGGTTGAGGAGGGCGGCGACCTGTTGGTCATCACCGCTCAGGGTTATGGCAAACGCTCATCCCTGGCAGAGTACCCTGCTAAAAGCCGGGCAGGAAAAGGCGTGGTGACGATCAACCAGAATGCCCTCGGAAAGATCGGGCCGATCGTCTCGGCGCGCGTCGTGCAAGAGGCGGACGACCTGACCATTATCTCAGCTAACGGTGTGGTGCTGCGAATGAAAGTAAAGGAAGTATCAAAGATGGGGCGGGCGACGCGCGGGGTGACGTTGATGCAGTTACAGCCCGGTGATTCGGTGGCCTCGATGGCGCGCGTCGCTCAGGCGGAGCTGCTGCGCCAGGAGGAGAAGGGTTAGCCAAACAAAGGAGGAACGATCCGCCCCGTGACGAGCAGGCAGGTCGCGCTGAGCAAGCAGGTCAGGATCAAGAGCAGCAAGGCGATCACGAAGCTTTGAAAAGGCGTCATGCCCAGAAAACGAGCCGGCGGACGCGCGGCGGATGTGGTAGGCGCGTCGCTCTCAAACGATTCGCTCGCCTGTTGGCGCAGGTCTTCGATCATAGTGTTACCTCCATGAAGATCCCAGTTCAAGCTCCTGTTCCAGATCGAGGTCCAGCCGGCCGGAGCCGCAGTTCACCGGTCAAGAGCGTGAACGGATTTCCGTCTTGATCCTTCAAAATCAGTTGGCCATGACGGTCAAGGCCCACCAATAACCCCGAACTGGTGGGGGAGTGGGGTGGGTCATTGTCATTCAAGATATGCACCCACTCGTTTTTAAAAGCCAGCCACTGATCCCAGGCATTGACAAATCCAGGTGTATCCAGGCGCTGGCGCCAGTCGAGCAGGTTCTCTATAATCGAGTGCAGCAATTCTAACCGGTCCACCGGCCGCCCGGTGTGGTTTTCAAGCCAGGTCGCTGGAAAGGCGACCTCTGCCTCGGGCGGCGCTGAATTAGCTGCAATATTGATGCCGATCCCCAAAATGATGACCGAAAGACGATCGCCCTGCCAGTGGGACTCGGCCAGCACCCCGCACGTTTTTTTCCCTTCGAGCAGAACGTCATTCGGCCATTTTATCTTCGGACTAAGCCCATATCTGCCCTCCAGCGCGGTGCAGACGGATAGCGTCCCCAGCGCAGTATAGCGCATCACGATCTGCGAGTTATAACTCGCCGGGCTGGCGTCTGTCTGGGGGAGCAGCACCAGGCTGAACGCCAGGGCGCCTCCAGGCGGCGTGAACCAGGTGCGCCCCTGGCGGCCTTTGCCGGCAGTCTGTTCGTCTGCCAGGATCAGCGACAGGTCCGGAGCGCCTTCTTCGGCCCAGCGCGCGGCTTCGATGTTGGTGGAGCCGGTCTGGTCATAATAGCGCATCCAGCCTATTGGCAGGTCAGCGAGCCGAGAGGTTATCGCCGTAAAATTTAGCATGGTTCGATTATTATACATGATGCAAATACAGATGGCTGTTGATCGAAACATTTCGAGTATTTCCACAGCGCCAGCGCTCTTCACTCCAGAATGACACCCTTGTGTCTCTGCGAGCCGCCGTTCTTTGGCGGCGTGGCAGTCTCCCGATGACATTAGGAGGCGCGTGAATCGCTGGACGATTTAGCCCACTCTGTGATATACTTGCGTCCGCTCCCGCCCCAGGCGGGAGATATCGTGCTGACCAGAGGCCTTCATTAAAAAAGGCCGACAATTCACACGCTTTCAGACCAGGCGGTGCGTCCGGACCCCGGTGCTGCGTTGGGTAGAAGAAAGCGGAGGAAAAACGCAAAGGAGTAAGAATGACAATCATTTCCATGAAGGCGCTTCTGGAGAGCGGTGTTCATTTTGGGCATCGAACGCACAAATGGCACCCCGCCATGAAGCCGTACATTTTCACCGAACGAAACAGCATCCATATCATCGATCTCCAAAAGACCGTCAAAGCCCTCCAACAGGTTTACAACCTTGTGCGTGATACGGTGGCGGAAGGCGGGACCGTGCTCTTCGTTGGCACCAAACGCCAGGCGCAGGAGACCATCCAGGAAGAAGCCCTCCGGGCGGGAATGCCGTATGTGACCGTGCGCTGGCTGGGCGGCATGCTGACCAACTGGCGCACAATCCGGGCCCGCGTCAACGAGCTCGAACGGCTGGAACGCATGCGCGAGCGGGGCGACTTCGGGCGGGTGACCAAGAAAGAGGCCCTGATGCTAAGCCGCGAGATCGAGCGTCTCGAGACCTTGCTGAGCGGCATCCGCAACCTGAACGACCTTCCGAACCTGCTCTTTGTGGTTGACGTGCGCCGGGAGGCGACCGCCATTCACGAGGCGAACCTGCTCAATATCCCTGTTTTGGCGCTGGTTGACACCAACTGCGACCCCCGCAACGTGGATTACGTAATCCCCTCCAATGATGATGCAATCCGGGCTATCAAGCTGCTGGTGTCGAAGATCGCCGACGCAGCCATTGAAGGCAAAGCCATGCGCAAGGACCTGCCTGAAGAGGCCCTCGCCCCCAGCCGGGTCGCCATGCCGGGGGTGGAAGAACCCGAGCTTTCTGATGAAGAACTGCTGGGCGCGGCTACTTTGGCAAAGATCTCCGCCCGCCTGCCAGCGATAGAAGAAGCAGTGGAAGAAGAGGTTGAGGACCTTGAAGAGGCGGAAGCAATTGAAGAATTAGAGGCCCTCGAAGCTGAGGTTGAAGAAATCGAGGAAGAGATCCTTGATGAAATTGAGCACGAGCCGGAAGCTGTCGACCAGGAAGCAGTAGAAGATGAAATCGAGGCAGAATAGAAATGGCAATCAGCACTGAGCAGATCAAAGAATTGCGCGAGATGACCGGCGCGGGCATCCTGGAATGCCGCAAGGCGCTCGAGAACGCGGACGGGGATATCCAGAAAGCGGTTGATTTCCTGCGCGAGAAGGGACTGGCCACAGCCGCAAAACGGGCGGACCGCGCCGCGTCTGAAGGCGTGGTGGAACTTTATTCACACGGCAACGGACGGGTGGGCGTCGCGGTTGAAGTCAACTGCGAAACGGATTTCGTAGGGCGCTCGGAGGCCTTTCGTACGTTTGCCCACGAAGTCGCTTTGCAGATCGCCGCTTCCGCTCCAAAGTTCATCAAGGTCGAAGACATCCCCGAGGCGGTGCTCAACCACGAACGGGAGATCGCCCGCAACCGGGCCAGGGAAGAGGGTAAGCCAGAGGCGGCCTTTGACAAGATTGTCGAAGGACGGATCGAAAAATTCAAAGACGAGGTTGCGCTGCTGCGCCAGCCGTATATTCGGGATGAATCGATTACGGTCGAACAGCTTTTGCTCCAGAATGTCGCCGCAATCGGTGAGAATATCGTGATCCGGCGGTTTGTCCGCTGGGAACTGGGCGAAAGTATAGACTGAACGGACTGAGATATAAAGCCAACCTGAGAGGTTGGCTTTTTTTTACCTCTGGAGGGTTATGTGGAAAGACAATTGAAGTACAAACGCATTTTGCTCAAGCTGAGCGGAGAGTCGCTTGCGGGCGAGAGTGGGTTTGGGATCGATCCCGAACAGGCTGAGAATATTGCCATGCGTGTCAAAGAGGTCCACGAGATGGGGGTGGATGTGGCGATTGTGATCGGGGGCGGGAACCTCTGGCGCGGCCGCAGCGGTCTGGATCGCGGTATGGATCGCGCGACCGCCGATTACATGGGCATGCTCGCGACGGTGATGAACGCGCTCGCTCTGATGGATGCGATGGAGCGCATGGGCCTTTACACCCGTGTCCAGTCTGCGGTCGAGATGCATGCTGTTGCGGAGCCTTATATCCGCCGCCGCGCGATCCGCCACCTCGAAAAAGGGCGGGTGGTGATCCTGGGAGGTGGTACGGGCAACCCTTATTTCTCCACAGACACCGCCGCCGCGCTGCGAGCGATGGAAATTGGCGCAGACGTGCTCATTAAAGAAACCAAGGTTGATGGCGTGTACGACTCGGACCCGCTGCAAAATGCAGATGCAGTGCTCTTCGATCACCTGACTTACATCGAGTTCCTCAACCGCCGTCTGACCGTGATGGACAGTACGGCAATTTCTCTCTGCATGGATAACAACCTCCCTATTATGGTGCTCAATCTGTGGGATCCGGATGCTTTGTGCCGAGCTCTGTATGGCGAGCACGTTGGAACGCTTGTGACAGCCTGAAATAGACCCTTTCCTCTCTTTGCATTTTCGGGTATCCTTTAACGCAGCTCCGACGATATTTGCCTGCGTGCTGCCATTGTTTTCAACTGATCTTTATCTGGAGGCGTCATTATGGAGGCATCGATGCTTAAAGATGTGTATAAAGAAGCCGAGGATCGCATGAAAGGCGCGGTCCTTTCCCTGGAGGACGATTTATCTGGCATTCGAACCGGGCGCGCCAACCCGGCTTTGGTGGAGAAATTATCTGTCGAGTATTACGGGTCGCCAACGCCGCTTGTGCAGTTAGCTACCATCAGCGTGCCAGAGCCAAGGACGATTCTGATCCGACCGTTCGATGCAGCGACGTTGAAGACGATCGAGCGCAGCATTTTGGCCTCGGACCTGGGTCTGACGCCAAACAATGACGGAAAACAGATCCGCCTGAACCTGCCCCCGCTGACAGAAGAGCGGCGCAGAGATTTGGTGAAAGTCGTCCACAACCGTCTGGAAGAGGCGCGCGTCGCCGTCCGCAATGTCCGCCGGGATATGATCAAAGACCTGCGCGAATTTGAGCAAGAAAAGCTGATCTCGGAAGACGATCTAAAGCGCGGAGAAGAAGAGCTGCAAAAGATCACCGACAACTTTGTGGTCGAGATCGGCCAGGTTGGAGAAAAAAAAGAAAAGGAGATCCTGGAGGTTTAAATAAATTTCGCAGGATACGAAATGGAACCGATAGATCAAAACGATTTACCGGAAATCGTCCCGACCCACATAGCCATTATCATGGATGGCAATGGGCGCTGGGCGCTGGCGAGGGGATTGCCGCGCCTGGCCGGTCACCGCGCCGGAACCGAGAACTTACGCCGGGTGATCGAAGCCTGTATCGAGTTTGGCATCCAATACCTCACGATTTATGCTTTTTCGACGGAGAACTGGGGCAGGCCGCAGGAAGAAGTGCAGGGCCTGATGAAAATTTTTGAGGATGTGATCGACCGCGAGCTCCAGGAATTACACGATCAAGGCGTCCAGCTCCGGCACATCGGACGCCTGGACCAACTGGATCCTGTGTTTCAAGAAAAAGTGCTTCATGCCCTGGAGTATACGCGCCATAACCGCCGTCTGGTTTTGGTAGTGGCTATGAATTACGGCGGGAGAGACGAGATCGTCAACGCGATCCAGCGCATGATACAGGATGGCGTCTCGGCAGATGAGGTGGATTACGACCTGGTCAGCAAGTACTTGTTCACCGCCGGCGTGCCAGACCCCGACCTGATCATCCGCACTTCGGGTGAGCTGCGCGGCAGCAACTTCCTGATCTGGCAGGGCGCCTATTCGGAATGGTATTTCCCTCCGGTTTACTGGCCCGATTTCGACAAAGATCAGCTTCGGTTGGCGTTGGAAGAATACAGTCACCGCGAAAGGCGGTATGGGCGAGTCGCAGCCGCAAAAGACGAACAATCTTGAAGATTTGATAAAGCGCGTCCGGGTTGTGCTGGTCCTGCTCCCCATTGGATTCGTCGCAAACTATCTGGGAGGATGGGTCTTCAGTTTATTCGTCGCGCTGATCATTGGCGTGGCGGCCTATGAGTATGCGCTGCTGTTCCGAGCCGGCGGTTTGCGCCCCGCGCTGGCGCTTGCCGTCGGCGCTTCCGTTACAATGGTGATCGGGCAGAGCCTGTATGGGTTCGAGCTCACTTTGCTCATCCTCACGCTGAGCGTCTTGACCTCCCTGGTGCACCATTTATTCGATTACGAACGTGGGCGTGATCAGGCCGCGACGGATTTTGCGATCACTGTTTCCGCCATGATTTACATTGGCTGGCTCGGATCATTTTTCGTCTCTCTTCGCAACCTGCCGGAGGGGTTTTGGTGGGTGATGATTGTGCTCCCGGCGGTTTGGCTGGCGGACATGGCCGGCTATATTTTCGGGAAAAGGTTTGGCCGGCACAAAATGACAGTCCGGCTGAGCCCGAATAAGTCCTGGGAGGGTTACTTGGCCGGCATCCTGGTGGCCGCGCCGGGAACGGCCCTGCTGGTCATGCTCTGGCAGGCGCTGGGAGCCGGCAAAGGCATCGCCCCCTGGGAAGGCGCGCTGCTCGGGTCCCTCCTGGCTTCGCTGACCATCTTTGGAGACCTGGGAGAGAGCATGATCAAGCGCCAGGTCGGCGCGAAAGATTCAGGCCAGTTACTGCCGGGTCACGGCGGGGTGTTCGATCGAATCGATTCCTGGCTGTGGGGCGGGGCGATCGGTTACTACCTTATCACGACGTTCTTCCAGTGACAGTCAGCTGGCTGGCTCTCTATGGGGGCGTGCAAACGCGATTTTTTTTACTCAGATTGACAGCCCATAAACCTCATGGTATGATTGCTGCCATCAATTAAATAAGCCCCTTAGCGGCACTCTTATCCAGAGAGGTGGAGGGACCGGCCCTGTGAAGCCTCGGCAACCCAGTGGATGAGTTGTAGTCAGTATCGTTCATCCTACTAACGGTGCCAATTCCGACAGACGGAGGTTCTGGAAGATGAGAGGGCGTGCGTTCTTGAGTTTTACTGTATTGCCCTTTCTGTACCAGAAGGGGCAATCTTTTTTGGAGGTCTATCTAATTATGAGTACAACGTTTATGAATTCTCCCAGCCTGATGTTCACTTCAGAATCGGTCACCGAAGGGCACCCGGACAAGGTGTGCGATCAGATCAGCGACGCCGTCCTGGATGCCTGCCTGGAGCAGGACCCTGGCTCGCGCGTGGCGTGTGAAACCGCGGCCAAGACCGGTTTCGTGCTCCTGCTGGGTGAGATCACGACCAACGCACAAATCAATTTCGATGACCTGGTGCGCAAAGTGATCCTGGATATCGGCTATGATGCAGGCGAGAAAGGGCTGGATGGGAACACCTGCGCCGTGCTCGTGGCGCTGGCAAAACAGTCGGGCGACATCGCCCTGGGCGTGAACAAAGCCCTGGAAGCCAAACAAGGCGAGATGAGCGAAGCTGAAATTGAAGCCATCGGGGCAGGCGATCAGGGGATGATGTTCGGTTACGCCTGTGACGAGACGCCCACGTTGATGCCCATGCCGATTTACCTGGCGCACAAGATGGCGCGCCGTTTGAGCGAAGTTCGTAAGGACGGCACGCTCCCCTGGCTGCGTCCTGATGGAAAGACCCAGGTGACGGTCGAGTACAGCTACGGGCTGCCGAAACGGATCGATACGGTGCTGGTGAGCGCCCAGCATGCGCCAGACATCAGCCAGGAAGAAATCCGGGCCGCGCTCACGCAGCATGTGATCTTGCCGGTGCTCCCAGCTGATATGGTGGATGATGAACTCAAGATCTATATCAACCCGACCGGGCGCTTCGTGATCGGCGGGCCGCAGGGCGACGCTGGCGTAACCGGGCGGAAGATCATCGTTGATTCCTATGGCGGCATGGGCCGTCACGGCGGCGGCGCGTTCAGCGGCAAGGATCCGACGAAGGTCGACCGTTCGGCAGCCTACGCCGCCCGCTGGGCAGCCAAGAACGTCGTCGCTTCGGGGTTGGCCTCCCGCTGTGAGATCCAGGTGGCTTATGCGATCGGCGTCGCTCACCCGCTCAGCATCAACGTGGAGACCTTTGGGACGGGGATCATCCCAGACGACGAGATCGCCCGGTTGATCACGAATAATTTCGACCTGCGCCCGGGTGCGATCATCCGCGATCTGGGGCTGCGACGCCCGATCTACCGCCAGGTCGCCTCGTATGGTCATTTTGGGCGCGACGACCTTGACCTGCCCTGGGAGAACACCGATAAGGCGTGGCTGCTGCGCGAAGCTGCCAAAATTTCTCTGGACGCCTCCGTCGCGGCTGACTAAAAGTGAAGATCTCCTGGATCAATTGTTATGTCCAGGAGATCTTTTTTCTTAAAAAATATGCCTGCTCACGGTTTTTCAAGCCCGTGAGCGTACAAAAGCTCTTCGTCCTCCATCAACACACCGGTCGGGCCGTCGGCTACAACGCGTCCTTCGTCCATAATGATCATGCGCGGGAAGATCTCTTTGACCATGTGCATGTCGTGGCTCGAGACGAGCATCGTGATGGGCAGCTCGTGCAGCAGGTTGATCAGCGATCTGCGGGCGCGCGGGTCGAGCCCGGCCGTGGGTTCATCCAGAACCAGCACCTCAGGCCCCATAGAAAGCACCGTGGCGATGGCGATCCGTTTTTTCTCGCCCGTGCTCAGGTGGTGAGAGATGCGTCTTTCGTAATCCTGCATACCCACCACCGCCAGCGCTTCGGAAACCCGCCGGCGCACTTCGTCGAGTGGAAGCCCCTGATACAGGGGCCCAAACGCCACATCCTCATAGACCGTGGGGGAAAACAGCTGATCGTCCGGGTTCTGAAAGACCAGCCCCACCCTGGCGCGCACTTTTCCGAGGTTCGGCTTTGTCACTGGCAGCCCAGCGACGCGCACCTCGCCCTTGCCGGTCAGGATGCCATTCAAGTGCAGGATCAAAGTGGATTTCCCCGCCCCGTTGGGGCCGACCAGGGCTGCTTTTTCGCCGGGCTGAATGTGCAAGGAAACCTGGCGCAGGGCGGCGGTTCCATCGGGATACGAGAAGGAGAGGTCAGTAACTTCAATAGAGTGATGCATTGGCAGACATTTCAAGCCCAAAAGAGCAGGGCAAATACCAATAAACTTGACAGGAGTAGCATCCCCAGCGCCAGGGTTACCCAGCTCGCGCTGGAGAGGCGCTGGAGCGGCTCGCTGCGCGCCTCGCCGTCATAGCCGCGCGCCAGCATCGCCATGTAGATACGGTCGCTGCGCTCAAAGGCGCGCAGGAACAGGCTGCCGGCCATCCCGCCAGTGATGCGCGCCCTCCAGATGACGCTCCCGCCGGGTTTCAGATCCGCTCGATCGGCTTCGCCGCTGCGTGAAATCCGGGCGCGCATGAGCCGGATCACTTCATCTGCCAACACGAACAGGTAGCGCCACATCAGCCCGAAGATCGAGACCAGCAGGCGTGGAATGCGCAATGCCCGCATCGCCATGAGCAGGTCGGGGAATTCCGTTGTGGAAGCCAGCACGATGGCAGCCTGGACCGACACCCAGGATTTCAGGGCGATACTGACAAATCTCTCCACCCCCGGTTGGGTAGCGGTCAGCGCCCATGGTCCGAGCATCAGGCTGAACAGCGGTTTGCCTGGCAGGGTGAAGACGACCGGCAGCGCGGCTAAGACGAACGGGAAGGCGAGGACTGCCCGCTTCAGCACGTATCCCACGCCTAGTTCGGAAAGTATTTCAACCCCCAGCGCCAGCGCCAGGAGCAGGATATATACCGGCCAGGCCCCTGCGGGTGTGAGGGCGGCTGTCAGGATAAATGCCAGCGTCAGCACCAATTTGATGCGCGCATCCAGCGCGTGGACTGGGCTGTAACCCGGCCGGTATGGATCCAGGAAATGAACGTGCATCGATCAGTTTTTGACAGATGCGCGGTTGCGGCGTGAGTAGGCCACCACCAGCGCAATCGCAAAGACGATGATTGTCCCGACGATCCCGGCCACGATTGTGGCGACTGCTTCGTTTGAAATCCCTGGGAAGACGTAGTCCGGGATGATTTCATAAACCGGTCCCCGGGCGATATCGAGAAAGCCTTTTTGCTCAGCGACCCATTCCAACCCGTCGGGGTGCGAGGAAGCCAGAGGGGAGATAATCGCCAGAACGAGCGCGATGAGCAGCCCACCTACCCAAACTGCCGCGCCGCCAGCAGCGCGCTCTTTGTCAGCTTTCAGCAGATCGGGGCGGGTGGCGTTGAGAAGCGCCAGCGCGCCGACGGTGATCAGCCCCTCCCCAATTCCAATGAGCATGTGTACACCGCCCATAGCCGGGATGGCGATGTTTGCCGGCGAAGTGCCAGACAGCGCCAACTGCAATCCGACGGCCAGCGAGGCAATCACAATAGAAGCCCAAGCGGCCAGGAACCCGCCTACGAAGACGCCCCAGCGGCGCTCGCCAGCCAGGCGTTGGATGGTTTGGTAAACGAAGTAAGAAACGGCCACACCGATGACCCCCATGTTGAAGATGTTGGCGCCCAGCGCAAGCAGCCCTCCATCTTGAAAGACCAGGGCCTGTACGCCAACCACAGTGGTCAACACCAGAATGGCAGCCCAGGGGCCGAGCAGGATCGTAGCAATTGCCGCGCCCATCAGGTGTCCAGACGTGCCGCCCGCCACGGTGAAGTTCAGCATCTGTCCGGCAAAGATCGCCGCTGCCAACACGCCCATAAGCGGCACTTGTCGTTCACCCAGATCCTCGTGAACGCGACGCAGCGCGTAGGCTATCACGGCGATGGAAACAATCCACAATATAACCGACACTGTCACGGAGAGGAAACCGTCTGGGATGTGCATTGGTTCAGGTGCAAAGAAATTGGCAAGTAACATGTAAACCTCCTGATGGATTTGAATTGAGTGGTTCGAGTCCGCGTCTCTTGCAGGATGCGCGGGACAACCAGGCGCCGACGGGGCGCCCAATAACCTTGTTCCCAGGAATTATCCAGCAAATAACTATTGCGAATACTCCTTATTGCAAATGATTGCAATAAGTAATTCTAACATTTTTTCCAAAACGGTGGATTAAGAATTAATCGCCCCCAAATTTCGAGTCCGCCTCTTAAGTGAAGGCTTATTTGGAAAAATAAAAACCGGGTGGTCAACCCTCCACCCGGCTGCTTACGCGCAGGCATCAGTCAGTAGATCAACTCAAGAAAGGAGAGAATTTATTCTGCAAGCGGTCCTTCGGTTGGTAGCCTGAAACGCGCTCAACCGGCTGCCCGCCTTTGAACAGCATCAGAGTCGGCACGCCCATGATCTGGTAGTCCATCGCGATCTGAGGGTTGTCGTCCACGTCCAGTTTGAAGACCTTGACCTTGCCCTCCCAATCATCAGCAAGCTGCTTGACGATCGGATCGAGCATTTTACAGGGCTGGCACCAGACCGCAGTGAAGTCAACCAGCACCGGTACGCCAGCGTCGAGTACTTCCTGCTGAAATGTGGCCTCGCTTGTTCTTTGGATTTCTGCCATTATGTTCCTCCGCGGATGGCCCTGATTTCGGCGGCTTGAAAGTCGATCACATGGTAACAAGGCTGAGTCGAAAAGTCAAGGAAAAAAGGAGGGAAGGAACACGAAGGTGGCGGCGCCGAAAGAAACGAAGAGGCGACTGCTTGACAACCACCTGACATATAGGTAAAATATTGGGGCTCTTTACTAAGGGAGAACACATTCAGGCCGAGATAGCTCAGTTGGTAGAGCACATGACTGAAAATCATGGTGTCGCCAGTTCGATTCTGGCTCTCGGCATTCTCGGCCGGAATCGATATAAGGCCGATCCTGCGGGCATAGTTCAGTTGGTAGAACACCTCCTTGCCAAGGAGAAGGTCACGGGTTCGAGTCCCGTTGCCCGCTCTTTTTGTCCCCAAATTGGCGACGTGGCCAAGTGGTAAGGCAAGGGTCTGCAAAACCCTGATCACGGGTTCAAATCCCGTCGTCGCCTCTCAATTTCTTCACCAGATACGCAAAACCCTGGAAATCCGATCCAGGGTTTTTTATTTTACAGCTCGGTTCCCGTGCAGCATGGATCTCTTACGCGGTTCGTGGGCTGTCAAGCTTCTCAGGCTGCTTTGCGATGACTTTGTCCACGTCCAGCTCAGACAACAAGATGGGCAGACTTGTCTGAGCTTCTCCCTGTGCCCAGAGATACATGGCGGACTGGATCGACCACAGCCGCCTGGTTGAGCAATCTGCCAGGGCGTAATTTCCCCGCGTCAGCTCGCCAACCTGCCAGGCCAGCATCCGGATGCCTTCCATAATGCGAGATAGGCGCAGGGCTTCATCTTCTGGCAGTTTGCTTATAGTTGGGCTTCCTTCTTTGCCAGCCGGGTTGTGTGCGGGAGAAACTGCCAGGTCATGCGCGATTTCGCTCCGCTGCTGGTGACAATCGCCCAGGTGAGAAAGCGCCTCGTTTTTCCTCTGAGCAAGCTCGATCAACCCGGACACATCGCCGTCCGCCAGCAGGCGGCGCTCCTCGCCCGCCAGGCGCAGCAGAGATTGCCAGAGGCGAAATTCACGCACCATCAAACGGAACAGGTCTCTCGATTCATGCTGGCGCCCGGTCATCGCTCTCTCGCAATCCATTCTGGTAGTCGCAATTTGAACATGATGATGGACGAATGACGCTGTCCAGCCATCATCATTCGCTATTCAATTTAACATATCTGGCGGGGAAGAAGAGTAAATTGGCTGTGAAACGTGGATAAAGAGTTTGTAAAACTTAACTGGGGCCGCTTCAGACCGCGCTGATCGTGTACCCGTAACCCGGGACAGTCTGGATGAACTGAGGCGCGTGCGGGTCCGTCTCGATCCGCTCGCGCAGGTTCTTGATGTGCACCCGCACCAGGTCGGGGCTGCCCGTGTCCGAAGGGTAATCCCAAACTTCATCGAGCAAACGGCTCGGCGAAAAGATCTCGCCTGGATGGCTCATCAGGTGCAGCAGAAGCTCGAATTGAACCGGCGTCAGGCGCACCTTGCCGCGGCTGGGGGTGGTCAGCTCATAAGAACGCGTGTCGAGCATAAAACCCCCCACCTCGAGGCGCTGCCTCATCTCAACCGCGCCTTGATCAGCCAGGCGGGCCCCCAGCGGCTGAGAAGCGGATCGGAGCTCGTGCTCACCCGCGCCTGGCCTCAGACCCGCCCCCTGGTTGGCTCGGCGCAAGATGGCGCGCAAGCGCAAGATCAGCTCATCGATGTTGAAAGGCTTACAAAGATAGTCATCTGCGCCCGCGGTAAAACCGCTGATTTTGTCCTCGTCTTTGCTTTTTGCGGTGAGAAACAGGATCGGTGTGTCAGCCAGCAGCGGATCCGAACGCATTTCGCGGCAAACCGCATAACCATCCATACCGGGCATAATAATATCGAGTATTACGAGGTCGGGCGGGCGGCGCCGGGCGAATTTCAGACCCTCCACTCCACTGTTGGCGACCACCACCCTGAATTCATTTCCGCGCAGGCTGCGTTCGATGGTGCGGGCTACGATGTCGTCGTCTTCGATGACCAGGATATAAGTCGATTCCATTTAACTTTCCTCTTCAGGACCTTGTGCGCGGCATCGCTTCATGCTTGAATCCTGCCCAGACCGTATCCCTTTCAACCAGGGTTATGATACGCCTGGCTGAATAAAAAAACCATAAAGTATTTGTAAAGAATCGTCTCCCCGCGCCCAGGCGCGTGGTCAACCGCTGCCCAGGATCCCGCCCTCGGTCAACCGGCGCACGTCCCCCAGCGCCTGCTCGATCTCCTGGACGCTGACCGCTCGATCATCCAGCCGGTGGCGAAGCTGACCCGCCGCGGCTTTCTCAACCGCGATTTCGCGCACGGTCCGGTTTGTGCTCAAGGCCTCCTTGACCAGTTGCGCCCCTGCGGAATAACCGATCACCGGGTTCAGCGCGGTGACGATGATCGCATTCCGTTCCAGCCAGCCCTGCGCTTTGGCCTGGTTGGCCTGCAGGCCGCGCACGCATTTTTCGGTAAACGCCCGCGTCGCGCCGATTGTGATTTGCATGCTCTCAAACAAATTGTGCGCAATCACCGGCATCATCACGTTGAGTTCCAACTGGCCCGCCTGGG
>WBZO01003239.1_pt1 | contig 19420 bp, 16 predicted proteins | sample 5204261 | NCBI WGS metagenome assembly WBZO01 (sample SAMN12412400, study PRJNA552823) | activated sludge metagenome | isolation source: activated sludge from anammox sidestream of wastewater treatment plant... | place: USA: North Carolina | collected 2017-09
CGCCTCGGTGAGCGTCTCGCCCCACTCGAGCGTCCCGCCCGGCAGCCCCCACGTGCCGGTGTCGCCGCGGCGGATGAGGAGGTAGCGACCGTCGGACGTGCGTGCGACCGCCGAGACCCCGACGACCGGCCGCCTGAGGATGTGCCGCGTCGCCTCGTGGACGATGCCGTAGGCCGCCTTCGGTATCCAGCGCAGGAACACGCCCCAGAACTTAGCCCAAGGATCAGCGCAGGTGCTCGGCGACGAACGCCATCGCGCGGCGGTTCGCCCAGCCGGAGATCCAGCTCTCTTCGTCGAGCCCGGCGAGCCAGCCGATGTGGCCGCCGTGACGCGTCGTCTCGACCGTGACCGCGGAGGACGTCTCGGCGAGCCACGGCCGCACCGAGTCGTGCGGGACCATCGGATCGTCCTCGGCGTGGACGAGGAGCGTCGGCACGCGGATCCGCCCGAGCCAGGGGCCGGAGCTCGCCTGCTCGTAGTACGTGTCGACGTCCCGGAAGCCGTGCATCGGCGCGATGACCCGCCCGTCGAACACGCGGAACGTGCGCATCCGGTCGAGGTCCTTCGCGCGGTAGTGGACGCGCCCCGGGTGCAGCCGCGCGAACTCCCGCGCGTTCGCGACGAGCTGGCTCAGCACGTGGCGCCGATAGGGCAGTCGCCCGAGCTGATCCATCCAGCGGGCCACGCGTGTGTAGTCCAGGGGCGCGGACACGCTCACGACCGCGGCGACGTGCGAAGGGACGTGCTGCCCCCATTCGCCCGCGAGCTTGAGCGACATGCTCCCTCCGCCGGAGTAGCCGAACAGCACGACACGCGAGACGCGCGGATCGCGCGCGACGAACGCGAGCGCGACGTCGAGATCGGACGAGAGCCCACCATGGTAGAGCGAAGGCGAGTCCGGCCCGCTCGTCCCCGCGCCGCGCATGTCGAGCCGGATGACGTGATAGCCCGCCCGATGGAGCGCGACGGCGCCGCGGAGGACGCAGCGCGAGTCGCCCGACCCGCCGATGCCGTGGACGAGGACGACCGCGGGACCGACCTCGTCCTGCCACCACGCCCGCGCGTGCAGCCGATGGCCTTCTCCCAGTGGGATGCGCAGCTCGTGAGTGGCGAGCCGCTCGTGCGAGCGCGGCGGCGCGTAGAGCGGTGCGGCGCCGATGACCGTCTGCAGGTGCGGGCTCCGGAGCCAGCGCGGTATCGCGGGTTCGGTCATCACGCCGCGCCACTTAGCCATGCATGCGCCCGGCATCAAGACTAGGTTCCGGGGCATGCGCCCTCGCTCGTCGCTGGTGGCACGCGCGGCCGTGCTCGTCGCGCTCGCGTCGACCGCATGCGCGCGCCGGGGCCCGCGCGACGTCGGCGAGCACGGCCATCGCGACGACCGCGAGGCCGCGCCCGAGCCCTCCGGCGGGGCCCCCGCGGGCTCCGCGACCATCCGCTCGATCGCCACGCCTGCGCCCGCCGGCATCGCGCCCCGGGTCCTCGCGCACGCGACGGCGCACGCGATCGCGACGACGAAGACGCACGTCTACTTCGGCGATGCCGGTGACGACGTGCTCCTCGCCGTCGCGAAGACCGGCCCGAGCGAGCCGGTCCGCATCGCGCGGCGCGCGCCGATGCCCGGGGCGCTCGCCATCGACGCGGACGACCTCGTGTGGATCGGGAGCCCCGGCGACGTCGTGCTGCGCATGCGCATCGGAAGCGCTTCCGCGCCGACCACGATCCGCGACCGCGGGATCTTCGTCGACGTCGCGGCAGACGGCGGCGACGTCTTCTTCATCGAGGCGATCGGCGGCGGGGGCGCGCTCACACGGATCACCGGCACGACGGCCGCTCGCCTCGCGACGTACGATGCGATCCCGCGCGGCCTCGCGGTCGACGACGACGACGTGTACGTCGTGACGCCCTCGAAGGTACTGCGCGCACCGCGCCGACGCGGCGAGGTCGAGACCCTCGCGAGCGGAGCCGGGTTCGGCGCGCTCGCGATCGATCGCGCCTACGTCTACGTGACGGCGAAGCGCGGATCGACGCGCGCGATCATCCGCATCCCGAAGGCGGGCGGCCCTCCGGTCGACGTCGTCGACGGAGGCGTTCGTGATGCGCCGATCGCGACGCGCGACGGTGACGTCTTCTACTTCGACGAGGCGCGCCCGGCGCTGCGAACACCTTCCCGCCTGGTCTCCGAGCACCCGTCGCTCGCTCGCCCGGCGGCGCTCGCAGCCGACGACGACGGCGTGTTCGTCGCCGCGGGCGACGGCGAGGAGGCGATCGTCGCGAGCATCGCCGTGCGCAAGGCGCGCTGACTGCGGCCTGTCTGCCTCTGGATCCCGAGTCCACCCGCGCGCCGCCGACGGCCCTCCCCCTCCGTGCGGAAAAGCCCAGTGATTCCACGGCGCGATGCGTCGGAGGGGGTACGGCATGTAGGATGCTTTCCGACACGCCCATGCGTATCCCGGCCCTCCTCTCGATCGCTGCCCTCGCCCTCGCTCTCGGTCCGGTCGCCTGCTCCTCGGGCGATTCCGACGACGACATCGTGACCCCCGGAGAGGAAGCGTCCGCCGAGGACGAGCTCCGGTCGCTCACCGTGACCGAGGCCGACGCCGGCAAGACGATCACCATCACCGAAGGTCAGAACCTCGTGGTGAAGCTCCAGTCGAACCCGACGACCGGCTACAAGTGGATCGTCGCCGCGACCGATCGCACGTTCGGCTATCCGTACTACGAGCGCTTCCTGAAGAACGGCGACGCCGTCGGCTCCGGAGGCGTCCAGCGGATGACGTGGAAGACGAAGGCCGGTCCGATGAGCATGATCGGCGAGCACCGCGTCACGCTCGAGTACCGGCGACAATGGGAGACGAACGTCGCGCCCGCGAAGTCGTTCCAGTTCACCGTGAAGATCGTCTCCGGCCAGTGCCCGGAGCTGTCGCCGCCGGGCCCCGGCTTCTGCCAGAACGGTCAGATCAAGGCGAAGAAGGACGAAAGCGGATGCACGACCGGCTTCGAGTGCGTTCAGGACTGCCGGGCGACGGGCTGCGACGCCGGCAGGTACTGCACGTTCTGCTGGGCGAGCTACGCCTGCATCCCCAACGGCGCGATGTGCTGACCGCGCCGCGCTACGGCGCGCACGCCGGATCGAACACGTAGACGGTGGCGTTCGGCGTCGGTCCGACCTCGTTCGCCACCGCGTACCCGATGCCGTTGCTCCCGGACGCCGAGACGAAGGTCCCGACGGGCACCGGGAGCACGGCTCGGCGCGGCGTCGTGTTGTCGGCGTTCTTCACGATGCCGAGCGGCTGCCGCCGAGCGAACTGCACGGCCGTCGCGGCGCCCGGGTTCTCCCGCGCGGCCGCGAGGATCATCGCCGTGTTCGCGTCGAGCATCGCGGTCGGCCCCGCCAGGTTCGCGCCCTGACCGACCGGCGTCACGTTGTAGACCTCGACGTCGAAGGCGCCCGCCGGATCGACCGCTCCGTTGCCGTCCGGCAGGAGGAACCATCCGCGGAGCGCGCGCGTCACCGTGCCCATCGCGCCGGGGGCGCCGGTGAGCTGGGCGATCGACCAGAACACCGCGCCTTCGGGGCTCTGCGCGAACTGCTGCGGCAAGGACAGCGGTCCGGCGTCGGCGAGCTTCGTGTCACCCTTGTTCTGCGGCGTCGCCGTGCCGGCGTTGTCGATGAGCCCGAACGACGGGATGCCCGTGCCGTCGATCGACTCCATCACGAGCCGCGCGCCGCTCATGGCGACCGGCGACGTGCCCACCGTGAAGACGATCGGCGTCGCGGTGATCGCCAGCGGCTCGGCAAGCGGCGCCTCGACCGTCGCCGAAGGGAAGCTCTGGGCCTGCGGCCCGAGGAGGAGCGCGGTGTCGCCGCCCCGCGCCACGAGGCCGACGCCTTCGGCGGCCGGACGGCTGTACGTCGCGAGGACGCTCTTCGCCTCGATCTTCGAGGCGAACGGATCGGACGGGACGTCGATCCACGCGAGCGGGAGGCGCGACGGCCCGGGGCCCGTGGGCGCAGCGAGGAAGTAGAGGCGGCTGCCGCTCACCACCATCTGCGACGGAACGAACCCGAGACCGACCACCGGAACCGGCGGAGGCGCGGTCGCGGCCGTGTCGGCGACGTTGAACGCGAGGATGCCCGTCGCGGTCTGCGCGAAGAGCCACGGATGGACCGCGGCGATCCGGCCGGTCACCTGCGCGCCCACCTGGAACTGCGTCGCCTTGTACGGGTAGGGCTTCGCGGCTCCGCAGGTCTTCGCGTTCGTGTCGCACGCCGCTGCGTTGCACGCGGTCTCGTGACAGACGTCGAACACGCACGCCTTCCGCGAGAGATCGCACTTGCCCTTGAGGCAGCCGTGCGTCGCCTTGCAGTCGTCGTCCTTCGTGCACGTCGCGGCGTCCGGAAGGCCCGGCGTCGGCCCGCTGTCGCCAGCGTCCGCCGCGGTCGTGTCCGGCGCGTTGGTGTCGAGCACGCCGGCCTCCTGCCCCGCGCCGATCTTCGACTCGTCGAGACCGAGCGAGCAGCTCGCGGCGGCGAGCATGGTCGATGCGCCTGCGAGCGCGAACAGCAAGAGCGCGCGTCCTCGGCGAGCCATCAGAACCTCCCTCCGATCGCGGCGCCGCTCGGTCCGAGCCCCATCTGCAGCCTCGCTTCACCGCTGTCTCCGTCGGGCAGGACGACGAGCACGATGCCACCTGCGAGCGCGACGCCGCCCGCGATCAGGGCCACGTTCGTCCACGTCTGGAGAGACGATGCATGGTCGAACGCCTCGCGCGTCGGCGCAGCATCGTAGGCGTCCTTCGCCCCGTTCGCGTTGATCCCGAGCACGGCGCCCGCGCCGAGCGCGGCGACACCGAGGCCCGCGACACCGACGCCGATCACGCGGCGGGTGATCCAGAACTCGTCGTGCGCGCGCGGCGGCGGCTCCTTCGGCGGCGGCGGAGGCTTCGGCTCTTCCGCCGGGGGAGGCGGCGGCGCGGGCTTCGCTTCCTTCGTCAGATCGAGCTCGGCGACGTGGCCCGCCTCGAGCGTCACCTCGCGGTGATCGATCGGCTTGCCCGGGACGCGCACGGACAGCGAGTGCGACCCGGCCGGAGCGTGGAGCCTCGCGGGCACCGGCGCCTCGGTGAGCGCGTCGAGCTGCACCTTCGTGCCCTCGCCGCCCGTCACCGCGAGCGTGCCAAGCGTCTTCTCGAGCGTCGCGACGCGCTCCTTCGCCGTGGCGGTCTGCTTCGCGTCGAGCCCTGGGACGTCGAGCGCGCGCGAGAACGCGTCCGCCGCTCGCTCCGGCTTGTTCGCGAGGTCCCATGCGAGCCCCGCGGTGTACAGGGCGACCGCGTGGGGGCGGAACGACGCCGCCGACTCGAAGTGGAGCGCTGCCTCCGAGTACTTCTTGGCCTGGAACGCCTGCGTCCCGAGCCCGTACTGCGTGCGAGCCTCGGCGGCAGGATCGGCGACCGTGCTCTCTTGCGCGTGTGCCCGTCCCGACGAGGACAGCGCACCGAGCGCCAGCACGCATGCGAAGACGCGATGCTTCATCCAGAGTCAGTCTAGAGCGAAAGGCACCGCTCTGACCAACCGATGACGCCCTCGGTCAGAACGGGTTCGGGGGGAGCGCCGGATCCGACTTCGGCTTCGGCTTCGCGGTCGGCCGCGGAGCGGGGGCGGTGTCGTCCTTCGGGGGCTCGACGGGCTTCGGGGGCTCGACGGGCTTCGCGGTCGGCGTCGGAGCGACCTCCGGCGGCGGCTCGTCGACCACTGGGGGAGCGACCGCGACCTCGCTCTTCTCGAGCGCGACGAGGACCGGAGAGACCGTGAAGTAGTCGATGAGGACCGTCGAGTCCTTGTATCCGGGCGCGTGCACGACGACGGGAACCGTGGTCCCCGCCGCAGGCCGCGGCAGGGTCCGCACCTCGGGTCCGTGCTCGCGTCCCTCGGCGGAGATCCGCGCCTCCGCCGGCGCCACCGTGAACGCGATCTCCGCGCTCGCCGCCACAGGCTTCGCCGGCGCCGACGAGGCGACCGCCGGCGTGGCGCTCGACGTGGGCGTCGCCGCCGCCGCGGCGGCCTGCTCGCGCCGGACCACCTGCGACTTCCAGATGAGGAAGCTCCCCGTCCCGATCATCAGCGCGAACACGATGCCGATGCCCGCCGCCACGGCGTACTGCCGGCCGCCCGGCGGAGGCGCCTCGTTCGCCGGAGCGAACCCGGCTGGCATCGGCCCGCCGGCTTGCCCCATCGCGGCCTGATCGATCGGCTGCGGCCCCGGCATCTGCATCGGCCGGCCGACCCCCGAGTACGAATAGTCGTGGACGCGCGTCGCATCGAGCGGCGTCGGAGGCATCGGCAGGCCGGGCGCTTCCTGCGGGAGGAGCACCGTCGCGTTCGGGTTCCCGTTCGGATCGTTGTACGGGCCCACGCCGCCGGCAGGAGGCACGCCTCCCGTCGGCGCGGGCCCGACGCCGGAGGGCGAGAAATGCGACGGCGAATACGGCGACGGCGTGTACGCGCCGGGAGGTGCAGACGCATTCGCCACGGGCGACGGCACGCCGAGCGGCATCGTGGTCAGCATCGGCTGCATCGGACGCGCCTGCTTCACGCCCGAGCGGTGCGCGTCGGGATGCTGCTCCCGCGCGCTCGGATCCAGACCGAGGTCGCCCGCAGACGAGGCCTTGCGAATGCGCTCCTTGCGCCGCTCGAGGTGCTCGCCGATCCGTGCACGAATGACCTGTGCGACGTTGGACTGCGTGACGAGCGGCCCGCGCGTCAGGTACTCCTCGAGCGCGAAGCGCATGCGCTCCGCCGACGGGAAGCGGACGATCGGCTGCGGGTTGATCGCGCGGAGGACGACCTGCTCGAGCTCCTTCGGGTAGCCGCGGATGATCTGCGACGGCGGAACGACCTCGCCCTTCAGCACGGCGTGCATCACCTGCGCGTCGCCGTCTCCCTTGAACGGCCGCTCTCCCGTGGTCGACTCGTAGAGCACGCAGCCGAGTGAGAACACGTCGCTCCGTCGATCGATCCCCGAGCCGGCGATCTGCTCCGGGGACATGTACGCGATCTTCCCCTTGAGCTGCCCGGCGCTCGTGGCTTCGTGCAGCTGGCCGAGCGCCTTTGCGACGCCGAAGTCCGCGACCTTCGCGACGCCGTCGGCGGTGAGCAGGATGTTGTGCGGGGAGAGATCGCGGTGCACGACGCCGAGCGGGCGCCCGCTGTCGTCGGTGAGCTCGTGGGCCGCGTGCAGGCCGGCGCAGGCATCGGCGACGATGCGGGCCGCGACGCGCGGATCGATCGCCTCGGTGCGGCCGCTCGCGCGGAGCACGCGCGAGAAGGAGTCGCCGCTCACCCACTCCATGACGAGATAGAGGACGCGCTGCTCCTCCTCGCCCAGCTCGTAGATCTCGCAGACGTTCGGGTGATGAACCCCCGATGCGATGCGCGCCTCGTCGAGGAACATGCGCTCGAACTCGGGATCGCGCGCGAGCTCGGGGAGGATCGTCTTGATGGCGACGATCTTCTGGAATCCGCGCTGGCCCTGGAGGCGTGCGGCCCAGACGCGCGCCATTCCTCCGCGTGCGATGGGCACGAGGAGCTCGTAGCGGCCGAGGCGCGTGCCCGGCTTGAGCGCGCCGTAATCTGACGGCTCGTCGATGAGCTCTTCGGACGCCAGCACGTCGGCCATCTCCTTCGAGCGTATCACCAGACCGGGCGCGGGGCGCTTTCTCGATCGTTGGCCGTACCTGCCCCGGTAGCATCGACCGCGATGCACCCACACCGGCGACCGTGGCTCCTCGCTGCCGCAGCGACGCTGGGGATGAGTGTAAGCTACATCGACCGTCAGACGCTGGCGGCGATCGCGCCGGCGGTGAAGGCCGATCTGGGCATCGATCACACGCGCTACGGGTGGCTCCTCAGCGCGTTCTCGATGGCCTACCTTGTGGGCGCACCGGCTGCGGGCGCGCTCGTCGACCGCGTCGGTGCGCGGCGTGGGTTCGCCATCGCGGTGATGATGTGGTCCGTCGTGGCGGGCGCGCACGCGTGGGTCACGTCGTTCGCGATGCTCTTCGCGCTCCGCATCCTGCTCGGCGGGGCGGAGTCCCCGTCGTTCCCCGCCGCCGTGCAGACGATCCGGCGGGCGCTGCCCGGCGCGCGGCGCCCCCTCGCCTTCGGCCTCCTCTTCACCGGCAGCTCGATCGGCGCGGTCGTCGCGGGCAAGCTCGCCGTCGCGCTCGAGGCGCGCTTCGGATTCCGCAACGCGTTCCTCGGGACCGCGCTCGTCGGAGCGCTCTGGCTCCCCTTCTGGCTGCTGGCGACGCGTGGCGTCGGGCTGGACGGACCGGCGACCCAGGAGCCGACGGACGCTCCCCCTCCCCGTGCGCCCTGGCGCGAGGTGGTCACCAGCGCACCGGTGCTGCGCGCGCTCGTCGCGGTCGTCGGGTCCGCCCCCGCGATCATGTTCGTCCTCAACTGGACGTCGCAGTACCTCGTCGAGCGCTGGCACTTCCACAAGGGCGAAGTCGGCACGCACCTCGTCGTCGCGCCGATCGCATTCGACCTCGGCTCGATCGGCTTCGGCTGGATCGCGAGCACGCGCGAGCGGCCCGGCCAGCCGCCGCGCACGCAGAACGATCTCCTCCTCGTCGCCACGTTGCTCGCGGCACTGCTCGCGCTCGCGCCGCTCGCGGGCAGCGCAAACGCGGCGATCGCCATCTTCGCCGCATCGGCGCTGGGCGGCGGAGGGGTCTACGTGATCGTCACTGCCGACATGCTCGCGCGCGTCCCGCTCGACAAGACGTCGAGCGCCGGAGGCATGGCCGCCGCAGCCCAGTCCCTCGCCCACATCGCCGCGAGCCCGCTCGTCGGCGCCGCGATCGACCGGACGCACGGCTACACGAGCGCCCTCCTGGCCCTCGGCGTCGCCGTCGTGCCGACGTCGCTCGCGTTCGCGTTCTGGCCTGGTATGAGGGGGAAGACATGCGCATCCTCCACACGATGATCCGCGTCGGCGACCTCGAGGCCTCGAAGCGCTTCTACACCGAAGCGCTCGGGATGAAGGTGCTGCGCGAGAGGGAGTACCCCGAGGGCAAGTTCACGCTCTGCTTTCTGGGCTACGGCGACGAGGCGAGCGAGGCCGTCCTGGAGCTCACGTACAACTGGGGCCGCACCGAGTACACGATCGGCGATGCCTTCGGGCACGTCGCGATCGCGACGAGCGACATCCGGGCCGCATGCGATCGCGTGCGCTCCCTCGGGTACAAGGTGACGCGCGAGCCCGGCCCGATGAAGCACGGCACGACCGTCATCGCGTTCATCGAGGATCCGACCGGCTACAAGATCGAGCTCATCGAACGCTCCTAGCGTGTGTAGACGGCGCCCCCGGCGCTGGTAAGTTTGCCGGCATGGGCGCCATGCACGTCGAGTCCACCGCGAAGAGCACCACCACGAATGCGCGCATGCTGAAGAGCTTCGCGCCAGCGACCGGCGAGCCGATCGGCGAGGTGCCCATCGCGACGAAGGAGGACGTGCGCGCCGCCATCGCCCGCGCGAAGAAGGCGCAGGCGGCGTGGGGCATCCTGCCGATCGAGGAGCGCGCCGCGAGGCTCCTCCGTTACCGCGACGCGCTCGTGGACCGTGCCGAGGAGATCATCGACGTCGTCAGCCGCGAGTGTGGCAAGCCTCGCCACGACGTGCTCGCGCACGAGGTCTTCGTCACGACCGACCTCCTCACCTACTACTGCAAGAACGCGAAGGCGATCCTCGCCCCGCGCGAGATCGGCCTCCACCTGCTGAAGCACAAGAAGAGCGTCGTCCACTACGTCCCGCGCGGCGTGGTCGGGGTCATCGGCACGTGGAACTTCCCGTTCGTGATCCCGATGGGCGACATCCTCGCGGCGCTGATCACGGGGAGCGCGGTGGTGGTGAAGCCGAGCGAGGTCACGCCGCTGGCGATTCAGAAGGCGAAGGAGATCTTCGACGCGACCGGGCTGCCCGAGGACCTCTTCGTCGTCGTCCACGGCGGCGGCGACGTCGGGCAGGCGATGATCGAGGGCGGCATCCAGAAGCTCTGTTTCACGGGCGGCGTGGAGACCGGGAAGAAGGTCGCCGCCGCGTGCGGCGCGAACATGGTGCCGTGCGTGATGGAGCTCGGAGGGAAGGCGCCGCTCGTCGCCTGCGCCGACTGCGACGTCGAGCGCACCGCGCGGGCGATCGTGTTCGGCGGCTTCGTCAACTCCGGTCAGGTGTGCATCTCCGTCGAGCGCGTCTACGCCCACGAGAAGATCCACGATCCGCTCGTCGCCCGCGTCCGCGACCTCACGCGCGAGCTCCGGCAGGGCGACCCGAGCTCGGGCGAGACCATCGACGTCGGCGCGATCATCTTCTCGAAGCAGATCGAGGTGGCCGAGCGTCACATCGCCGACGCGCTCGCGAAGGGCGCGGAGCTCGTCACCGGGGGCAAGCGCCGGCCCGGCCCCGGCCAGTTCTTCGAGCCGACCGTCCTCACGAAGTGCGACCACACGATGACCGTGATGAAGGAGGAGATCTTCGGACCGATCGTACCGATCCAGAAGGTGTCCTCCGAGGACGAGGCGGTGCGCCTCGCGAACGACTCGCACCTGGGCCTCAACGCCTACGTCTTCACGAAGGACCGCGCGAAGGGCGAGCGCATCGCCGAGCGCATCGAGGCGGGCAGCGTGCTCGTCAACGACGTCATGGCGAACTACGCCGCGGCGGAGACGCCGTTCGGCGGCGTGAAGCAGAGCGGCTACGGGCGCATCCACGGCGAGGACGCGCTCCGCGAGATGGCCGAGGCGCGCCACGTCCTGACGAGCCGCATCCCGGACCCGAGCACCGACCCCCTCTGGTTCCCCTACTCGGCGAAGGCGCTCAAGTGGCAGCTCAAGATGATGAAGGTGCTCTACAGCACGGGGTCGATCGCGCGACGGATCGGGAAGCTCTTCTGAGCGGTCCCGCGTTCAAGGCGACGCGGCCCGGTCCTGACGGGCCTCCGATCGCGAGCGCGCGACCCCGGAGCTAGCGGCGCAGCAGCTCGCGCGCGCGCCGCGCCTCGAGCGCGAACGCATACCCCTCGACCGCGTCGCGCATGGTGACCGCCTCCCGGTGGCGCGCGGCACGGACGATGGTGCGAAACTGGAGATACCGCGGCCCGTCGAGGCCGAGCATCATCGACACGACGGCGGGGTCGCGCGGCGCATCGAGCGTCCCCACGAGACCGGCGGCCGACGCGAGGACGCGCGTCACGAGCATGTCGCACGCGAGGATGGCATTGACCGCATCGCGCGCAGCGATCATCGCCTCTGCCTGGCGCACGTTCTCACGATCGCTCTCCGGCCACAGCTCGGCGAGCGTGAAGCCGCCCGACACCGGACCGACCTGCGCCGTCTCGACCGGCGGCGAATCCGCGACGGGGACCTTGCTCCACGAGCCCGACGTCTTCGCGTCCGGCGCCGGCGCCGCGGGCTCGGCGGCGCGCGCCCCGCGCGCATCGCTCACGGTCACCGTCTCGACGAGCGGCGCCCTCGACTCGAGGCGGGCGCGGACCGGCCCCAGATCGGGGACCACCTGCGACACCTTCGTGGGCGCCTCGCCGCCCCCGCCGTGCGACTCCATCTGGCGGAGCGCGAGGGCGACGCCGTCCTCGCTCACGTTCGGCGCGACCGAAGACCCGGGCGCGGAGACCGACGACGTCGCCTCGATCTTCACCTTCGGGTCGTTCTCGTAGGCCTTGAGGACCAGGCGCGTGATGCGCTCGAGGCCCTCGAACACCCCGTCACCGCGCGTCGCGACCGTCCCGAGCGAGGGCGCGCCGTACACGTTGAAGCGCTTGTCGAGCTCGTCGATCGGCACCAGGTCGCTCAGATCGCGCTTGTTCCAGTGGAACGTGTGCGGGACCTCCTCGAGCCGGCGATTGTGCTCGGCGAGGTTCGCGTGGAGATCGTCGATCGACTCCTGATTGACGTCCATGCGCCCGGCCTGGGAGTCGGCGACGAAGACCACGGCGTCGGCGCCCGAGAGAACGAGCTTCCGGGTCGCGGCGTAGTAGACCTGACCCGGGACCGTGAAGAGCTGGAGGCGCACCGCCATTCCCCGCACGCGGGGGACGCGGATCGGCAGGAAGTCGAAGTAGAGCGTGCGGTCCGTCGGCGTCGCGAGCGACACCATCTTGCCGCGGTGCTCGGCCTTCGTCGCCGCGTGGATGTACTGCAGGGTCGTCGTCTTCCCGCCGAGGCCGGGCCCGTAGAACACCAGCTTGAAGACGAGCTCCCGCGTGTGCGGGTTCACCGACGCCATGCATCGACGAGCATAACATGATGGAGTATTCGGAGAGGTGTCGTGCGCGGCTTCGTCGACCTGCACTGCCATTGGATCGCCGGGATCGACGACGGCGTGCGCACGGTCGACGCGGGCGTAGAGCTCCTCCGTGGCCTCCGCCGGGCCGGCTTCGACACGGTCGTCGCGACGCCCCACATGCGGCCGGGCATGTTCGACAACGACAGAGGCGCGCTCGAGCGTGCGTTTGCGGCCATGTGCCCGCACATCGTGGACGTCGAGGGGCTCCCGGACGTGCACCTCTCGAGCGAGCACTTCCTCGACGACATCGTCTTCAATCGGCTGCTGCGCGGCACCGGACTGCCCTACCCCGACCTCGCGCAACAGCGACGATCACGGCGCGGCGTGCTCATCGAGCTCCATCCGCAGGGCTTCCCCGCGCACCTGCAGCACCGGCTCTTCGATCTCGCGCGGAGCGGCCTCCGTCCGGTGATCGCGCATCCCGAGCGCTACCAGCCGGTGTGGAAGGACGACGCATGCCTCGATCCGCTCCTCGATGCCGGCGCCGTCCTGCTCCTCGACGTCTGTTCGCTCGTCGGCAAGTACGGGCGCGCCGCCGAGCGCGCGGCGGAGAAGCTCCTCGACGAAGAGGCTTACGAGGCCGCCTGCTCGGACGCGCATCGCCCGGAGGACGCGGAGGCGACCGCCGAGGCGATCGAGGTCCTCGAGGAGCGGGTCGGGAGGTCCGAGGCCGAGCGCCTGCTCCGCGACGGCCCGCGCGGCATCCTCGGGCTCTCGTAGCCGCCCGGTCGCCTTACGTGATCGTCATCACGGCCGAGTCTGCTCGGGCGTGGGGTCCGGGACGTGCTATAGACGCATGCTTTCTTCCGCCCAGGCCTCTTCTGCCACCTCAAAGATGTCCGCGAGCCCGCTGGAATCAAAAGGTTTTCTCCGCCGCCACGGGGCGAAGCTCATCGCCTCCGTCATCATCACGGCGGGAATCGTATTCACACTCCAGAAGGGGGGCCTGACACTCTGGCCAGAGGGGGGCGACTTCGCGCACGTCCGCTGGTGGTCGATCCCGGCCTACCTCGTGACGCTGATCGCGATGAGCTACTTCCGCGCGGTCCGCTGGCGGTACCTGCTGCGGTCGTTCGCCGACGTCCCGCGCAAGCGCGTGCTCGCGGTCTCGTGGATCGGGTTCGCGGCCATCCTCCTCATGCCCTTCCGCATCGGCGAGATCGTCCGGCCGTACATGCTGCGGGAGAAGGGCAAGCTGTCGATGTCGTCGGCGACAGGCACCGTCGTCGCCGAGCGCGTCGTCGACGGGCTGTATCTGTCGATCGTCCTCGCGATCGCGCTCGTCTTCGTGCCGACCATCCATCCCCTCCCCGAGAAGGTCGTCGGCCTGCCGATCAGCGTCGCGCAGGTACGCGCGAGCGGCTTCGCGATGCTCGGCCTGTTCACCGTGGCCTTCGCGACGATCGCGGTCTTCTATTTCGCGCGCGCCTGGGCCCGCAAGATGACGCTCGCGGTGTTCGGACTCGTGTCGAAGCGCCTCGGCGAGAAGCTCGCGGAGACGGCAGAGAAGCTTGCCAACGGCCTCCACTTCCTCGGTCGCGGCCGCGATGCAGGCCCCTTCCTCCTCGAGACCACGGCGTACTGGTTCCTCAACGCGCTCGGGATGTGGATCCTCGCGTGGGGCTGCGGCGTCGCTCACGCCGACGGATCACCGATCACGTTCGGCGAAGCTTGCGCGCTGATGGGGATGCTCGGCTGCACGATCCTCATCCCGGGACCGCCCGGCCTCCTCGGCGTCTTTCAGGCGGGCATCTACGCGGGCATGACGATGTACTTCCCCACCACCATCGTCACCGGCGCCGGCTCGGCGTACGTCTTTCTCCTCTACATGATCCAGCTCGTGTGGACGATCGCCAGTGCGGGCTTCTTCCTCGCCGTCGATCGCAACGCGCTCAAGCAGCTGTCGCACGCGCCGGTGCTGACGAGCGAGCCGCCGCCGTCGATGGCCGAGCCGCGCGAGGCGCTCGACCTCGACGAGCCCGAAGCCGCGAACGGCTGAGGGGCCGCCCGAGAACTTGGCCCGGGCGGCGGGTTCGATCTACCCGTCGACCATGAGGCTGTTCGCCTACGGCGCCGTCGCGCTCGCCCTTGCCGCGGGCGTCGCGCTCTCATCGCACGATGCGCGCGCCAAGAGCGCGTACGACTCCGCGTACGGCTTCGAGCGCACGTGGAACGCAGGGCTCCGGCTCGTCCGCGTCGACCTGAACCTCAAGGTCACGGAGAAGGACGAGGCGAACGGCTACATGTTGTTCGACTACAAGTCGCCGGAGAGCGGCAAGCCGGTGCCCGGCTCGATGGAGTTCATCCGCGCCAAGGACACCGGCGCGGTGCGCGTGGTCGTCCAGATCCCGCAGATGCCCGGCTACCACGAGCAGGTCCTGGTCGACGGCCTCGCGCGCAAGCTCCGGAACGAGTACGGCGATCCGCCGAAGCGCCCCTCGCCTGCCCCGGCGCCGAGGGACAAGGATGCCGGCGCCGGAGCCGAGGGCGACGCCGGCGCGAGCTGACGATCACGGGAGCGGCGCAAGGTACACGTCGACGAGACGCCCACGCGTGACTCCGCCGCCGCTGACCGGCGCGCGCTCGCCTTCGAACGAGCCGAGCCCCCCGTGCGGCGGCACGACGTAGGCGAGATCGAGCGCGGCGATCCCGTGGTCTGCGAGCGGCTCGAGCTCGTCCGGCGTGCAGCGTCGGTCCTGATCGCGGTCCGACCACAGGACCAGCGAGGCGAACGCGGCGTCGCGCGCGTCGATGCGACCGTCGCCGTCGTCGTCGAGGGCGGCGAGCTCCGAGAAGCCGGCGAAGAGCTCGGCGCTCGTCTCGATGCACCCGCTGCCGTCACGGTCGAGCGCGAGCCACGGCGTCCGGGCCGAGACCCACTCGGTGCGTTCCGACACGCCGATCGGGAAGCTGCCGGGCGGACGCGTGAACGCGACCGGGCCGTCGCCCCACGCGACGACGAGAGGCGTGTTGCACTCGGCCGTCGCCCAGCGGCCGCCGCCATCCGGCGCGCGGACGCAGTGCATGAACGGCCCGTACTGCCTCCCGGCCCCGCGCGGCGATGGTACGCACGACCGGAGCTCGCCGGGCTCGCACTCGGAGAGGGCCGGCGGGAGCTCGCTCTCCCTGAGCCAGAGGACGGCGCCGCGGCGGTCCTGGACGAGGTCCGTCCGCTCGCGCTCGACCGCGTGGACGAACCGCTCGGCGCGGATGCGTGGCTCCTCGCTGCAGCCACAAAGCACCGCGAGGGCCACGACGACGCGCGCTCGCATGCGCGTTCGTCGGCGGCCCTCGCGGGTCTGTGACGATCAAAGAGCGGCGATCAGGAGCCGATCGCGGCGCCAGCGGGCGGCGGCGGGTTGGTGCTCGGGAGCGTCTTGCCCGAGGGCACGCCGGAGCCCTGGCCCGTGCTCTTCACCGAGCCGCCCGCGTTCGGGACGTCGGAGCAGCAGCGGAAGCCGATCTGGTAGAACGAGAAGCCCTCGGCGTGCACCGTCGTCATCGGGCGGCAGCGATCGCGCACCGGGCCCCAGTAGCCGCCCTTCAGGCCGCTCTTGAACGGGGTACCGGACTCGTTGACCACCCACTCGTCGACGTTGCCGGTCATGTCGAACACGCCGTAGGGCGAGACGCACGACGGGCGCGAGCCGCTCGGCTCGCCCTGCCAGAGCCGCTTCGCCTCGGCGTCGCGGACCTTCGCATCGGCGCTGCCGAGCGCCTTCTCGTTCACGTCCGGATGGGGCTTGTCGATGTTGCACGCCTCGGAGTTGCGGTCGTAGCCGTACGGATACGGCAGACGCTCCTGCCCCTCGCACGCGACCGTCCACTCGCTGTCGCCGCAGAGGCGCTTGCCCTGCGCCGAGCAGGCATCGCGCGCGTCGTACCAGGTCTTCATGACGACCGGGTTCTCGCCCTGCTTGTTCGGGTACTCGAACCGGTCGATGCAGAAATGCTTCTTCGTGGTCTTCGAGAGGCACTTGGTCGTCGGCGCGAACTCGGCGCAGCGGCGCGGGAACACCCCCTCCGGGTCGATGTAGCGGAGACAGCTCTGCTCGACCTCGGGGCAGTAGTCGCCCTCGACCTCGACCATGTTGTCCGGGCAGGCGCCGCTGGTGGCGATGTCCGGGGCGGCGGCGGGTTTGAGGCCCGCGTTGACGAGGGCCGGGGTCGCGCCGTTCGCGGCGTTCGCAGCGACCGGCTCGGCCGGCTTCCGAGATGGGCCGCCCTCGTCCGCGGCCACCTTGCCGTCGGTCGGCCCGGCGAGCGCCTCACCCTCGGCCGACGGGGCCGCAAGGAGAACGATCATCCCGCCCACGAACAGAAGCGATCCGATCTTTGCGCGATTCATGTTGCCCGCCCTCGCCTTCGTCAGCTTCTGAAGCATGCGCCACGCCAAAGTCTCACGTTTGTCTCGGATGCCCGAATTGGGAACCTGGCGTCGTCCCAACGATGGACGACGCCCTCGCCGGCGCCCTTCACTCCGCGCCGGATCCGTCCTCGCGACCCGAGAAAAATCGTACAAAGCCATGTAGGTGGACGTCATCTTTCCGGTGACGGTTCTCACGCGCGCCCTGGTTTCCTCGGTGCCGCGCGCACGGCGCCCACGACACGACGATCATCTCCGTCACGTCCGGGGCGACCGCGTACGCGCGTTCGGTCCTTCGCCTCGCGGAGGGCCTTTCGCGCTACCGGCGTTCAGCGTGATCGCGCCGACACAGGATCGCCGCGGCTCCATCGTCGATCGCGCTTTCTCCATGGTCGATGCCGATGCCGGGCTCGCACCCGTGGAGACACACGGCAACGAGCCGCTCCGCTCGCCCGGGCTCGTCGCAGACCCGGACGACATCGTCGCGGCAGGCCACCGACGCCTCGCCGCAGATCCGTGGGGAGCTCGCCGCCGGATCCCCCGGAAGGAGCGGCCGCATGACGCTCGAGCTCGGCCGACACAGCTGCCGGGCCCCGGCATCGGCGTCGCCGACCGCGACGAGCCCCTGCGCCGCGCATCCGTTTGGACAGCGCGCGACCGTGTCCCACGGACACGCGCAGGCACCGCGGGCCTCCGTCAGCGATCCGCACGGATGCGGAAGGTGAGCGAGCCTCGAGACCTCCACCCGGTCCTCGACGCAGCGCACGAGCCCGTCGGAGCAATCGGTCCCCATCAGGGCGACCTCCCCCGCATCCGGGGTGGCGCGCCCGGAGATCGGCAAGCAGCCCCGGTCGCAGCCTCCGAGCACGAGCCCGGCGGTGACGAGGACGAGCCGCGACACGGATCTGCGCACGTTCCGAGCCTAGGACGAGTGGATCGCCCCTGCACCAACGGCGAGGAGGTGCCGCCCCCGCGGACCCGCGATCGCGCGAGATTCCGCGGCGCCTGCCCACCGTGGGTCGCGGCATCGAGCGTGCACCGCCGCCGGATCGTGGTGGTTTGTTCGCCCGACGTGCGTCCGCCGTCCGGCCTGCTCACGTTCGTGAGCGAGGACGGCAACGTCGTGCGCATGGCGGCGGTCAAGCGCGTGAGGGCGAGCGCGGCGCCGTCCCCGTTCGGCCGCTACCTCGTCGGGCCGAAGATCGCCGCCGGTGGGATGGCCACGGTTCACCTCGGCCGGCTGCTCGGACAGGCCGGCTTCTCCCGAACGGTGGCGATCAAGCGGCTCCATCCGAACCTCGCGGCCGACCCCGAGCTCGTGCGCCGCTTCGTCGACGAGGCACGCATCGCGTCGCGCATCCGTCATGCGAACGTCGTCCCGACGCTCGACGTCGTGGACGGCTCCGGCGAGGTCCTCCTGGTGCTCGAGTACGTCCACGGCGAGTCGATGGCGCGTCTCCTCCGGATCGCCGCCTCGCGCGGGCAACGCTGTCCACCGACGGTCGCATCCGCCATCGTGATCGGCGCTCTCCGCGGGCTCCACGTCGCCCACGAGGCCAGCGGCGCGGACGGAGCAGCGCTCGATCTGGTCCATCGTGACGTGTCCCCGCAGAACGTCCTCGTCGGCGGCGACGGCGTCCCGCGCGTGCTCGACTTCGGGATCGCGAAGGCGGCCGATCGCGAGCACGACACGATCACCCGCGGCAACCGACGTGACGTGAAGGGCAAGCTCGCGTACATGGCGCCCGAGCAGATCTCGGGAGAGCCGCTCGATCGACGATGCGACGTGTTCGCCGCCGGCGTCATCCTGTGGGAGGCGCTCTCGGGCGAGCGGCTGTTCCGCGGCGAGGACGCGGTCTCGACGATGGACGCCGTGTTCCACCGCGATCCGCCGCGCCTCGCCGGAAAGATCGATGGCATCGCGCCCGCGGTCGACGACGTCATCGCCACCGCCCTCGCGAAGGATCCTGCCGCGCGCTACGTGACCGCCGACGAGCTCGCACGCGCGCTAGAGGCCGCGCTCCCGCCCGGGAGCCACCGGGAGGTCGCCGAGTGGGTCGAGTCGATCGCCGGCGAGGTGCTCGGCGCGCGTGCCCGCGAGGTCGCCAACTTCGAGCGCCTGGCGGACTCCGACGACGGCGAGCAAGTGGAGGAGCCGACCGAAGCGGCGGTCACCAAGAAGCGAAGGGCGATCGCGCCGCCGCCGCTCCCCGACGCCCTTCCGCCGGCGCGCGAGGAGGCGAAGACCGTCCCGGCGTTCGATCTCCTCGCGCCACCCGACGTCGAGCCGCAGACACGCGCGGTGCCGACGCCGATGAGCATGGTCGCGCCGATCGATCCGCTCTCGCAGAGCGGCATGAGCGCGACGCGCATCGAGCCCCTGGACTCGCGACGCGCTTCCCGGATGCGCACGCCCATCCCAATGCCTGCGCCGCTGCCGGCGCGGCGGCCCTCGACGCTGCGGCTCGCGCTCCTCGTCGCGACTCCGCCGGCGATCGCCGCGGCCCTCTTCCTCTTCCTCAGGCCCGTCGGGTCGCCGGACGTCTCCGCGACTGCCGCGCACGCGCCGCTCGCTGCGCCGGCGCCGCCCCCCGCGGCCGAGGACCCCCGGCCGGTGATCCTCCCCTCCCCGCCGCCACCGACGGCGACCGCGAGCTCGTCGCCGTCGCCCGCGCATGTTGTTC
>WBZO01003240.1_pt1 | contig 19407 bp, 11 predicted proteins | sample 5204261 | NCBI WGS metagenome assembly WBZO01 (sample SAMN12412400, study PRJNA552823) | activated sludge metagenome | isolation source: activated sludge from anammox sidestream of wastewater treatment plant... | place: USA: North Carolina | collected 2017-09
CAATCTAATGTTCGTGCAAGTGAATTAAAAAGTGATGAGATTAAGAACTTAAATAAATTTATTACTGATAACATCAATAGCTCTTGGTACGATTTCAAAAACATTACAGTATCTGCTTACGCATCTCCAGATGGTGAGTTAGATAAGAATGCTAATTTAGCTAAAGATCGTGCTAAATCAGGATCTAACGCATTAAAGGCTGAGTTTAAAAAGAACAAAAACAAAGACCAAAAATTTGGTAAAGAAGATAGTAATTATGTAGTGCAAACTACTGCAGAAGACTGGGAAGGATTCAAACAATTAATGGAAGCTTCAACCATTGCTGATAAAGATTTAGTTATTCGTGTGTTAACCATGTACAATGATGGTGAACAACGTAAAAAAGAAATCAAAAACTTATCTAAAACATTTACTGAAGTAGCTGACAAAATTTTACCAAAATTACGTCGTTCAGTATTAACACTTAATGTAGATAAAAAATCTCGTACTGATGAGATGATTTCTAAATTAGCAACTACTTATCCTGATTCATTATCAGTTGAAGAGTTTTTATATGGTGCTACTTTAACTAATGATGTAAATACAAAAATTGCAATTTATACAAATGCTGAGAAAAAATATGCTTCAGATTGGAGAACTTCTAACAACTTAGGCGTTGCTTTATTAGCTAACAATAAAGTTACTGAGGCAGGCGAAGCTTTTGCTCGTGCTGAAAAATCTGCTAGTACAAATCCAATTGTAATGAACAACTTAGGTATTATTGCTGCAAAATCTGGTAACCGTGTAAAAGCAATGGAATACTACGATAAAGCAAGTGGTGCTGGTAACGAAGTAAATTATAACAAGGGTATTTTAAACGTTCGTGATGGAAAATATGCTGATGCAGTAAGCAACTTTGGTGAATACAAAGGATTTAATAAAGCATTAGCTGAATTATTAAACGGAAATGCTGGTGCTGTTGCAACAACTTTAGATGCAAGTACTGAGAAAGATATGGCAATGTCTTTTTACTTAAAAGCAGTAGCGGCTGCTCGTAATAATAACACAGCTGAAGTTATTTCTAACTTAAAAACAGCTGTAGAAAAAGATGGGGCTTTAAAAACTGCTGCAAAAGAAGATGTAGAGTTTATTAAATTACGTGATAACGCAGATTTTAAAGCTATTGCAGGTTAATCTTCATTACGGAAATCAATTTAAAAAGACTGGCATTTGTCAGTCTTTTTTTTTACTTCAAGTATTCTCTAATCAGTACTAAAAACAGTATATTTATCCTTAATTAAACAATGGCTAAAGTAATTCCTTTTAAAGCAATTAGACCTGTTAATGATAAGGTACATCTAGTGGCTTCTCGTTCTGTAGATGGATATAATTCAGCAGAATTGCGTGATAAATTAGCTGGTAATCCATTTACATTTTTACATGTTATAAATCCTGATTTTGATGATGGTATAAAAACTAAACCAGGTTCTAAAGAACGATTACAAAAAGTGAAAAATGCTTTTAAGCGATTTGTTAGAGAAAAAGTTTTTCAAAGAGATGAACAACCTTGCTATTATTTATATCGCCAAATAAAGGAAAATAATGAATACCTTGGTATTATTGCTTGTACAAGTATTGACGATTATATGAATGGTGTTATCAAGATACATGAGCAAACACTCACCACCAGAGAAGAAAAACTAAAAGATTATTTAGAGGTGTGTGAGTTTAATGCTGAACCCGTTTTATTCTGCTATCCAAATGATGAGGTAATTGATAAACTATCTGATGAAATTTCGAAATCAAGAGCTGATTATGATTTTACCACAACTGATAAAGTGCGACATTCCGTTTGGATTATAGATTCCCGTAAATCAGTAAAATTATTAGTAGAGCGTTTTCAAACAATTCCACATATTTATATTGCCGATGGACATCATCGTTCGGCATCATCTGCTTTATTAGGTAAATTAAGACGCAGTACTAAAAAATCTTATACTGGCGAAGAAGCCTTTAATTATTATTTAGGTGTATTTTTTCCGGAGAGTCATCTAAAGATATATGATTATAACCGAGTGGTAAAAGACACTAATGGTTTATCGGTTGCTGATATATTAAACAAATTGGAGACTGATTTTGAAGTTGATGCTTTGGATGCTAAAGACTTTAAACCTCAACAAAAACATGTTATTTCAATGTATATTGAAAATAAATGGTACGCATTAAAGGCAAAAAGTACTATTTATAATCCCAATGATCCAATAGGAAGTTTAGATGCCGATATCTTAACCAAACATATTTTATCACCTGTATTGAATATTCATGATTTAAAGACAGATAAACGAATTGGTTTTGTGCCAGGCATTAAGGGTAGTGGAGAATTAAAAAAACTAGTGGATGAAGGTAAGGCGGCTATAGCATTTGGATTATTTCCTGTAACTATGGAGCATTTAAAATGGATTGCGGATACTAATAATATTATGCCTCCTAAATCTACGTGGGTAGAACCTAAGATGAGAAGTGGATTATTAATTTATAGTTTAGAAGATTAAGATTAAATTAATTAAGAAAGATAGTTTGTAGAACCAAGCTGTTGAAAAACAACCCCCTCTTTCAGTGAAAAAGTTGAAACACGTAGTTTAGAAATTGAAAGTTCTCTTAAAACAAAATCAATAAGTAATACCGATATTACTATCATATCTACCCGCATATCAATTAATCCATTAATTTGATAACGTTCTTTTAAGGTAGAAGATTTGATTAATTCACTTACTTCATGATAATATGTTAAATCAACAGGATATTCTGTAATTGCATCACTAATATATGGTTGATGATGTTTGGCAGCAATAATATCAATGATTGAATCAAATACTCCCGACGATCCAATTAATTCGATGGGTTTGTGTTGTTGAACGATTTCTAGTAATGGACTTAATTCTTGTTTTAAATACTTATTAATAAGTTTAATTTCATTCGTTTTAATTGGATCAGATGGGTTAAATTTTTCTAACAAACGTGCTGCACCTAATAAAAAACTTTGTTTCCATATAATGCACGACTTATTTCCAATTATAAACTCGGTGCTTCCTCCTCCAATATCCATAATAAGTGAAGGCGATTCATTTAATGGAACAGCCATTCTATTTCCATAATATATTAAATCGGCTTCTTCATTACCATCAATAATTTTAATTTTAATACCTGCAATTTTGTGTGCCTGCTCGCAAAAATCTTTACCATTACTAGCCGAACGTACAGCTGATGTAGCAAATGCAAATGTATAAGAAACGTTATATTTTAATAAATACGATTGAAATTGCTTAAGTGCTCTTATGCCTCTTTGAAAAGGAACGTCAGCAATGTAACCTTTATTAATGGCACCTTCGCCCAGCTTAACCGAAATTTTGGTATTAAACAGTTTTTGAAAACTATGATGATTTAACTTTTTTGCAATTAATAAATTAAATGTATTCGTGCCTAAATCTATAACTGCAAAAATCATAACTCAATTTTAAATACTTTTAAGTTACAACTTTTTTTTAATTTATCATATATTGATAACGTTGTTTTAAGAAACGGTTATTGAAGCCTCTTTTCCTCTTATCTGTTCCCATGTTTGATGAAAACGCAATTGTAATTTCATGCGAACCTTTTTGGTATTTACGTAAAGGCGAAGTAACAATATCATAAGAGTAACAAATTTGAACCATATCTTTAATTGTATATCCTAGCTGCAAAGCAATGGCATCATTTAATCTAAAGCTAAACCCTGCAATCAATGATTTTTTCATGTGCATACGAATAGTATAATCAATTGATGCATTAAATCCAGGGACATAAACGGCTAGTAACGAATTTTCAAATAAAAAATCCGGATTATCACTCCAATTAAATCCTGCAGAAAAACAATAATGAGAGGCATTAGTATAAAAGCCTTTCTTGAGAGAATCTTTCTTATAAAATTCTAATTTAGATGTGGATACATTGTTTGCTCCTATTCCTATATGAAATCTATCATTGTAATACAATACTCCAAAACTAAAATCATAATTTCCTGTTTTATCTGTAACGTATTGATTAACGGCTTTGTCTTGTTGATTGCGTAAAGTAACTTTAGTGCCTACAAATTTGTATTGCATATAATTTCCTTGTACACCAAGTGATAATTCTGAATCAGGAAATTTAAGATGATAAGCTGCAGTTAAAGCTGTGTACAAATTTCTAAACGGGCCTATATCATCTTTAAATGCAAAACCACCAATTCCAACTCTACCTTTAGCTAAACGAGCATTTAAAGAGAGAGCATAAGTTTTTGGCGCATCTTCGTATCCTAACCATTGATTACGATAATTTATACGAGCATCTACAACGCGTTTCGTGCCACAAAAGGCAGGATTAAATAGTGTTTGGTTACTACGATATTGTGTCCACCAAGGGTATTGCTGTGCTACCACCTGAAAAGAAATAAAAACAAATGCAAATATGAAGTGCCTTCTTATCAAATGATTATAGATAAATGGAGAAATAAAACGGTAAATTAGTTTGAATTAATTAATTCTAACTCCGTTTTTATATTTTGCAATAAATCCTCCGTTAAATCCTTTTGATTGTAACTCATCACGATATTTTACAGCTTCTTCTTTACTATTAAATTTACCCACAGTAACTTTATATAAACCATTAATCATATCAATACTTACATTTGATAATCCACTGTATTTACTTTTGCTAGGTTGAGAACTAAAAGCGCCGATTTGTACTTTGTATGTCATACCATCTTCAGAGGCAGTTGTTCTGGCATTATTAGTAGAAGGAGCAGGTTCGGCTGGTTTAGTTTCTGTAGGTGCCGAAGCCACGGGTTGTTCTGCTGGTTTTGCAGGAGCAGTTTCAATAGGTTTTGTTTCAGTTGGTGTTGATTCCACAGGCTGTTCGGCTGGTTTAGTTTCTGTAGGTGCCGAAGCCACTGGTTGTTCTGCTGGTTTTGCAGGAGTAGTTTCAACAGGTTTAGTTTCAGTTGGTGTTGATGCCACTGGCTGTTCCGCTGGTTTAGTTTCTGTAGGCGCTGGAGTACTAGGCTCTGCAGGTGCAGAAGCTACTGCACCACTACCTCCATTTATAATTACAGAAATAGGAGGTGCTTCTGCTTCTTTCTTTTCACTGTTTTCTAAATAATAAAATTTTTGGTTAAATACTGAAGGATTTGGGGCATTGGATGCCGCTTGAATTTTTAATTTAATGGTAAATTCAGCATCACTTGGAATTGACACCCAAACTATCTTAGCCCTTTGATTTTCAAAAGTGAAATTTCCACTCTTAGCATCTACTGCAGTTACGATAATTCCTGCTGGTACATCCATTTGGTATTTAGCAAAATTTGTAACAGTTCCTTTCGAAATTTTTATTTCTGCTTCGGCTGATGAACCAGCGCTAATAGAAGGAATGTTAGCAGTGATGGTAATTTGTGCATAAAATGCAGTAAATCCAAATAAAGAGCAAATAGTCAGTAGTTTTTTCATAGATATTGATATAGTTTTTGTTTTTAAGTCTTAAGGAAAACTCTTTAGGGAAATTTAACCTAAGTTTACCAATATGACTTAATATTACAAATATAAATATTTACTTTAAATTAAAATTTGTTTTTTTTCTGGATATTAATCTTAATTCTTCACTCAAAATAAAAGAGGGGCAACATTTAAAGTAACTATTAATCAAAATGAATAAATTTGATTTAATGCCTCAAAAAAAATCAACTATTCAAAAATTGATACATAAGAGTTTGTAATTTGTTTATAAAATCTTATCCAGCTAAAACTTTTTAGTATAGGTTTTAACATTTAGGAATACGATAATTAATCGAATTTGATATATTTTTGTGTATAAAGTTATAAAAAATATCAGATGAAAAATTGCGCTCATTTTGTACTTGTTCTATTTATTTTAGCTAGTACTCATTTATTTTCTCAGCAACGTGCGAGTACTTCAACTTCACAAGAAATTAAAACCATTCATTATTACAGTTTTGAAGCTAAGAATACCAATCAAGATGTATTAAATAATCTTGAAGAAACCTTGAGTCATATTGATTTTGTTACTCAAGCTAAAGTAAAATATAAACCAGAAAATGGGATGGGGCAACTAATTGTGTTAGTTACACAGCCTGTAATTACAAGCGAAAATCAAGCTGAATTTCAACCAACTACTCTTAAAAAAGCACTTATCAATTTTGGTTTTACACCAATCCAATATTCTAAAGAACCCTATGTGGTTAAGTAATTAATCCACTTCATTATTCATAATTGTAATCTAATTGTATTATGCGAAAAATTTATTTAAGTCTATTATTAATTTGTACGTTTAGTCAACTTTTTTCTCAAGGAGAAAACTGTTCGGCAGCAACCCTTATTAGTAACGGCTCTTGTGTATCTGGCTCAGCTGGTCTTACACAAAATATTCCTGGTTGTGTAGGAACAGCCGATGATGATGTTTGGTACAGATTTGTGGCAACCAGTACGAGTCACTCAATTACGGTTACTGGTTCGGCTAGTTATGATGCTGTTTTACAAGTTTTTTCAGGGCCTTGTTCATCTTTAATTTCTGAGGCTTGTGTCGATAACTCATTATCTGGACAGTCGGAGTCAACCGTAGTTTCTGGGCTAACCATTGGGAATACTTATTACATCAGAACTTATCATTATTATACAGGTTCAGGTTCTTCAACTTTTACGCTTTGTTTAAATACGCCTCCACCTCCTCCAATAAATAATAATTGTGCAAGTGCTACTAATTTAACAGTTAACTCAGGTTGTGTACAAACTAGCGGTACTACATTAGGAGCAACAACTCAAACGCAATTTCCCATTTGTGCAGGCACACCCAATGATGATGTGTGGTACACCTTTACTGCCACTAATTATACACAAACCATTCAAGTAACAGGTTCTGCTAATATGGACGCTGTAATACAATTATTTTCGGGTTCATGTGGTTCGTTTACTCAATTAAGCTGTACTGATAATACATTCTCAGGAGGAATTGAATCGGTTACGGCCAGTGGTTTAACGCCAGGTGTTCAGTATTTTTTTAGAGTGTATGATTATTATTCGGATCCAGGAGCTACGTTTAGTGTTTGTGTATCTGGGAATAGCATCATACCTGGTTCTCAACCAAATGATGACCCTTGTTCTGCTATTCAGTTACCACCAGTTACATCTGATTGTAATTATCAAATGTTTTCAAATGTAGGAGCTACAACCACTTCTTCTGCATTAGCTCCAAATCCAACAGGCTGTACTGGTGGGACAGGTGGATTTACTGCGACTAGTAAAGATGTTTGGTTTGCAATTACCGTACCTGCTAGTGGAAATTTATGTATTACTCCTATGCCTAATTATACAACAGCACCGGCGGTAACTGATGGTGTGATGGCTTTATATAGTGGTTCCTGTGGTAGCTTAACACAAATTGCTTGTTCTGATGATGCAGATGGAACATCAGGGGCGCCATATAACTATCCGGGAACAGCTAATGATTTCTTACCCTACTTAAATGTAACGGGCTTGACTCCTGGAACAACGGTTTATTTAAGATACTGGGGTTGGGGTTCACAAGCTGGAAATTTTGGAATTTGTGTTCAAGCCCCAACAAATGATTTATGTGCTAATGCATTATATATTTGTGATTTAAATGGATATTCGGCATCTACTAGCCCTGCCTATACACCAGATAGGCCAGGCACAGGAGCAGGGCAGATGTATGGAAATAATGAAACACCAGCTGGCGTGGATCAACCTAATGGCACTAATACAGGTGGTATTTTTGGGTATTATCCTCCAAGTAACATTGCTGGTCCTTTTTCATCTCCAGCCATAGATGTGAATATTGATAATAACTCATGGATTAGATTTACAGCTGCTTCACCTACCGTTTCATTAAGAGTAAATGTATATAACTGTTGGGAAAATGGCGCCGGTAATCAAGGAGTACAAATGCAAATTTTTAGTGGAACAAACTGTTCGAGTTTTACACCTGTATCATCTTTTAGAGAGGGTATTGGTACTTACACCGTTACATCAGCAGTACCTTTAGTTGTTGGGAATAATTATTATTTGATGGTTGATGGCTGGGGAGGAAACATTTGTAATTACAGTATACAAGCCTTATCAGGTGTTGCTTTTCCAGATATTACAGCCACACCTACGAATATTTGTGCCGGACAATCAGCAACTTTAACAGCACCTTCTGGTGCTACTAGTTATACTTGGGCACCAACTGGGGAAACAACACAATCCATCACTGTAAGTCCTGGTACTACAATGACATATACTTGTTATGTAACGGGAGTGTGTGGTTATAAACAAACTTTAACTAAAACTATTACCATGTTACCATCTCCCTCTGTAACTATTAACGGAGGCGCTGCTATTAGTACTTGTGGAACTACCACATTAACTTTAACAGGAAGTGGTGCATCAACTTATACGTGGAGTACTGGTAATACAACGTCTTCATTCACAGTTGCTCCTTCAGGAAGCACCAGTTATTCAGTTATTGGTACGGCATCTAATGGTTGTACTAATACAGCTGTTACTAATGTTACTGTAAATACAGTACCTACAATACTTCCAGCGGGTACTAATACTATATGTAATGGGGCATCTACCAATCTTACAGTTAGTGGAGCAAATACATACACATGGTCGCCTTCAGCATCATTAAGTCCTTCAACAGGAACAAATGTAGTGGCTACACCAACTACAGGAACTAATTATACTATAACAGGAACTGCTACTAATGGTTGTACAAATACGGCTACATATTCTGTAACCGTTAATCCTAAGCCTCCTGTATCATCTACTGCTTCAAGTACATTGCTTTGTAGTGGAGGTTCGGTTACTTTAAATGGAACAGGTGCCAATACTTATACGTGGACAGGTGGTGTTACAGATGGCGTTGCGTTTACTCCTACGGTAACCACTACTTATACAGTAACAGGAACTAATGCAACAACAGGATGTACTAATACTGCTGTAAGAACAATTTCTGTAAACACAACTCCAAATGTATCTTCAATTGCAAGTAATTCGGTAATTTGTAATGGACAATCGGTTACTTTAAATGGAACAGGTGCCAGTACTTATACCTGGACAGGTGGCGTTACTAATGGTGTGGCATTTACACCTACCAATACCACAACTTACACAGTTACAGGAACAGCTACAAATGGGTGTACAAATACGGCTGTTGCAACAATTACTGTTAATCCTAAGCCTAATGTTTCTTCAACAACGACTAATTCAGTAATTTGTAATGGACAATCCGTTACCTTAAATGGAACAGGCGCCAATACTTATACTTGGACGGGTGGTGTTACAAATGGCGTGGCATTTACACCAACTAATACAACAACTTACACGGTTACAGGCACAGATGCAGTAACAGGTTGTACAAATACAGCAATAAGAACTATCACTGTAAATAGTTTACCTTCTACGATAGCAAGCACCTCTGGCTCTATTACATGTGCCACAAATACCATTAACCTCAATTCTAGCACTTCTGGTTTATCCTACACCTGGACTGCACCAAGTGGTAGCTCTATCTCTGGTGGTACTGCCAATAATCAAAATGCAATTGGACAAGGGGCAGGTACCTACACGTTAGTAGTGATGAATGCTTCTAATTGTACTTTTTCAACTACCTTATCAGCCAATGTAAATACAACAGTACCAACCGCATCTGCTACAAATGGCACATTAACTTGCGCTGTAACATCTACAGTTTTAGTTGGAGGGCCGACCAGTGGTGTAACTTATAATTGGAGTGGACCGGGAATTTTAGGTCCTAATACAACTGCAAATATTACAGTTACTGTTACAGGTAATTATTCTTTAGTTACAACAAGCACCTTAACAGGTTGTTCGAGCACGATAACAGCTATAGGAACAGTTACAAATAACTTAACAACACCAACAGTTAGTGCAGGCTCAAACCAAACAATTACCTGCGCTGCACCGACTGTAACACTGACAGGTAATGCTACTTCGGGTTCTAATTATAACTGGAGTAATGGTGCAACTACCTCTACAACAACAGTAGGTGGTTCAGGTATTTATACATTAACGGCTACCAATCCTATAACAGGTTGTTCTTCATCGGCTACAGTGCAAGTAATTCCTAGTGCCGGTACACCAACTGGAACATTATCGGCTATTTCTAATTCTATTACTTGTGCCAATACAACGGTGTCAGTTGGTATTACATCAACAACAACTCCTATTTCTATTTTATGGGCAGGGCCAGGTATTATAGGCGCTACAAACACCCCTACAATAAATGTTAATCAAGGAGGAACTTATACGGTAACACTTACCAATACTTCTAACAGTTGCTCAGCACCTTATACGATCGTAGTTCCATCTAATACTACGCCGGTGGTAGCGAGTGCAAGCATTTCGCCATCATCAAGTATTACTTGTAATACCCAAAGTATAACCTTAAGTGCTAGCCCTACAGGTGCTAATTATGCTTATGCTTGGTCAGGTGCAGGCATTGTTTCGGGAGGAACAACCCCTAACCCATTAGTAAATGCTGGAGGAAATTATACCGTTACAATTACGAACACAATAACTGGCTGTAGTGGAGCAACTGGAACCACACAAGTGTTTGTGCCAACTAATACTGCAACTCCTATCTTAAATTTAAGTGCTAATTCAGTTACTACAACCTGCTCTAATCCATCGGCAGTTGTTACAGCAACTAGTAGTTCAGGGGCTAATACTACTTATACTTGGACAGCACCAAGCACTGGAAATTTAAGTAACCCTAATGTTTCAAATCCTAGCTTAGGTGGTAGTGGAATATTTACTGTAGTAGCTACCAATACTATTAATGGTTGTGTATCAGCACAAGCAACTGTGAATGTAGTACCAGATAATAATATTCCAACTTATACTTTATCAGCTAATGCTGCATCAATTACTTGTTCTACCACTACACCAAGTGTAACCATTTCAACAAATGTTTCGGGTGCAACTTTCTCATGGACTCCAAATCCAGCTAGTGGTGGTAATACAGCTACACCAACATTTACAGCTCCTGGTAATTATACCTGCGTTCTTACAAATACAGTGAACAACTGTTCTACTAATTTACCATTGGTAACTATTAATACAAATACTTCAAGCCCTTTGGTTAGTATTGCTCCATCTTCTTCTATTACTTGTGCTAACACCATTGTAAATATCACTTCTACGGTTAGCGCTTCTTCCGCAACTTATACATGGTCTGGAACTGGAATTACAGGCGGTAATAATAACGCAACGGCTAACGCTAATAGTGGCGGAATTTATACACTTAGTGCTACCGATTTAACTAATGGATGTGTTGGTTCGGCTACCACAACAGTAAATACCAACACAACAGCTCCAACCTTATCTGTTTCAGCTACTAATACATTAATAAGTTGCGGTGCAAGTACAACAACTTTAACTGCGGTTACTTCTATTACCGATACACCAGTATGGTTTGGAACAACTACATCTACCTTAGCTGTTACAAGTGCGGGAGATTATGTTGCGACTGTTGTAGATGCAATAACTGGCTGTTCATCATCACAAACAATTACAATATCAAGTAGTATTAATCCTCCAGATGCAAACGCAGGTGCCGCAGTAATTATGCCTTGTGCCTCTCCAACTGTTGCCCTATTAGGAAGTAGTACAACTACCGATGTTGTTACTTATAGTTGGAATGGACCAAATATTATTTCGGGAATGAACAGTTCAAACCCTGTAGTTGGGGGAGTTGGTATTTATACCTTAACTGTTACAAATACAGCAAACGGATGTAGCGCCACAGCTACAGTAAATGTATCTCAAAGTAATGTGTTAGCAGATTTTTATGCTGATCCTATGTTTGGCGAGGCACCATTAACCGTTAATTTAACTGACTCAAGTACTAATGCAACTAGTTTTAATTGGGATTTTGGCAATGGCAATACATCAACACAACAAAATCCAAGTACGCTTTATCCTGATGGAGGAACATTTACAATTACGTTAATAGCAAGTGCAGGGCCTTGTTCAGATACAGCTACTAAAGTGATTACAGTAGAAGATGGATTTGTGATTGAAGTACCTAATGTGTTTACTCCTAATGGTGATGGTGTGAACGAAGCGTTTCATATAAAAATGAAAGGAGTGAAATCGGCTGAGGGAACAATTTATAATCGTTGGGGACAAATTTTATATAGTTGGGATGCGTTAAATACATCTTGGGATGGAAAAGCAGCAAATGGCGAAGTATGTCCAGATGCTAATTATTATTACATCATTAAAGTAACTGATAAAAAAGATAAAGAACATTTAGTTCCTGGCTATGTTTTAATTATTAGGTAATGTTAAAATGGTTTTAAAACCATTAAAATAATGATAAGAATAAATATGCCATTTTCGATGCGCTCGTAAAAAAATAATTTTTTAGCCATTGGATAATAGGCCTCAGGAATGGTTTCACCTGTGTGTTTATTTAATAATTCTTTAATAGGTTTTGATTTTGGAGCTAATACAAATGGTCCAAAGCTAAGGCCAATTAGAAATAAAACAATACTACTCACATACCAACCTCTTTGAAATAAATAAGGTTGCATAATACCCATGGTAATGCCAGATAAAATTAAAAATGTGCCACCTATCATTACAAATTGATGTAATCTGTTTCGGATAATATAAGCATGTTTTAACTCTGAAAGATTGGTTGCTTTTGAAATAACATAAATCATTACAAAACCTGGTCCCATTCCTAAGATGGCAGATAAAATATGAATGAGTAGGATAAAACTATATAAGGACATTGTTAAAAGTGTACTGAATACGATTCAATTAGTTTCGTAAAATAATCTTACAAAAATACATTTTATAATTTTAAACTTTAAATTTAAATGAACAAATGAATTCAATGCGTATATATAATTAGAATAAGTCTTACATTTGATTTATGGAAATACCAACAAAGCGTGTATTAATCATTACCTATTATTGGCCACCAACTGGTGGGGCGGGTGTACAGCGTTGGTTGAAATTCACAAAGTATTTTAGAGAATTGGGCTATGAACCCATTATTTATACACCCTCTAATCCTGATTTTCCGATAAACGACAACACGCTGCTAAAAGATGTACCCGAAAATTTAGAGGTACTAAAAACAGAAATTTCTGAACCCTACAATGTGTATCGTAAAATAATGGGTAAGAAAAAAACGGATGCTGTTAATCAAGGTTTTTTATCTGAAGAAAAAGAAAATAACTTCTTAAAATCAATGATGATTTGGATAAGAGGTAATTTTTTCATCCCCGATGCTCGCCTATTTTGGATAAAACCTTCTATCCGTTTTTTATCTAAGTATATACAACAACACAAAGTAGATGCTGTAATAAGTACAGGACCACCGCATAGTATGCACCTTATTGCCCTAGGTTTAAAACAAAAATTTAATCTACCCTGGATTGCTGATTTTAGAGACCCTTGGACACAAATTGATTTTTATAGTCAGTTAAAATTAACAGCTCTTGCCGATAAAAAACATAAACGATTAGAGAAAAAAGTTCTAACCACTGCCAATAAAGTTGTTACTGTAAGTAAAAGTTGGGCAAAAGATCTTGAAAGACTAGGTGGTAGAAATGTTGATGTAATTACTAACGGTTTTGATAGTGATGACTTTAAACAAAATAATTCAATAGAATTGTTACCTGGTTTTTTATTTCATCATATAGGTGCATTAAATAAAGATAGAAACCCACATACCTTATGGAAAGTGTTAGGCGATATATGTAAAGAAAATATTGCATTTAAAAATGATTTACGTTTAAAATTTACAGGTAAAACCGATGCTGATGTTTTTGAATCGTTGAAACGTCAAAATTTATTAAACAATGCTGAAAAGACAGATTACATGCCACATGCAGAGGTCGTTCAGTTATTAATTAAATCACCTATTTTGTTGTTGCCCTTAAATGATACGCCTAATGTAAAAGGTATTATTCCTGGGAAGTTGTTTGAATACTTGGCTGCCAAAAGACCTATTTTTGCTATAGGAGATACACAAGGTGATACAGCAGCCATTTTACAAGAAGTAAATGCAGGTATTATGGTTGGTTTTAAAGACTACGATGCAATTAAAAGTGCTGTGCTAAGTTTATATCAACAATACAAATCAAATATGCTAAGCACTAATTTAGGTGATATAAGGCCTTACTCACGCCGACAATGTGCTTCAAATTATGTGGATTTATTGAACACAATTTGATAAACCCAAATTATGCATTAGCCCGTTTAACAATACAGTGATTTAGAACTGAATGATTGTAATCTGTGAAATTTTGAATATTAATTGAGTTTCAGAAATTTATTTACCAAATGGCAAAATTGTTAAATAACATAGCTTTCCCCCATTTTTCTTTTCCAAATTCTTTTTCAAGTTGAGCTTTTAATTCTGTTTCTTTGTAGGTTTTCTTTGCTTTTTTAGGAACAAAGACAGAAGTTTCGGGTGCTTTTACATCTACCGATTTAGCAAAATAAATAACACCACCATCTTCGGTTGCAAGTCCTAATATGGCACCAGGTAATCCTAAAATACTTTCGGGTCCAATAGAGTTATTAATTTCTAGACAATACCAGGCGTAAATGCGCGTACTATCATTTACATTCCATATTGCTTTGCGGCATTGGTAACCACAAATGTTACGTTTACTATCGGTTATTTTCCAATGAAATTTTCTAACCGAATCTAGTAATACAAATTGCTCTCCCCATATTTTTTTCTCGGTGTATCGTTGTTTGGTTTTAAAATTTTGATACACCACATTTTTGGATGTTGCCCAACTCATCTTTTCTACTAGGTCGCTTTCTTGTGGCTTAAATGCAGAAATGGTATCGTTAAAATACAACTCAAATACATCTATTTTATTTTTATCCTCCTCACGTAACCACTCCTTTACATAACTATCATTTTTAAATTTTTTATATAGATTGGTTCTACGTTCATATGTGATTTTTCCTTGTGTTATTTGGGAATGCATAACATTACTGGATAACAAACCTATTACTATATATATTATAAATTTAAAATTCATCTTCTTCCTCTTTTTCTTTGTTGCTATTAAATTTGAAAGTAGCTTTTAAAAGATAATATCTTGAAATGATGTTAGTTTTGGTATCTGTAATAACATTAGATGTTGTGTTTCTGTTTAAACTAATGTTTTGATTTAACATATCGTAAGCGTGAAACCCAATTGCCAAATTTTCGTTTTTTAATAATGTTTTAGTTATACTTGCATTCCAAATAAAATAATTTAAGTTATAACCTTGGCTTCTTTGTGAATTAATGGTGTAATCTCCATCGGTTTCAAGAGTGAACTTAAGAGGCAGCTTAATAAGTAAATAAGCCGAAAGTCCTTGTGATGTGTAGGGTTTATTGCTACTATTGTTTAACGAAGAATGTGAGAAATTGTAATTGTAATAGCCACCCAAAGAGGCTTCCACTTTTTCTAAATACATTCTTAAATTTAGATTTAAGTTACTAGTCAAATTTTGTGTTTTGTTGAGTAAATTATTAATTAATGTTTTTCTATCCGAATAATTAGCTGAACCATCAATGCCAACTTCAAATTGTTTTGAAAAGAAAGGCATACTTGTTCCTACATAAGCATTCGCATTATAATTTCCATTAATATTAATTGCCTGAGATAAAGTTCTACCAATACTATCATAAAGAGTTGATGTAACAATATCGTTATTGATATAATTATAAGAAATACCAAGCCAAGTATATTTTCCTGATATGGACTTCCATGAATTAAAATTTAGATTAACACCGTGCGAATATGTGGGTAATAAATTTGGATTACCAATATTAATGAAATTTGGATTAGAATTGTCTTTTACAGGTTGTAGCTGACTTATAGTAGGGTTTTGTGAGTTAGTGGTGTATCTAATGTCTAAAGACATATTGTCTGAAAATTTATATCTAAGGGTTGAGAATGGTAAGATGTTATTAAAATTTTGAGTAATGAGTTGATTGGTGAATATGTTGCTATTGTGTACAAATACATTACGAGCTTTTGTACCAATGGTAAAACGTAGTTTCTTAATCTCATATATAAATTTTAAACCTCCGCGATTTATTTGTTTTGTATTTATAAAATTATTAGTGAGCGACGAATCGAGTTGAGTGTATTCTCCATTCATATTATTTAATGATTGCTTATCTTGCTTACTATTATAGTACATATAATCATAAGATAATTCTAATTTTATTTTTTTAGTTAATGGCTCAATAAAACTGGTACTTGCAATATGATTGATGTTGTTGGTTAATGAGTGTTTTTTTTGATCAATAGATTGTAAAGAATATGAAGAAGTGTCATTATAAAATGAATTATTTGTTTGTAATAAACTGTTCCCTTTGTTTTCTGAAATAGCGTTACTATAATTAAAATTAAAAATTCTATCTTTTTTCTTAAATCGCCTGATGAGTTTTAAATTGTTAGATACATCGTATCCTTTGCTATTTGAGCTACTATTAATAAAAGTGTTACGAGTTCTAACATTATCATTTCTTACAAAATCGGTTTCATCAGCACTATTCGATTGACTATTTAATACATTTATCTTTGAATTGAAATATAAGTCAGTTAAAGAATCAATCTTTTGTTCTAAGCCGATGTTAATGGTATTTGCTTCATTTTTTTGGAAATCTGTGCTATTGTTTAATGTTGAGTAACTCGTATCAGGTAAAAAATATTGTGAGTTTTGTTGTGTAAATGATTTTACTTCTGAGGTATTATACGAATAATTAATATTCAGCTTGGTGTTTTTTGCAATTTTATCCGAATAGTAAATGCCTGTTTTTATGTTGAATGGAATCCCTTGTGGTGTATTGGTTCTATACATCATCATCATTTCACCATCGTCGCCATATTGTGTATCAAATTCATTATTTAATCCATATTTATACACATCATCCCAATTAAAATTAGAATTAGGTGTGTTACTTGCTAAGCCAAAAACCGAAATTTTTAATTTATTCTTAAAGTAGTTTCCTAGCATCTCTCCCTCATGATATTTTTGAAAATCGCTAGCGCCACTTAGTTTTCCAAAATAGCCTTTCTTGGCTTCATCTTTTAATTTTAAGTTTAAAATTTTTTGTGTTTCTTCGCCGGTGGTGGCATTAGAAGCATCGTCACTTTTTTTCTCATACAACTGTACTGATTCAATCGAATTAGCGGCTAAGTTGCGAGTAGCCATGGTGGGGTCAGTTCCAAAAAATTCATCGCCATCTACCAAGACTTTATCAACAGATTTGCCCTGAGAGGTAATTTTACCATCTTTATCTACTTTTAATCCAGGTAATTTTTTCAATAAATCCTCTACAGTAGCATTGGCTTTTGTTTTAAATGAATCGGCTACATATACCAAGGTATCACCTTTATAATAAATAGGATCTTTAAAGGCAAAAATAGTAACCTCGTCTAATGTTACATTTTTAGGTTGCATTATTATTTTACCAAAATCGTACTCCAAATTCTTTGAATCTCCAAAAATAAAATAGCCCATATCGGCAAATTTTGGATGAGAAATAATTACTTGATAGGTATCTATGGGTAATTTTTCGAGTATAAAACTTCCATTTTCATTTGTTCGGGTAAAATTTACCAAAGTAGAATCCATTAATTTAACAGCTATTATAACGGCATTTTGTAAGGGGGTTTTAGTTGTTGTGTCTTGAATATGACCAGATACGCTCAACTTTTGAGCAATGGAAGAGGAGAATTTTAATATAAAGAGTAAGAGTATAATTCTCCTCATATAGTAGGTTTAATATTTAAAATTAAAGATATAATTCAATACATAGTAAAAGTTACAAAAAATTAACAAACATTATTTCTTCTTGATAAAACTACTCTGAAATAGAAAAACGTAATGAAATACTAATAAAATCTATAAACTTAGTTAGCAATATGAAATGTATACTTTTTATTAACTTTAAACTATTGTTTTATTTATAGGTTGAGGTAAGTTTAGGAATGTATATATAGATATAAAATATTTTTATTATATATAAATAACAAACATTATAAATTTTGCATTTTAATTACCAAATCAACTAAACGGTTACTGTAGCCATATTCGTTATCATACCAGCCAATTACTTTTACTAAATTTCCAACTACGCTTGTAAAATCAGAGTCAAACACAACCGAATGTGGGTTGCCAACTATATCTGTAGAAACAATAGGATCTTCAGTATATTCAATAATGCCTTTTAAATCGCTTTCAGCAGCTTTTTTAAAGGCTTTATTAATTTGTTCAACATTTGGATATTCAGATAAAACACAGGTAATATCGGTTAATGAGCCATCAGGCACAGGTACACGCATCCCACAACCTCCAAGTTTATCACTTAATTCTGGGAAAATTTTACCTAATGCTTTAGCAGCACCAGTAGTAGTGGGTATAATACTCATAGCTGCGGCACGTGCTCGTCTTAGGTCTTTATGGGGCGCGTCGTGAATGCGTTGATCGCCTGTGTATGAGTGCACAGTGGTAACATAGGCTTCCTCAATGCCCCATTGTTTGAGTACTTTGAGCATAGGTGCGGCACAATTGGTAGTACAAGAGGCGTTTGAAATTATGGTGTCACTTGCATTTAGTAAATGGTCGTTAACACCCAATACAATGGTTTTGATACTATCATCTTTTGCAGGTGCCGATAATATAATTTTTTTAGCACCAGCATCTATATGTTTTTGGGCTGATTTTTTATCTAAAAATAAACCAGTAGATTCAATAACAATGTCAATGTCAAGGTTTTTCCAAGGTAATTGAGCTGGGTCTTTTTCTGCATACACAGCAATGGATTTTCCGTCAATAATTAGGTGCTTATCATCGTGGTTTATACTGTGTTGTAAACGCCCATGAACCGAATCATATTTTAAAAGATGAGCTAAGGTCTTTGTATCTGTAATATCGTTAATCGCTACAATATCAATATTAGGATGTTTAATGGCATTACGGAGAAAAATACGTCCAATTCTTCCAAATCCATTAATGGCAATTTTCATTTTTTTCATGGCATTTCAGATTAAAAAACTTATTCAAAGATACTTAAATTAAAATAGATAAAGGCATCTTATCTCATCAAGTGTTTAGATTTCACAATTATTAGTAATAGTCTATTAAATAAGTGATTATAAGTCAAAAAATTGTTATTAAAACAATAAAGTCAATATCTTTGTGAGCTTCATATAAAAGCTCATATAAAAGCAAAGTATATTTACATATAAAGCAATCATTTGTATAAAGAAAAAATAGTTATTGATTCGGGATTAAGTTCTTTTTTTTCACTAGATGAAATTTTTAAATATAAGAG